>Ga0105356_10006828_pt1 | contig 10602 bp, 5 predicted proteins | sample GOMGulsemesocosm_3_FD_83502 | JGI IMG/M metagenome (GOLD analysis project Ga0105356, IMG submission 83502) | Methane-oxidizing microbial communities from mesocosms in the Gulf of Mexico - GOM9D Gulf of Mexico | ecosystem: Environmental > Aquatic > Marine > Cold seeps | place: Gulf of Mexico...
ATTCACAATGAAACACACTCTATTGAAAGAAAGTCGGTTATATCACTCACTTTTTTCTTTATTAACAACTTTTGTTAGCTGCTTTTGGGTATTTATCATGCTGCCCAAAGCATATGCGGCCCAACAACCTTTGTCCTTTGAAAAAGCAATATCGTTAGCACAAATAAATGATCCTTGGCTCGATAGTAATAAACATCGTCAAGCCGCAATTGAGGCAAAAAGTATTGCGGTTAATAATTTTGCCGATCCTAAAGTATCGGTGACACTAGCGAATATTCCTACTGATGGCTTTGCTTTTGATCAAGAGGCAATGACACAATTTAAGATTGGTATTGCGCAAATATTGCCTCGAGGTGATAGTTTAGCTTTGAAGCAAAAGCAGTTAAAACAAGAAAGTTTGTCTATGCCGCTCGTCAGACAAAACCGCAAAGCGAAAGTCGCTTTAACTGTTGGAAAGCTATGGTTAGATATTTATAACGTTCAGCAAAGCATTAAATTAATAAAAGAAAACTACTCTTTATTCGAACAGTTAACAGATATTGTTGAAGTGAGTTATTCATCTGGCTTAGGTAAAACTCGTCAACAAGACGTAGTAAGGGCACAGCTCGAATTAACATTGTTAGATGATAAGCTAGCCCAATTGATGCAACAAAAAAGTCATTATGACGGGATGTTAAATCAATGGTTAGGTCGTTCTATAATTGAAACTACAGTCAATAAAGGTAATGGAGAAAATAACTTTATTCAGAACGTCAATTTAGCCAGTTACAAATTAACTGAACAACTTCCTAATATAAAGGTAGATTCATCAGCGCTAGTTAATAATTCGTTCTATCAAGGCGATAGTCAGTCGCCGAGCTCCATTCAAACAAGTTCAGATGAGTTATTTCAACTTACGAATCTGTTAAATCAGCATCCAGCGTTAATGGCATTTGATCAGAAAATAAAGTCGAGTCAAACAGGTATTGAATTAGCTAAGCAAAGCTTGAAACCACAGTGGGGTCTAAATGCTAGTTATGCTGCTAGAGCCGATGATCAAATGAGTAACTCTAGAGCAGATTTCTTATCCTTGGCAGTTTCTTTTGACCTGCCGTTATTTACTGATAACAAGCAAGACAAAGAGATCGCCTCTGTAATTGCCAGTACAGAAGCAATTAAGACAGATAAATTATTATTATTAAGAGAGTTTATTGGTGCATTTTCCAGCTCAAGAGGTCGACTTATTCGACTAAACCAGCGACGAGAGCTATTTGAAAATAAGCTACTGCCGCAAAGCCATATTCAAGCAGAAGCTTCATTAACAGCCTATACCAACGACGATGGAGATTTTGCAGAAGTTGTTCGAGCGCGAATAGCTGTATTAAATGCAGAGTTGGCTGAGCTGGCAATAAATATTGAGCAACAAAAAGTAATTCAAGAAATAAATTACTTGTTTGTAAAAGGTCTTTTAAAAAAGGATCTTTTTAAAAAAACTAAGATCGGGATGAAGCGTCCGACAGTTGAGGATAAATAGATGAATACAACGATAACATCTAATAAACAGGTAAACAGAAAGCCCCTAATTATCGGGCTTATCGCGGGCATCATTATTGGTAGTGTAATGACCTTAGTTTTCTATAATATGAGTTTATCAATGAAGAAAAACATTAGTGATAATTCATCAAGCCGTGTGATGAAAAAAGAGCGAGTGCCTTTGTATTGGGTTGCTCCTATGGACGCAAATTACCGTCGAGACAAAGCTGGTAAGTCACCTATGGGTATGGATTTAATTCCATTTTATGATGATGGTGCAATTTCAGGTGATACGTCACTGGATGCAGGTGTTGGTACCATTAAAATTAGCCCTGAAGTAGTTAATAACTTAGGTGTTCGTACGGCTAAGGCTGCATTTAAACCTTTGCATAGTCAAATAAAAACAGTGGGTTTTGTTAAATATGACGAAGACAAATTAGTGCATATTCATCCCAGGGTAGAAGGTTGGATTGAAAAGCTTTATATCAAGGCCGTAGGCGATCCTGTCAAAAAAAGTCAGCCATTATATGATCTTTATTCTCCCGAACTGGTCAATGCGCAGGAAGAGTTATTATTAGCTCTTGAAAGAAAAAATAGCCGTTTAGTGCAGGCGGCCGAAAATAGATTATTTGCTTTGCAATTACCTAAACCTTCGATAGAGAAAATTAAGAAAACAAAAAAGATTCAACAAACAATAACCTTCTACTCACCTCAAGACGGTGTTATTGAAAACCTCTATATCAGAGAGGGTTTCTTCGTTAAGCCCGGTACCATGTTGTTGTCAATTGGCGACTTATCCGAGGTTTGGGTTGAAGCTGAAATTTTTGAACGACAAGCTGGGCAAGTTAAAACTAATACGCCAGTGACTATGACTTTAGATTATCTTCCCGGCCAATCTTGGCAGGGGAAAGTCGATTACATTTATCCGACTTTAGATATTAAAACCCGTACTGTTAAAGTTAGATTACGGTTTGAAAATACAAAAGGGGAATTTAAGCCTAATATGTTCGCGCAGATTATCTTGCATATACAGGGCAATGCACAAGCTTTATTGATCCCCAAAGAGGCCTTGATCCGTACAGGAAGCCAAGACCGAATTGTGTTTGCATTGGGTAATGGAAGATTCAAATCGATAGAGGTTGAAGTCGGACGTTTTGATAAAACTCATGTCGAAATATTGTCAGGTCTAAATGAAGGTGATTTGGTGGTCAGTTCGTCGCAGTTCTTATTAGATTCAGAGTCGAGTAAATCATCTGATTTTATCAGGATGCTACCAGCTCAAGAAAAAACAAGTGAAGCAGAATCAGTGAACACTCAAATGTTAATGAACTCAAAAATGTCGATGCCTGAAGGTATGAACATATCAAAAAGTAGCGCCGCGACATCAGGTATTATCAATTCATTAATGGTTGGACATCGCATGATCAATATCTCTCGTGCGGCGATTGAAAAATGGGGGCGCCCGGCTGCAACTGTTGATTTTATAGTTAAAGAAGGCGTAGATTTGTCGGATTTAGCGCAAGGCCTGCACGTTGATTTTACTTTTGAAGTTGAAAACGGTGACTTCGTTATTACCCAATTGAACCTTGCTTCAAGCGAAAAGGAGTAGCAGATGGTTTCAGCTATTATTCGATGGTCAGTACACAATCGTTTCTTTGTACTTTTAGCCACCATTATTCTAGTGCTCGGTGGCTTATATGCGGTTAAGAATACTCCTGTAGATGCCTTGCCAGACTTATCAGACGTACAAGTTATCATAAAAACTAGTTACCCAGGTCAGGCACCACAAGTGGTTGAAGACCAAGTGACTTATCCACTAACAACGGCGATGTTATCTGTGCCAGGGGCGGTAACAGTGCGCGGTTATTCGTTTTTTGGTGATTCTTTTGTTTATGTGATATTTGATGAAGATACCGATTTATACTGGGCGCGGTCACGTGTTTTAGAGTACTTAAGTCAAGTTGCACCTTCATTACCGAGTGATGCAAAACCGCAATTAGGGCCAGATGCTACTGGCGTTGGCTGGGTTTACCTGTATGCATTAACGGATAAAACCGGTAAAAATGACATTAGCCAATTACGCTCTTTACAAGACTTTTTCCTAAAATATGAATTACAAACCGTGGCTGGCGTATCAGAAGTTACCGCTTTAGGTGGAATGGTTAAACAGTATCAGGTACAAGTTGACCCTGACAAACTAAGAGCCTTTGATATTCCTTTGTCATTAATCCAAACGGCCATAAAGCAAGGAAATCAGGAAATAGGGGCGTCTGTAGTTGAAATGGCCGAAGCCGAATATATGGTCAGGGCAACAGGTTATATTCAAAATGCGGAAGACCTTGAAAATATTCCTTTAGGCGTAAATCAAAAGGGCACTCCTTTATTATTAAAAGATGTCGCAGACATAGTCATAGGTCCACAAATGCGAAGGGGTGTCGCAGAGCTCAATGGCGAAGGCGAAACTGTTGGTGGCATCATTGTTATGCGCTATGGGGAGAATGCTCAAGAAGTGATCAATGGTGTTAAAGCCAAGTTAGAGCAATTGAAAAAAGGCTTACCTGCTGGCGTTGAAGTTATTCCTGTTTATGACAGGTCAGCTTTAATTGAACGGGCAGTCGATAATTTGGCCTATAAGTTGTTAGAAGAGTTTGGTGTTGTTGCTTTAGTTTGTGTGATTTTTCTGTTTCATGTTCGTTCTTCCCTTGTGGCAATCTTTAGTTTACCTGTCGGTATTTTAACTGCATTTATTATCATGCATTTGCAAGGACTAAATGCAAATATTATGTCACTGGGAGGGATTGCGATTGCTATTGGAGCCATGATTGATGGCGCAATAGTGATGATTGAAAATATGCATAAACATATGGAGCGCACGCCATTAACCAAAGAAAATCGTTGGCAAATTGTTAGCGAATCTGCCAGTGAAGTGGGTCCTGCTTTATTTTTTAGCTTAATGATCATCACAGTAAGCTTTGTTCCTGTATTCACACTAGAAGCGCAAGAAGGACGAATGTTTGCCCCACTAGCTTTTACCAAAACTTATGCCATGGCAGCGTCTGCAGCTTTAGCCATTACCTTAGTGCCAGTTCTAATGGGGTATTTTATTCGCGGAAAAGTCTTGCCGGAGCATAAAAATCCAATCAACCGATTATTAACCGCGATATATTTACCTGTGTTAAAGGTAGTTTTGCAGTTTCCAAAGGTTACTTTATTCGCGGCTTTATTGGTGCTTGGTGTTGGAAGTTGGCCGTTAGACAAAATAGGGAGTGAATTTATTCCACCGCTTGATGAAGGTGATTTAATGTATATGCCAACAACGTATCCTGGCATATCTATTGGTAAAGCAAGACAGCTTTTACAGCAAACCGATAAATTAATTGCCAGTGTTCCTGAAGTTAAAACGGTACTAGGCAAAGTTGGTCGAGCAGAAACTGCAACCGATCCCGCGCCGCTAACTATGATTGAAAGCTTTATTCAATTGAAACCCAGAGATCAATGGCGTGAGGGTGTCACTACCGAGTCGTTAAAAAAGGAAATGGATGCTTTAGTAAAATTACCAGGTGTCACCAATGCTTGGGTTATGCCGATCAAAACGCGAATAGATATGTTGGCTACTGGCATTAAAACCCCCGTAGGTATTAAAATATCGGGACCTGATTTAAATGAAATTCAAAAAATCGGTCAGCAATTAGAAGTTATTTTAAAAGAGGTACCAGGCACAGCATCGGTTTATTCTGAACGTGTAGCTGGAGGTCGTTATATAAAAGTTGATATCCAACGTGCAAAAGCGGCTAGGTATGGTCTAAATATAAAAGAAATTCAACAAGTTGTAGCGACGGCTATTGGTGGTATGAATGTCACTAAAACAGTTGAAGGGCTCGAACGTTACCCTGTAAATATTCGTTACCCACAAGATTATCGTAATTCACCAGAACAACTTTCTTTATTACCTATAGTTACGCCTACCGGGCAAAGAATATCTTTAGGTGATGTCGCCAATGTCTTTATTGAAGATGGTCCACCTGGCATTAAAAGTGAGAATGCCCGATTGAATGGTTGGGCATATATTGGTATTGAAGGGGTTGATATCGGTAGTTATGTAGCCACAGCACAAAAAGTCGTGCAAAAAGAGTTAGTACTACCAGCGGGTTATTCTATTGGTTGGGCAGGTCAATACGAATATATGCAAAGAGCGAAAGAAAAGCTTACTTATGTTGTTCCGTTAACCTTAGCTATTATCATTATTTTGCTATACATCAACTTTCGAAATGTTATTGAAGTTGCCATGATCATGGGAACTTTACCGCTTGCCATGGTAGGTAGTATTTGGCTGATGTATTTACAGGGTTTTAATTTTTCTGTCGCCGTTGGTGTCGGTTTTATTGCGCTAGCAGGTGTCGCCGTGGAAATTGGTGTCATTATGTTGGTCTATCTAAACCAGTCCTATCAAGAAATGCTTGCTCAGTGTGCAGAGCAACAAAAAATACCAACTAACGACAATTTGTTTCAAGCGGTATTAGATGGTGCAGGTATGCGAGTGCGTCCAGTTATGATGACAGCGGCAGCAATTATTGTCGGTTTATTACCTATTTTATACGGCAGTGGTACAGGCTCTGAAGTCATGAGTCGTATCGCTGCTCCTATGGTTGGAGGTATGGTAAGTGCAGTTTTCTTAACCTTATTGGTATTGCCAGCATTATATTATTTATGGAGAAAGAGCTAGTCGTTGCAATAGAGTACGAACGATGATTACTGAAAAAGCGATTCTTAAGAATTATTTGTTTATTTGAGAGAAGTGTTAGTTTGAAAGAAGTATGGAATTGATGAAAGCAGTATGAAAATATTAAGTGAAACAGCAAGTTGCTGTTTCACTTAGCTTAAACGTAAACTTTAAAAATTAAAGTGCAGTTACGTTTTCAGCTTCAGGGCCTTTTTGACCTTGTTTAACAGTAAAAGATACTGCTTGGCCGTCAACTAATGTACGGAAACCGTCACCAGTGATTGCACTAAAATGAACAAAAACGTCTGGGCCGTTTTCTTGCTCGATGAAACCAAATCCTTTAGATTCGTTAAAAAACTTTACTTTACCAGTTACTGTATCAGACATACCAACATTTCCCGTGGGTCAAAAATTTAAAAGTTAACTAAAAATAGTCATAATTATACGGAGTAAATGCCCTTTATCTTTACAAAAACTTTTTACAAAGCCTAATGTAAGTCTAAAGAAAGGTACCTATTTAATTGTACATACGTACCAGGTAAACCTATAACAAAAGTTGTGTAAAGCCTTATCCCACAACGCAAAAACTCAACGCGAACAAATTTTAGCACAATATTTTTTATTTATCCTCAAAAAAGTTGAACTATTTCATCGTTTTTTAAATGAATAGTGCTAATTTATAACTGAGTGCACTAAGCAGGGTGTTTTTTAGGCATATTTCTTGAGGGCTCTAGCGATTAAAGTTAAAAAATGTTGTCGCTTTTATCGCAACGCAATGCTGGCGTTTTAAGTAAGCTAAAGCAATATAAAAAGCTGTAAAGGGTGGTAAAAAAGATGCTAGGGGTTATTGTTGCGATCAAGTTAGGTGTTTGATTTAAAAGATTAATAAAGATAACTGAGCAAACTTGAATTAATAGTGGAGGTAATATCGCCAAATATGGCAGGCTGTGACATTTCGTTAATTTTAACGTAAAGGTTAAAAGTATGGTAAATCCAGCAGTCATTAAAGCACTATAAATGCCCTGTATTATCGCGCTTCTTAAAATTAAATCTAAATCAACACTGATTAATGCATTAACCCAGTAGGTCCAAGAAAAATAGAAAAAAAAACTGATAAAAGCTGAAATAAAGGTTCTATTTCCAGTTGATAACGTATTTTTCTCTTGGTTTACTTGCATAACACTCAGTTAATTCGCTTCGCTGTTATTTATTAGACCAGAACAATATCGAGAAGCTTTCAGGTAATTTGTTTTAGTTGAATTAGTTGAATTAGCCAAATAATTATCGACAAGCATTTGTAAAAAGACGTTGAAAACGCTATTGCGTAATTTAGTTTAATTACTAGAAATAATTCATGTAGTACAGAAATTGTTTGTACTACATGAATTGAGAGAGAAGTTAATACTCCATCAACTTCTCTAATAGTAATTATAAAGCAGCAATTTGCGCTTTTTGTTCAACTAATTTAGCTAAAGTCGATTCAGCTTCCGCAAGTTTCGCTTTTTCTTTATTGATCACTGCTTCTGGGGCATTGTTAACAAATTTTTCATTGCTAAGCTTGCCTCGGGTGCGTTGTGAGTCTTGATTTAGTTTATCAATGGCCTTGTTCAAACGTGCAATTTCTGCGTCTTTATCAATTAATCCTGCCATTGGAATTAAGAGTGATAAGTCACCAATAACGGCCGTAGCAGAAGCCGGGCCAGTGTCGTCATCACTGAGTACGTCAATACTGTCAAGTTTTGCCAACGCACTTAAAAATTGACTGTTTTCGCTCAAGCGACGTTGATCTTGTTGATTAACGTTTTTCAATAATACCGGAATAGGCTTGTTCGGAGAAATATCCATTTCACCACGAATATTACGAATAGCGACAATAAATTGCTTAACCCACTCTAAATCGTCGATGGCTTGTTCATCGCAAAGGGTTTGATCAAATTGAGGGAAGCTTTGAACCATAATGCTGCATTCATGATTATCATCTAAACTTGGTTCAAAATTACTGAGCGGTACAACACGTTGCCAAATAGTTTCTGTGATAAATGGCATAATTGGATGCATTAAACGCAGTAACGCTTCAAGTACTGTAACTAACGTATTACGAGTACCGCGTTGTTGTGCTTCGGTGCCGTTAAATAATACCGGTTTGGTTAATTCTAAGTACCAATCACAAAATTGATTCCAAGTAAATTCATATAAAGCTTGCGAAGCTAAGTCGAAACGAAAGGTATCGAAAGCTTCATGTACGACTTTAACCGTTTGTTGAAACTGTCCTAAAATCCAGCGATCGGCTAGTGAAAGCTCGATGTCACTAATGTCTGCATCAGCGGTGGAACGACCGCAGTCCTGCTCTTCAGTATTCATTAGTACGTAACGACTCGCATTCCATAATTTATTACAGAAATTTCGGTAACCTTCTAAACGCTTCATATCCCAACTGATGTCACGGCCTGTGGTGGCGACAGAAGTTAAAGTGAAGCGTAAAGCATCGGTACCATGTGCTTCAATACCTTCAGGAAATTCTTTTTTCGTTAACTTTTCAATTTTAGCGGCCAGTTTTGGCTGCATCATATTGCCAGTGCGTTTCGCAAGTAAGTCTTCTAAAGATATGCCGTCAATCATATCCAATGGATCGATAACATTGCCTTTAGATTTACTCATTTTATCGCCATTCTCTTCGCGAATAAGGCCAGTCATGTAGATTTTTTTAAATGGAATTTGTGCCTTACCGTTTTCATCTTTATTAAAATGCATGGTCATCATGATCATGCGAGCAACCCAGAAGAAAATAATATCAAAACCGGTAACTAAAACATCGGTTGGATGAAAGGTTTTTAAGTCTTCAGTTTCATTTGGCCAGCCCAACGTAGAAAATGTCCATAGGGCTGAAGAAAACCAAGTATCCAATACGTCGTCATCTTGCGATAATTTAACATCCGCTGCTAGATCATGATTACTGCGCACTTCTTCTTCAGAGCGACCGACATAAACTTTACCATTTTCATCATACCAAGCAGGAATACGATGACCCCACCACAGCTGACGTGAAATACACCAATCTTGAATATCTTTCATCCAAGAGAAGTATAAATTTTCGTATTGCTTAGGCACGAATTCAATTTGCCCGTCTTTTACTGCATCAACGGCAGGTCCCGCCAATTTTTCAACGCGGACATACCATTGATCTGTTAATAGAGGTTCAATAATTACACCTGAACGATCGCCATAAGGAGCGACCAAGTCATGATCTTTAACTTCAACTAATAAACCTAGCTCGTCAAATTTGGCAACAATGGCTTTACGGGCAACAAAACGATCAAGTCCAGCAAACTCACTTGGCAATTCTGTACTGTAAGCGTCTGAGAATTCGCCTTTATTATTATAAACCTCAGAAGCAGTCAAGATAGCAGCGTTTTTATCAAGAATATTGATTAAAGGTAAGTTATGACGTTTACCGACTTCATTATCGTTAAAATCATGGGCAGGTGTTATTTTTACACAACCTGTACCTTTTTCCATATCCGCATGATCATCGCCAACAATAGGAATTAAACGATTAACTAATGGTAACAAGACGTGCTTACCAATTAAGTTCTTATATCTTTCATCATTAGGGTTAACCGCGATACCGGTATCACCGAGCATAGTCTCAGGACGAGTAGTCGCAACGACTAAATAATCAAGCCCTTCAGCTGTTTTGGCGCCATCGGCTAATGGATAACGCAAATGCCACATATGACCTTTTTTATCTTTGTTTTCAACTTCTAAATCTGAAATGGCGGTATGAAATTTAGGATCCCAATTAACAAGTCGTTTGCCGCGATAAATTAAGTCATCTTCAAACAAACGCACGAAAACTTCTTGCACCGCTTCAGACATGCCATCGTCCATGGTGAAACGTTCACGAGACCAGTCAATTGAATTGCCCATGCGGCGCATTTGTTTGCCGATGGTGCCACCAGACTCTTCTTTCCACTGCCAAACTTTGTCGACAAACGCTTCACGGCCGTAGTCATGACGGGTTTTATCTTCTTCTGCCGCTATTTTACGCTCGACCACCATTTGGGTAGCAATACCTGCATGATCACAACCGGTTTGCCATAGGGTATTTTTACCTTGCATACGCTGATAACGAATTAAGGTGTCCATAATAGTTTGCTGAAAGGCATGACCCATATGCAAACTACCCGTGACATTAGGTGGTGGAATAGCAATGCAATAGCCTTCACCTTCGCCAGTTGGGCTAAAATAACCTTGCTCTTCCCATGTTTTATAAAGGGATTGTTCGATGTCAGAGGGGGTAAAAGTTTTTTCCATCAGGTTTTCCGTCAAATTCTTTGTTTATGTTCTTTATTTACAAATGCATTTGCTTG
>Ga0105356_10006829_pt1 | contig 10602 bp, 8 predicted proteins | sample GOMGulsemesocosm_3_FD_83502 | JGI IMG/M metagenome (GOLD analysis project Ga0105356, IMG submission 83502) | Methane-oxidizing microbial communities from mesocosms in the Gulf of Mexico - GOM9D Gulf of Mexico | ecosystem: Environmental > Aquatic > Marine > Cold seeps | place: Gulf of Mexico...
ATCTATCACCAGTGCTATTTTATCATTCCAATTAGGCAGCTTTAAGCGCACTTTAAATTTAGCCTCGATATCTGCTAAATCAGCAGTTCTGGGTAACCAACCTAGTTGTAAATAACCATTTGCAGAGGCTTTATCATTCACTCTTTTGTTACTGGCAAAACTATCGAGCCATGAAGCCGTATCTTGCATCATAATATCGATTTTGTTTTGTACAGTATCAACCGTATTTTTTTGTGAAGCCCTGACTGGCTGCATTAGCAAAACTAATCCAGTTAAAACGAATAAAAGTATTTTTTTCATAGGTTTATTATTGTTATCTCTACAATCTGAATATTAATAATAGCAGTTTAATTGGTAAATTATTTAAAACTAAATTGTAAATTTACAATAAATTCCATAATCTATAATAAAAGAAAAAAGGATTTAAAATTTATGATGATAGTTGCATTGCTCATTTTTCTTATTGGTATTGCTACTGAAGAATATATATATGGGATTATATTCGCGAGCCTTATTTATCTATTTGATAGTAATAGAAAACTACAAACTAGAGTCAAATTATTAGAAAGGAATAATTTAAAGCCTCAAACTATCATTCAAGAAAGTTCAAATGATACTACAGCAGTTAATACACACAAAAATGCGCATGTAGAGACTCATTCAGCTAATCCAAAAGATAATTTAAACCAAGAACAACCAATTAAATTTGAAAGTACGCTTCCTCAAACAAGCACAGTCAATAAACCGCTCAATTTAAAAAGTTTACACGATAATAAATCAGCAAGCTTAAAAACGGTAGTTGTAAAAAAGGGCTCATTTACTCAAGGTATTATTAATAAAATATTAGAACCGCTTGTATCAACAATTTTAGGCCCCTTTACAAGCTTATTGAGTTCATTTACAAAAATATATACACACTATAAAAAACAAGGTAAAGCACCGGTGTTCTTTTTAACGCTCGCTGGTATTGTCACTTTAGTGATGGGATTTGGATATTTACTGCAATACTCATTTAATGAATATCTTCCACCTTTAGGTAAAGTCAGCATTGGCTATTTGAGTGCTTTAGCCGTTTTAATATTTGCCATAAGGCTACATAAAACACGCCATGACATGTCTGAGTATTGTGCAAGTTTGATAGGTTTAAGTGTGATCTTATTATATTTATGTAGTTATTTTTTAGGCCCTTATTATCAACTGATATCAGACTTAAAAACCTTCTCTTTATTAGTTTTGATTTGTGCTACTGGCTATATTTTATCTAAGGTTTATGAAACACGTATTGTGGCTTTTATTAGCTTATTAGGTGGCGCATTATCCCCTATTTTCTTAACTTCAATTATTAGCAGCTCTCCCCTACTTTATCTTTCATTTTTATTACTTATTTGCATAGGTGCAATGGTGATAGCCTTTTCCATACGTTGGCAATTATTAGCTCAGATCAGCTTTGTTTTAAGCATTGGTTTAGTAGAATTTGTATTATTACAAGCACACAATAGTCAATCAATTACCGCTATTTTATTAGTGCATTTGTTTTTTTATACAATGTGCTTAAATCTTTATTTTCAGTGGTTTAAGTTTAAAACAAGTCGGCAAAACTGTTTAATTCAATTATGTATCTCTTTAGCCTTTATGTTAGTAACGCTTGAGCAAGTTTCTTCATCTTCACAGCAGTATGGTTTATTACTTTTATTTAATGCTTTTTTAGCTGCTTCTGTATTTCTCTTTTGTCAAATCACAGGTTTCAAATCACTTATAAACAAAGATTTTAAAATTATTGCCTTACTGATCTCTGGCTTTTTCACTGGAACGGCATTATTAGTTTTAATCTCTACAGAACTACTCAGTTTAGTGTGGGGCATTGAAGGCCTTATTTTGTTATACCTTGGCTTACGCTTTAATTTTTATAGCGTTCGAATAGAAGCCTATTTATTGCTGTTAGTTTCATCTCTGAGCGCTATTTTAAATATATGTATTTGGTTTTTTGATGCTATAGCACCAATGCCGCTATTAGTATCATTAGAATTTAATTTGGGGTATTTAAACTTAGTCAGCATTGTAGCTTTAAGTTTTGTGATGCCTATTTTATTAAATATAAATATCAGGGTGATTTCTTACAAAGAAAAAGTATTTAAAAATTATTTAAATCAATTGAGCTTTTGTTTGCTGTCTCTATTATTTATGACAAGCATTGCTTGTATCTATGATAAGGGTTTTTGGCTATTTGCCTTGATACCCTTATTTGGCCTGATTGTTATTAGCCATAAGTTTAATTGGCCTAAATTAGAAAAAATCGCTTTTCTACATTGGTTGTTATTGCTTATACCTGTGATTGCCAGTGGTTTATATATGGGTGATTTTCACTTTAAAACACAAACATTAATAGGACAGATTGCCCGTATTGAAGCTTTTATTGCCTTGTGGTTAATAGCCTACTTCTACCGTAAACTATTCACAAAAAGTACATTATTTAAAATAGCACAACATCTAGATACGACATTTTTTATCATACTGCCTATATGTTTTTTACCTTCGGTTTATAGACAATCACCTGAAGTGATGCCTCTAGTTTTATGGGGTTCAGCATTATTATCAGTTTTTATTTATTATAAACTGCAGCGCCCTGTATTGTGGCTGATGGCCAAGTTAGTGATATTGACAGCAGCATCAGCAAGCATATTTGCCTGTTATTTAATTCGTTTTGAAAACTGGCAAGGATACGGTTTAAGCGCATTACTACTTGGCTGTGTATTACTACTGTCGCTGTTATTGGTATCAAAATCTTTTAGCCATCAAGTAACGTCATCAGTAAATATATTCAAAAACAAAGTTGTATCGGTTTTTTCAGCTGTTTGCATTTTTTGGGGCATAAGTCTTTTAATTTTTGTATTTGTCATAACAAATAGTGCTTATTATGGCTTATTCAGTACCATTATTTATTGCTATGCACTGATCTTATTACCTTATTTTAATACCAGAATGAAGCCTTATTATGGCACTATCCATAGGTATATTTGGCTTTCAGGCTTATGTTTAACCTTAGGGTTATGGTTATATAGCGATATAAATCAGCTTAGCAATCTTTCATCGATCGCTGTTATATATATACCATTATTGTTTAGTCTATTTTTTATGTCTTATACCCAAAAACCGCGATTTGTATTAACACGTAGGTTAGGATTAAAACAAAAATCGAGCATATTAATGTGCCACTTTTGCTTAACCTCAATTTATTTAAGCCTTATATACCTTTATGAACTTAAGCTAACCAGCCCATTAATTTCAATTTTACTGGTGATACATGGTACAAATTTATTGTTCCATACTTTAAAAACTAAATATTTATGGTTGATGCCTATTAGTATTGGTTATTTTGTTATTGCAACATCAAAAGTTTTATTGTGGGATATTAGCGGCTTTACTGTACTGCAAAAAGTAATCGCATTTATGTTTATAGGGTGTATTTTATTAGGTTCTGCTTTTCAATTTCAAAAGCTTAAAACTAAAAACGCTTGATCAAAAAAGCCCTAACAAAAACATTATTAGGGCTTTATTAAATCGTTTTATAAATTACTAACGGGCGATTTTAAAATCTAGCTGTACTTTAGCCGTTGTTTCAACCGCTACACCATTTTCAAACTTAGGTGCATAACGCCATTTATCTAATGCAGCTAAGGCCGCTTTATGAAACCCTTTAGACTCATCAGGCGTTAAAATTTTTGTTTCAGTCACAAAACCAAAATCAGAAATTGTAAATTCAATTTGAACGTATCCTGACTGTCCAGATCTTGCCATATTGATAGGATATTTTGGTTCAACACGATATAAAGGCCTTAAATCTTGATTATCATCCCAAGGTCTCATTTTACCTATCGCGATACAATGCTTAGTTGCTTCATCGCTTTTACCCGACTTTTCCAGTGCATTAATTAAAAAGGCATGGGTACTGAGCTCTAATGGGTGTGTCGGCCCTTCTAATGCTTCAAATACAGCTAAATTTGATTCAAAGTGTTCTGTAGATTTATCATATTTTTTACGTGCTAAATAATATTTACCCGCATAAAAATTGGCTTTTACAACCCGTTTATCGTTTGCGGGAAACTGCTCAATTAAATACGCTTGCGCATCTAAAATCATTTTACTTTTTCTTGAACCTATGGCTAATAATTCAATACCCGCATCTAAGGTGATCACGGCTTTTAATAAAGGATCTTCTTCTGGTTGTTCATCTATTATTGTCAGTACTTTTTGATAATAACGTATAGCCAAGTCACGCTTTTTATAAGGCAGTGACTTAGCATAAGCAAAATATAAATCGACAAGTTCAATATGATACTTACCTAACTGTTTTTTATATATATCAATTAAAGGCGCTAGCACTTCTTTAGCTTGCTCTGACTTGTGTGAATTATTATAAATTGAGCCTAAATTAAAGCCTAAACGCGCTGTATTGATATCTTGCTCACCATAAACTTTTTTGCCAAGTTCATAAGATAACTTTGCATACTCAAGCTGCTTTTTTTTATCTGTTGTTTTTATCGCTGCTTGATATTGATGATAAGCTTCTTTAAATTGTGTATTCACTTCCTTTAAATCACTGGCATTAACAAATAGTGGTAACGATAAGGCTATTACTAAACTTAGTTTTTTAAATTTCATATTCTTCCTTGATGGTATTTGGAATAAAAGCACAAATACACTAACAGATTGTACCGATTAATTAAATAATGATTTCTTATAACCTATAGACATTCTTATCCCTAAAAAAGCTAATAATAAAACGAATATAAGACCAATAATGCCTAAAATTTTGTCTATTGAATCAATGCCAGTCCATTGTAAATAATGAATTTTATACATGTTATTTATGAAATCTGTATCTTTTCCTTGTTGATATAAACTCATATTATTCCAGTTTAAACTGATCCTTACATCTGTATCTGTGATGATATTTAAACCATCAATACTTAAAATATTACCGTACCTTTGTGGGTTATGAGCAATCGCATCTTTGAGTAAAGTTTCAATCTGCTGTTTAGTGGGGGTTTCTATGATCTTTAACGTATTTAAATCTATGTGTTGCCAACCAGAGTCATTTTTCACCAGTAAATGAGTGCCTAAAATCGAGCGCATTATTCGGGTTTCAAACCAAGTTACATTACCTTTAAGTTCAATGTTATCAGTAATGGCATAGGTTTTTATTGGTAGGCTTTCATAGGCATCTTTGTACCCTGGTTTAATAAAAAAATACACTCCAGTAACAGCCCAAGCAATAAAGGGCAAGACCATAATAAAACCTAAATATTTATGTAACTTTTTCATTTTTAAACCTAATACCCTGTCATTTCTAAAAAACCTATGCCTGTGTGGCTACCTGTAAAACTCACCATGCCTTCAAAATACTCAATGCCAAAACGCATGATTTGATCTTTGTTAATCGTTTTCACATCTATATCAATTTCATGTTTTTTTATTTTAATTTGAAAGTGATTTGGATAAGTACTCTGAACTGTACTTGTTATTGAAATCAGTTTAACTTCCTTTGGACTAAGTGTTTCAATATCACCATTATCATGCATTAAGCTGGCATAAATAAAATCTTTATTATCAGAACGAATACGATAAACCATCAGAGCTAATTCAGGCTTTAATCGCAGAGAAAACCAATCCCAACCTTGCTGATCTGGTGCTAACATTTGGGAGCCCCACTCTCTATCAAACCATGCTTTTCCTTTTACATTGTGCCACTTCCCATCGAGTAGGACCCGCCCTGCTGCTTTAATAAATGGCTGGGAGTAATAATGGCTAGCGATTGGCAACTTTGCATGTTTACTATTATAACCTTGCTCACCTTGTAAATAGAATTGATTCGCACCTTGTAAATCCAGTTGCACTTGCCACTTATTCTCACTTTTAAAACCAGCAAAGTTTAGTTTTGCTGGCAGTAACTCAGATGATGACTGCCATTCCCAATCATCAATAGAAGCACTAAAGGGGTTATTAGTGATAGCGAGATTACCCAGTTCTTCACGGGCATTTCTAAATGCAGATAAATGTTGTTTGTCACTGCCAAGTGCTGCGTGAGCAAAGTACCAATGTTTGCCCTTGATTGCAGTGCGAAACAAAGTCCATTGCACCGCAATGTCATCACCATCATCAGTGACTAAATTAGCTGTAATGTACCACCATTCATGTCGATAATTCTTTTTAGGTGAATGCGCCCCTGGAAAATTAATTTGATTATCAATTGAGGGCATTTCGTAGTTTTGAGAACTGTCGGCTAAGCGATGTAATGGGCTCACATATTTTTTTGGCTCTGTGTTGTTCTCTGAGATAAGCTCGCCACAGGCCAGAATTAACAACGCTGCTATTAACACTATCAATCTCATAATCGGCCTTTAAAGTTTACTTTTCTAAGCACTAAGGATAAGGCTGGCACTAAACACACTAACCCTATGATACTGCTAGTTACAAATGATGATGTTTCTAATAATAGCGGCATTGACCAACCAAAAGAGCTAGGTAAAACCTTTGAAACCAAAACGTCAGCCAAAATGCTCGCAATAGGCCAACTCAATAGAATACAGCCACAAACAAGTAATAACCATTGCACTAACATATGAACAAATAAAGCTGATTTACTAAACCCAAGACTAATTAAGATATACAGTTGTGACTTTCTTGCCAGTTCAAGGTTATTTGCAGATAAAAACAAACCAAAACAAGCTATGGATAATAAAACAACGGCAATTGCTTGAGTTAAAATAAAAGTTTGTTTAAACACTTTTATTGCCATTTTTTTAATTTGTGATGGCTGATATAGTTGGCTGTCATCTATATTCAATTTCTCAACTAAGTCAGCAATGATAGTGTCATCAAATGATTTAAAATAAACACCAAAACCTATTTCTTTGAGCCCATTGAGATGTATTTTTGCAAGTTTCTTAGCTAAGGTTATTTCAAAACTAGGGTTGCCATAATCATAATAAATACCTGTTACAGTACATATAAATGGACTGTGTTTTGATGTGTTTTGCGATATTTTAATTTTATCTGATAATAAAATATTACGCCTTAATGCAAGTTGTTCATTTATGAAACAGCCATTTTCTAGTACGTTATCTAGTGATTGCATGACCTGAGATTTAAATACGATTGAGCTTAATTGCCGTTTTGAATTAACAGTATTCACTGCAACAGTATCTTTGCCAACAAGCGCTTTTGCATCTATATATAAAACAAATTCATCTACATTGGTATTTTGATTTAACCACTGCTCAATTTTGCCTTTTTCTCCTACTTTAAATCTTATATATAAATCTTCATCTAAATGTTGATCTAAATACTTAGTAAATGCTGACTCAAAGCTCGCAACCATTAATGCAGCAGCAATGCTTGTTGTTAAGGCAATATAAAATGCGGCTAAAGGTAAAAAACGAATTGAGATCTGGTTTTGTAAATCTTGCAATATATAATTTATTTGGTAACGTCTTATCAACTTATTTAAAAATGAAAAAGTAAAGTATAAAAATAAGGGTAATATTGCTGTTGTAATGATTAATAAAAACCCGTATTTAAGCATAATAGAATGCCAACTGACTTCTGGGATCATAAAAAACACAATACTAGCCAATATGATGAAAAATAATAGTTTTTTAAAAAATTTATCGTCGGTTAAATTAACCTTACTTTGTTTGGAAAACAGTGAAATATTTTTGCTATTAATTAACTTAAATTGTTTAATTAATGCTAAAAAAACTGCCAAACTTGATATCATCACAGACCAAAGTAAATACAACCAATCCCATGTAAAGTGACCACTTGATTGCAATTGATATAATTGAGATAAAGTAAAACCTAATATGGGTAATAAAAAACTCACCATTATAAAAGCAAGCATCACGCCTAATATACTTGAGATAACAATTAAAAATACAGCCTCAAACATTAAAGCAAGTTTAATTTCAAATCGAGAAATACCTAATAGTCTTAATTGTGACATGAGTTCACATCGCTTATGCCAAGCTTGATTCGCCCCTTGAAAAGCAATAAAACTACTCACTATAAAACCGAGTAATGCTAAAGCGGTTAAGTTTAAATGCAACGCATCAGCAAAGCCGGATCGCTCTTGAATATTAAAAGATTGTTGTAAAATGAGGTTTTCTGGCAAGGAGCGACTTAAACCTTTTAGTCTCTTAGCTGTCATTTCACTCACGATTAAATAACTAAAACCAGTATATTCCGGGAATAACTGCCAAGCATAGGCAATATCTAATAACGCGACATTGTGCCATAACTTGGAATCTATTATTTTTACAGCTAATTTAGGCTGATCTATTAACTGTAATTGTGATGAAAGATCTAAATTAAGCTTATTTGCATATTCTTCGGATAATAATATTGAAGTAGGATCATAAATATCAGGTTTTGTGATGCTCAAAGGTAATAAATCTATCGCCTTAAAATATATCGTTTGACTATTTTTTAGCTTTTTTCTAAATGACAATACACCTTGCAGCTCATTAAAACCTTGCTGTCTTAACTTTGCAAAGTCTTGTATAGACACTGTATTACCACGCTTTGGCACAATATACTGTGCTACAGGGCTTTCAAGTTGGCTATTTGCTTGTTGGTATTGTTGTTTACTTGCATGATTTAAAATTAAAATACTTAACAAAGTACTGGTTGCGATGGCGAGACTTAAAATAAAACCAATATTCAGTAATGCGTTTTGTTTATATTCTGCAAATTGAACTTGAAAAATAAGCATGAGTTGCTTCATAAAGCTAAGCCTTATTTGCTTCTAAGGCATGTATCTCTGAGAGTTTACCGCCAGCCAAACGAAAAATGCTATCCATTTTTTTTGCTACTTGGTGACTATGGGTTACCACTAATAGTGCTGTATTATAGCTTTTTGCCAAATCAACTAATAAATCCACTACACTATTACTATTTTTAATATCAAGATTGCCTGTTGGTTCGTCCGCTAATAATAGTTTTGGTTTAGCAGCCAATGCGCGAGCGATTGCCACTCTTTGTATTTCACCACCAGATAAAGTTGCAGGGTATTTTTCTAGTAAGTGATCTATAGATAAAGACTCAGTTAATTTTGTAATATGTTGTTGATCAAATTTATTAGCTAGCTTTGCACTAAAGGCAATATTATCTTTTACATTTAAGCCTGTTAGTAAATTAAATTGCTGAAAAATAATGCCTAATTCATTTTTACGAATCAAACTTAACTTTTGATCCGACAGGTTTTTGATATTTATATTTGATAAATAAATATCACCTTGCTGAATGGGTTCTAAAGCACAAATTAAATTAAGCAGGCTTGTTTTACCACTACCGCTGTCACCCATTAATGCAAGCGATTTACCACATTCTAACTTTAAGTTGATATCAGATAATATCTCTCTTTTATGAGTACCATCATCAACGTAATGTTTAAGATTTTTGATATCTAACATCATGCTAATTCCTTTTATATCAGTTTTTAATTTAAACTACTTGTTATCAAGGTTCATAAATAAAAACGGCTTCTAATGGCACTTTAAATACAGCTGATATTTTAAAGGCGACTTCTAAAGATGGAGAATACTTCGCAGACTCAATTGCAATCACGGTTTGACGACTGACACCTATGACATCAGCTAATGCCTGTTGTGTCATTTCATTATGATGGAACCTTAATTGGCGAATATTATTATTAATACATAACTTTGCCATCATTAAACTCCTTTACGAAATAACCTAATTTGTATAATACAACTTAAAAATTCTGATAATAAAAACGCTAAAACTAAAATATGAAGTGGTAAAAAAGGAATGTTTTGGTGCAAACCTATTGCCCATGCATTTGACTCTAAAGCATACTGCGCAATAGCGATTACAACGCCAACCTTTAAAATCCAATTACTATAATAACTGCCCTTTAATTCGATTAGTGATTCTCGCTCATCAAGCGGTTTATTTGCATCTTTATAGTTGATAATTGCCAGTATCGCAAAAGAAATGGACATGAGTATTACTGAAAACATAACAACTTTAAATAATACATTTATGATCACAGTGCTATCTGCCAGCTGAGAGCTGTTAAATCCTAGCAGTTGCTCCATGTAATAAACAAAAATAACCACAGTTGCCATCATCTCTAACCATAAGTTTTTCTCTTGAAAACTGCTATTCATAAGATTTATTCCATTACCTATCAAATGTTAAGTGTACCTAACTTGATGTTAAGTTTACTTTACATGGAAATATATTCCTAGAGGTGATGTTCAGTAGATTGATTACATATTTATTGGGATTGGTATAAAGAGCTTAATTATTTGAAATTGATAGAAAAGTATATAATGAAGAAAATGAGTTTAATTATATAGATAAGTTTTTTTAATTAAATTAATAAGATAGAAATATATTTTTCAAGGATTTTAAAAAATGACTTTTAGATTTAAACGAGGAGTTTTACTTTAAATAAATGGCGGAGTGGACGGGACTCGAACCCGCGACCCCCGGCGTGACAGGCCGGTATTCTAACCAACTGAACTACCACTCCGCAGTGGTATCATATTCTAGTAATGTAAGTAATTGGCGGAGTGG
>Ga0105356_10006830_pt1 | contig 10600 bp, 9 predicted proteins | sample GOMGulsemesocosm_3_FD_83502 | JGI IMG/M metagenome (GOLD analysis project Ga0105356, IMG submission 83502) | Methane-oxidizing microbial communities from mesocosms in the Gulf of Mexico - GOM9D Gulf of Mexico | ecosystem: Environmental > Aquatic > Marine > Cold seeps | place: Gulf of Mexico...
CAGATAGTCCCCATAATAGCCTCACCGTTAATAGCGCTTCCGTTCATAGTGTAATTATCACCAATCATCAGCTGTAGCGTGGCGGTTTCATCATCACCATCTTCATCAATTGTTGTCATTAGGCTAAATTCAACCCCTCCTGACATACCATCGATAACTATTTCGGTTACAAACATATCAGGGCTTTCTGTAGTAGAAAGGTTGTCGTGAGTAATTGAGAAATCACCCGTAAAGTCTGCATCGCCATCAACAATCTCAATTGAACTTGTTGACATCGCACTTACTGGGTCTTCATCGTCAAGATCACTTATCGAAGTAAATACACCCGTAAACATAAATGACGAACATGATCCTGCAGTATTAGTGCTAGAACAATCAGTAAGATTCCCTGCAGAAAACTCAAAGGTTGCACCATTATCTCCAGCTTCATTCAAGGTTGCCGCCCAAGCAAACATTAAGGTGGTATCGCTGCCGTCATTGCTTAGCTCTGCAACACCTTGGAATGAACCAAGCGTTGCATGGTTTGCCTCAATAGTCATATTGGTTTCATTAAAGCTATACATCCAACCTGTATGCATAGTTGATGCTTTCTCAGTAACATCACCAGACTCTTGATTAGCCTCTTCAAGCACATCAAACATTATCTCGCCAATATCAGCTAATGCGTCACGTCCAGAAGACGTTATAACATTGATATCCGCCAGCGACTGGGTAGTAGCTTTTACCAGAGGTAGCTTGTTAAGAATAACTTGCTCAGCTGCTGCATCTTCAATCATGGCAATTAATGCCGCTAAGTTATCACCGGCAGCGTCAACATGCTCGCCTGCTAGTGTTACCATCGCCGTTGCTGCATCAACCAAGGTAGTCGCTGCTGCTATATCAGCATCTTCTACTGCTACATCAGCGTAGGCTTGTGCATCTGCTAAGGCAATGTCGGCATAAGTTAAGAAACTTGCTCCCATCGGAATATAGGCAAGTGCATCGTTATACGCTGGTTCCGCTGCTGCCACATAAGCCGCTGCCGCAGCAACACTTTGTGGGTCATTCAAGCCAACTGCAGCGCCATAGCTTGTTGCTGCCGTTACTTCAGCCATTTCAACCATGCCCTGCTTCATCATCGCCATAGTGCTTGATGATTCTGCCACAGCCGCTGCCGCTGGCACTACTGCATCAAAGTCTGTTAGTTTTGCTACTGCATCCTCTAGTAGTGTCTTAGCATCAACATGCAAACCGGCACTACCCGTAACTTGGCTAGTTTCAGCTGCTGCTGCAATACCAGTTGCTTCAGCCGTATCAAGTAAACTTTGATATGCTGAGTTAGTTGAAACAAGAAATTCACTGGTACTTACCCAGGCGCTAGCAGAATTACTATACCCTTGGGCTTCATTACCTAGCGTATTAATACCATCAGCGTCAAAAGCCATCAAATAGGTAGCAAGAGCAGACTGATGATAGGCGATAGCAGAATCAACATCAGTAGCAGTTAGTGCAGACGATGCAGTAATAGCGGTTGCTAAATCATCAATACTCGTGGCAAGGCTAGCAATACTGCTATCCAATATCACTAGCTCGGCTTCAACTTGGCTAGCTAAATCAGCATATAAATCATCGCCGATAGTACACTCATCACCAACACAGCCAATTTCTTCAACTAAGGCAACAACTTCAAGCGCAAGGCTAACAACTTCTTGTTGTGTTATTGCTCCGTTCGAAATTGCCGTTTCAATAGAGGTAGCTATTGAAGTGACAACAGCTGAATCAATACCAAGATCGCTAAGTGCGGCAGTATCACCCGTAATAATAGCAACATATACCGCGGCAATTGTTTGCACTTGTTGCTGGATAGCATTGAACAAACTTGAAGCTTTTGCTGCTTTGGCAGCAGATTTTGCTACTTCAGGGTCATTTAACGTTCCTTCTGATACCGACGTTGCTAACGTAGCAATTATTTCTGCAAGCGAGCCATTGTCACCGGCTGCCGCTACTGCTTGTAAACTTGCCGCTAATTGAGTCAGAGCGATATTACCGGTATTTAACGCAACATCACTGCCGATATCACTGAGATCAAAACCTAACCCCGTAGAAATATCTGAAAGTAAGCTGGCGTTATTAATAACCCCATCTGGGCCAAGCAATTCCATTACCGTCATTATTGATGCATCAGATATTGCGGTAGCGCTAATAGGTACCACAGGATCAGCGGTTAAATTATCTTGAAGAATAGTAGCAACAACCTCACTAAAAACGGTAACATTAGCGGTATAATCTCGCGCTACGTCAGGAGTAGCTGATGCAGGAATATATTTTATGGTTGTTAGCGTTAAATCTTCTTGATACCATTCACCAAAATCAATGACTAAATCAGCAACTGAACCATCGCCATTAGCGCTAACTGCTGATGCAAGATCCTCAAAAGCACCACAACCGATATAAGAGTCACACCGAACTATGTGAGAGTCGACCGTTGAATCACTGGTTACGCTGATAGACACCGTACCCGAAAAATCGTTTTGTAAATAAATACTAAACATCCCATCGGCATCAGTTGTGACCTCTGAGGGATTGTTATCAGAAATATCTTCGGCAATCATAGCTTCTAGCTCGGCCACAGATGTTCCTGAAGCAGCTGAGACGCTATAGCTTTCAGGCTCAGCAGAGCTCGCCAGTCGATAATTAACCGCAGAGCTTTCACCAGTAGTTTCATCAATTTGCATTACAGAAATGGTAGCATTGGCCATAGTGCCTTTTACGGCCATCCCGGTTAAACCAATATTAAAAGTTGCTGTTGAGGTAAGAGTTTCATTCGCAGTTGGCAAATCTACATTATTATCGGAGCAGCCAGCAGTGAACAAGGTGAGATTAGCCAAAGATAGCATGAGCAAGCTATGTTTCATTTTATATTCCTTTAAAAATTAATGATTCAAATAAACGCTTAAGTAAGCGTAGAGCAAATCATAAAACGAGTCAAATACTGATAAACCAATATATTAGACAAACTCGTTAAGTAGGAACCTTACCGTATTATGTACTACATAAAATAAAATTAACTAAGCACTATTTCTTCAATAGCGCTCGTAAATTGGCGACCCCTTGACTGGTTACTTGTTGCTTTTGTTCATCAGTTTTTTTCACTTGCCCTAGTTCCCAATTAAGATCATCTTGCGGTAATTCGTGTAAAAATCGACTAGCTTCAGTACGTGCTACTTCACCATATTGACGACGCTCTCGCGCGTAAGTAAAGATTAACTCACGTTGTGCGCGTGTAATACCAACGTAAGCAAGCCTACGCTCTTCTTCAACACTGCCTTCATCAATACTACTTTGATGCGGTAACAAGCCTTCTTCCATACCAATTAAAAACACAAAAGGAAATTCTAATCCTTTAGACGCATGTAGTGTCATCAACTGTACTTGGTCACTGCTGTCTTCGTCTTCATTACGCTCCATCATGTCACGTAAGGTCAAGCGAGTAACAATTTGTGGTAAGGTCATCGGCTCTTCTTCTTCGTCACCCTCAAGCATTTGGGTAACCCAGCTAAAAAGCTCTGTCACATTTTTCATCCGCATTTCTGCAGCTTTGGCGCTAGGAGAAGTATCATAAAGAAAATCTTCATAATTTATTTCGCGGATCATCGAACGTAATACTGCCGCCGTATCACCGCGCTCAGTTTGATCAGCAACATTTACTAACCAATGGGTAAACGCCTGCAATTTCATTAAACCGCGACCACTTAAGGTTTGCTCTAAGCCCAATTCAAAACTAGCCGCAAACATACTTATTTGCCGCATATTGGCATAATTACCAAGCTTTTCTAACGTAGCAGGGCCTAATTCTCGCTTAGGCACATTCACAATACGTAAAAAAGCATTATCATCATCGGGATTTACCAATACCCGTAAATATGCCATCACATCTTTAATTTCTGCACGGGAGAAAAACGACGTACCACCACTTATTTTATAAGGGATACGGTTGGTCATTAACGCTTTTTCAAGCAAACGCGATTGATGATTACCACGGTACAAGATCGCATAATCTTTATATTGGCTACGGTTCATAAAGCGATGGCCAATCAGCTCACCAATCACCCGCTCTACTTCATGTTCCTCATTTTTAGCTTGCACTACTCTGAGCTCAACGCCATACGCCAACTCACTAAATAAAGCTTTGTCGTAAACATGAGGGTTATTAGCAATGAGAATATTGGCACATTTTAAAATACGACCACTGGAGCGATAATTTTGCTCTAATTTAATGAGTTTTAATTGTGGGAAATCTTTGCCCAATAACACTAAATTTTGTGGCTTAGCACCTCGCCAAGAGTAAATGGACTGATCGTCATCACCAACCACCGTAAGGCGGGCACGCTCACCCGCAATTAATTTAACCATTTCATATTGGCTCGCATTAGTATCTTGGTATTCATCTACCAATAAATAACGAATTTTATGCTGCCAACGCTCCCGCACTTCAGCATAGTTTTTCAATAATAAGGTCGGAATTAAAATTAAATCATCAAAATCTAAAGCATTATACGCTTTCATATGCTTATGATAGCGTTGATAATACTCTGCATATTCACTGCTATCGGCATCACTAGCCGCTTTTAACGCATCATCTGGTAAATATAAATCATTCTTCCAATTTGAAATCATACTTTGCAATTTACTGAGCAAATCTTTGTCGCCATCAAGCTCGTCAATGGTCAACTCTTTTAACAGCGCCAAAGAGTCCTGATCATCAAATAAAGTAAAGCCTGGCTTATAACCCAAGGTTTTAATTTCTTTTCGAACAATATCTAATCCTAACGAGTGAAAGGTAGATACCGTTAAACCACGGGTGAGATCTTTACCCAGTATTTTACCCACTCGTTCTTTCATTTCACGAGCGGCTTTATTAGTAAAAGTTACTGCGGCAATATTTCTTGCTTTGTAATCACACTTTTGAATTAAATAAGCAATTTTTTGACAAATAACACCGGTTTTTCCGCTACCTGCTCCCGCAAGAACAAGACAAGGGCCACTTACATACTTTACCGCTTCGTTCTGTCCGGGATTTAATTTCATTGCCATTGGGGTTTCAAATTGATAGATTTTAAGTAAGCGATAATTTTACCTGTTTTTACTCTTTAGCAAAACAGTTACAATGTTATCAACTGATGATTATCTGGAAACTCACATGATTAATGCCAAAAAAATAGAAGAAATAGCAAAACAAGTTACTGACGCCATCCCACCTAGTTTGAAAAGCATTGCTAATGAGTTTGAAGATAAAACAAAAATGGTTCTACAACGTAAGTTATCGCAACTCGATGTAGTCACTCGCGAAGAATTTGATGTGCAAACACAAGTACTGATTAAAACCCGTGCTAAATTAGCAGAGTTAGAAGCACGTTTAACTCAATTTGAAGAGGGGTTACAAAAACACGATGAAACTAGCCAATAAATTAATTCTCACCCTAATAATAACGTTAGTAGGTTTTATGTCGATTGCTGATGATAGGTTTACCTCCGAAGCACAACTTACCAGTCGTATTACTGGTGAGATCCATGATTTTTGGCAACAAGGCGACTTTGCCAGTTTTTCCGGGGTCAATAACACCCGTATTAACTACGCACGTTTTATCCACGGAGACAGCAAGCAATTATCCAAATGTTTAGTGATATCATCAGGCAGAACTGAAAGTTATCTAAAGTATCAAGAGCTAAGCTACGACTTATTTCAACTCGGTTACAGTTTATTTTTTATTGATCATCGTGGCCAAGGTTTATCCGAACGTACTCAAGACAATCCCGATAAAGGCCATGTAGATGATTTTCAATACTATGTTGATGATCTTGCCACCTTTATTGATAACCATGTCACGCCACATTGTGCTGAAAAACCCTATTTACTAGCACATTCAATGGGTGGTGCTATTAGTGCACGCTATTTACAAGATCACCCTAATAAAATAAAAGCGGCGGTGTTAGCGTCGCCGATGATTGGTTTTAACGGTGGCGGTATTCCAGATGCTATCGCTAAACCATTAATTTCATTTACCGCATTACTTAATCGCTGGTTTGACGATAAAGCCTGGTATTTTTTAGGTCATAAAGATTATGCGCCCACTGATTTTACTGACAATGTCTTAATGCATTCTGCTGAGCGTTATCAAATTTTTAGTGACGTTTACCAAAATACCACTGAGATACAGTTAGGTGGGGTAACGACTCAGTGGCTGAAGAGTTCAGTAACTGCACTGGATAAAATATTTAAAAATTTAGATAAAATACAAACACCGACCTTAGTACTCCAGTCGGGTGAAGATACCGTTGTCAGTAACCAAGCGCAGCATGACTTTTGTCAGCAATTACATCGATTGCACCCACAATCATGTCCAGAAGGTAAACCGGTAGTAATAGCCGGTGCTTTTCACGAGCTATTTTTTGAAAGTGATATTTACCGCATCCCCGCGCTAACGGCACTCGTTGATTGGCTAGAACAGCACCCATAACGTAGTTAACCTAAGTTATGCTGGCAGAGTAATTAACATAATGCTTACTCTGCCATGTTTAGCTATATTGCTCAGCTTGTATTCGTTGATGGTTGCTTTGGCACCACTGAGCTAGGATCATGGTGAATAAATACTTCACAAGGCGCTAACACCTCACAAATTTTGGTCTCTATTTCTTCACCAATGCTGTGCGCGGTAAACAACGACAAATTATCATCTAACTCTAAATGAAATTGAATAAAACGTTGTGCGCCGGCTTGGCGAGTGCGCAGTTCATGTACGCCTAATGCTTTAGGGTGTGCAGTAATAATCTCCTCAATCATCGCTATTTCTTCATCACTGATTTCATGATCCATCAATTGATAGACGCTTTGATAAATTATTTGACCTGCACCCAATAACAAATACAAACCAACAATAATCGTAAATGCACCATCCGCTTGCGCCCAAATTCCTTGGCTTAAAATAATGGCGACTAATACGCCAAAATTTAACAGTAAGTCCGATTGGTAATGCAAAGCATCAGCACTGATAGCAACCGAGCCAGTGCGTTTTATCACCTGTCGTTGAAAAAACACTAACGCTAAGGTCAATATAATCGCGACAATAGTGACGCCAATAGCAATATCTGAATGCACAATAATCCGTGGATGCAGCACTCTATCAACGCCACTAAAAATCAATAAAATGGCCGATCCTGAGACAAAGGCCGCTTGCACTAAACCCGCTAGTGATTCCGCTTTGCCATGGCCGAATTTATGTTCTTTGTCAGCAGGAGCTAAAGCGAAACGTAAAATGACCAGGTTCATTAGTGAGGCAAATAAATCTAAAATAGAATCGGTGGTCGAGGCCAACATTGCGCTTGAATCACTCACAAGCCAAGCGTAAAACTTAATCAACACGAGCAGCAATGCCACCGAAGAGGCGCTAATAGCCGCTAACCTGACCCAATAAGCATAGTCGATAGTGTCTGTTGCAGTGTTAGGTTTGATCGGCATAAAAGTGCTTTCCTCAAAAATGAAGCCTTGTGTCTCATTAACCGTTATAATGATGACAATATATTATTCAGAGCCCTATATATAATACTATGCTAGATGTTGTCCTTTTTCAGCCACAAATCCCGCCTAATACTGGCAATATTATCCGTTTATGCGCCAATTCAGGCTTTAGATTACACCTTATTGAGCCATTAGGCTTTGATTTAGATGATAAAAAATTGCGTAGAGCCGGCCTAGACTATCATGAATTTGCCGCGATTAAGCGCCATAAAAACTTCAGTGAATTTGTTGAACAGCAGCAACCTAAACGCATTTTAGCGATAACCACCAAAACCAATAACTATTATGGTGATGTTACTTTTACTGAAGGGGACTATTTATTGTTCGGCTCTGAAACTGCTGGCTTACCTGAAGATGTCAGGGCGCAGATCCCAGATAAAGATAAAATTCGTATTCCGATGCTCAAAGACAGCCGTAGTATGAATTTATCTAATGCCACTGCAGTGATTGTTTATGATGCTTGGCGTCAACTAGGTTTTGTCAATGCGGTCTAGCGTTAACAAACACCTATAGACGATAAATTGCTGTGCTGAGCTATGTCGCGAATAATAGTACAGCAAGTTATTCTTGTTTTTGATCTCTTGATAGCAGATCAACTGCTGCCAGCTTGGCCGCTTTACCTTGATACAGTACTTGATAAACCTGTTCAACAATCGGCATTTCTACACCAACGCGATGCGCAAGCATCCGGACTTCTTTAGTATTGCGATAGCCTTCCACCACTTGGCCAATATCGGTAATTGCTTGCTCAACACCAACGCCTTTTCCTAAGGCTAAACCAAAACGGCGATTACGCGATTGATTGTCGGTACAGGTAAGTACTAAATCACCAAGACCTGCCATGCCCATAAAGGTAGCGGGATCGGCATTAAGTGCCGCGCCTAAACGGGTCATTTCAGCCAAGCCACGGGTGATTAATGCGGTGCGAGCATTCGCACCAAAACCAATACCATCGGCCATGCCCGCACCTATGGCAATCACGTTTTTTACAGCGCCACCTAATTGCACCCCAATAAAGTCTTTATTGGGGTAAACCCGAAAGCATTTTTCACAATGGAGTAACGCTGACAATTCATCAGCAAAGTGTTGGTCGGTCGAAGAAAGTGAAATTGCGGTTGCTAAACCTGCCGCCATTTCTTTAGCAAAAGTTGGTCCAGAAAGTACCGCTAACGCGATCTCGTCACCGAGGATATCTCGCGCAACATGCTGCAACAAATCACCTGAAGTTGGATCTAAGCCCTTAGTCGCCCAAGCAATTTTGCTATCAGATCGAAGTGAAGGCTTCATTTGCGCCAGCATATCGCCAAACGCATGGCTGGGCACTACCACCAAAATATTATCGCTGGCTTGCACCGCTGCCGATAAGTCGCTGATCGGTTCAAGTTGTTTGGGGAAAGGAAATCCCGCAAGATATTTACTATTTTCACGGGCACTGATCATGCTATCAACATGCTCACTATCGCGCCCCCACAATAAGGTTTTATGACCATTTCTAGCCAGGCAAATAGCAAGTGCGGTGCCATAAGAGCCGGCACCTAACACCGTTATTTTAGCTGAAATAGTCATCACCGTTACTAGTGAGTTTCTGAACTTTCTGGCGCGTTTACTTTTGCTTCAGCAGCGCGTTGTTGAACATAAGAAGCAAATAGAGCTTCAAAATTAACAGGCGACAAGTTGAATTGTGGGAATGAACCACGGTTTACTAAACTTGCGACTGTTTCACGTGCATACGGGAATAAAGTCGTTGGACAAAATGCGCCAATAGTGTGTGCTAGCTGTGCTTCAGGTAAGTTACCAATAGTAAAAATACCTGCTTGTTGTACTTCTGCTAAAAAGGCCGTTTGCCCTTCAATTGTTGCAGTAACGGTTACTGCAAGTACAACTTCATAAGTATTATCAGCTACTTTATTAGAACGCGTATCTAAATCTAACTTAATTTCTGGCTTCCATTCTTTTTGGAAAATAGCGGGAGAGTTAGGCGTTTCAAATGACACATCTTTAGTGTAGACACGTTGAATAGCAAATTGCGGATCAGATTTTGCTGCTTCATTTGCTTGATTGGTATTTTCGTCGCTCATTATAATTCCTGTTATATATTTCTAGTCTATTAAATTTATGTCGTTTACTTTATCAAGCTGTTGTTAACAAAGCATCTAACTTATTTTGCATGTTAAGTGTCAGCAATTCATCACAGCCACCCACATGAGCATCATTAATAAAAATCTGCGGTACGGTATAACTACCATTACTGCGAGTTATCATTGTTTCACGTAAGGCCATATCGCCATCGATTTTTATTTGCTGAACAGCTAAGTCAGCAAAAGTCGTTGCTTTATCAGCCAACAACGCTAACGCCCTAGTACAATATGGGCAATAATCTTTGGTATATATTTCTATTTTAGCCATAGTTTACTTCTTACTTACCGGTAATCCTGCGCTAGTCCAGGCCCCCATACCGCCTTTTAAAATACTAACGCGGGCAAAGCTTTGTTTATGTAAATCATTAGCGACTTTAACGGCACTAAGACCTGCACTACATACAACTATGATGGGATTTTCTTTATGCTTTTCAAGGCTAGCGAAACCATTTTTAGTTATTTTTTCATTTGAAAGGCTTACCGCATCAAGAATATGGCTGCTTTTGAAATCTTTCTCACTACGAATATCAAGCACCACGCCCTGCTCTTTATTCATTAAAAACGTTAACTCTTGCGAGCTAATTTGTTTAACCGGTGACAAGTTAATTTTAATGGTAGTGATAATAATCATCACGATTAGGGCGACCCAAACCGCACTCAACATGCCATTATTGCCAGCAAAAGTAATAAATTGTTCCATAAATGGTGACCCTTTTAGTACACAGTACAGGTGAATAATAAAAACCGTGACAGTATACAGATAATTCGTTTTTTTGCTAAGAAGTTTTAGTAACCGCGTGTGAATCATTTCTTGCTTAATTAAACGTCGACAACTGTGTACAATATTGGCAATTCACTTAGATACAGTAATAGGTACAGCACTAATGGCACAGGCAAATAAAAAATC
>Ga0105356_10006834_pt1 | contig 10596 bp, 6 predicted proteins | sample GOMGulsemesocosm_3_FD_83502 | JGI IMG/M metagenome (GOLD analysis project Ga0105356, IMG submission 83502) | Methane-oxidizing microbial communities from mesocosms in the Gulf of Mexico - GOM9D Gulf of Mexico | ecosystem: Environmental > Aquatic > Marine > Cold seeps | place: Gulf of Mexico...
AACAAAAGCAAAGTCTTGTGTTAATTGAGTATGTTGCTCTGCGAGTAATATTTTTAAAGATTGTTGTTGCTCAGGATTTTTGATAATTTCTTGATAATACTGTATCTCAGCATCACGCCATAAGACTTCAAAGCGCATTCTCACTTCATGAATTCGGTTGTATATGGTTTCTAACTTACTACCTTTATCAACGATATGCTCAGGGGTAATAATTTTACCGCAGTCATGCAACCAAGCAGCAATTTTGAACTCTCTATATTCATCATTTGACTTAAAAGAGAAATCGTTAAACTGTTCATTAGTACATTGTGCAGCAGCATTTGCGAGCATTAAGCCAAGCTCAGGTACACGATTACAGTGTCCACCTGTATAGGGCGATTTGTCATCGATAGTTTGTGCAATCAACTCGATAAACGAGTCCATTAACTCTTCCTGCTTCTGCTCATGATTTTTAATAGCATCAGACATGTCAACTAGTGAGGAAGCTAGAGCGTCAATCTCTTCAATATTACTTTTAATAAGGGAAACATCTTCATATTGACGGTTTTTTATTTTCTCATTTTCAATAGCGAGTAGTTTTATCGGTTTAACAATGGGACCTGAGAATAACCAACTAACAGGCAATATCAATAACAAACAAATACTAGTGATTAATATTGAAAGCTCAACCTTTGCTAAGCTATTGGCAAATATAGTTTCGCTGGGCACTGCAATGGCTAGAAACTCAGTTTGATTAGTATTTACCGGCGTCAAATAAACAAAATGCTCAATATTATTTATTTCAATTGGTAACAATTTGCCGTAGGTGTCTGGTTGATTAGCTAGCTTAATTAACTCAGCATATGGGACCACACCTCGTTTATTGTCCTTTGAGTTTTCTACTTTTGGCGATAACCATTTATTTGTCAATGCATCTCGTTGTTGTTTCGTGATGCTCTCTATGGCCTGATTTATAATTGCCATCAATTCTTTTTGATTATCTTTCAAGGTGAAATGTAGAGAGCTATCAAGTTGTGCAGGAGCAAAGCTTGGCGCAGGGTGGTATTGAATTTCTTTGATAAAAAACTGTTGCTGGGTATATCGAAAGATGGCCTCATTATCAAGGCCGGAGAATACTTCCCCTCTTGATACTGCTTCTAATACTGCTTTACTTGAAGGGTATTCCCTAATATTTATTGTCGGGAAGTGCTGCTTAATGGTATCGATAATTGTCCAGCCCTGAGGTATTGCAAGATCTTTACCTTGTAGCTGATCAATATTATTTATACTTGTAATATTGGGTTGGGTAATAATTGTAAAAGGTAAATCAAGAAATGGTTTTGACAGTATGCCTCTTTGATTATTAACTGCGGTATTAAATACCGGTTGCAGTATATCAATGCTGTCCCTTTCAAAGCTACTGACTAGCTCAGACCATGTAAAGCCATTAGTATATTCAAAAGTTAACCCTGTCATTTGAGCAATTAATGAAAGGACATCAACGCTATAGCCTTTAGGTTGGCCTGAGATAGAAAAATCGATGGGAGCCCAATCAGTTTCATTCGATACCTTTAATGTTGGGGTGTTAGTTATTAATAGCTTTTGTTGGTCGCTTAATTGCAGTTTAATGACTTGGTTGCTTGTTGTGTTATCCGTTGCCTTTTGGTTACTTGATATAATCTCGCCAGACTCTTGAAAGAGGTACACTTCCTTATTTGATTTACCACTTTCATCTAACCCTTGCGCTGTTAGGTATTGGTTAAAAGAAGATAACGCTATATCTACCGCTAATACCGCCCCGGTACCGGGGATTTTTGCTGAATAAGTTTGACCGGGGGCTTGCAGATGCTGAAACATGTAAGGTGACGTTTTATAAACACTACTTACCTTGGCGCTGGTATACCAGGGGCGAACGCTGGCATTATAATCACTGGGCTCTTCACGGTTTACTCGCACATTTAAGGACTCATCGAGGTAACTAAATACGCGTTTTCTATCCCCGTTATCACCCTTAACATTTATGATGACCCATCGGTCTTTATAGGAGGCTTTAATTTGACTGCGTATAACAGGGCTAGCATCTAAATTGATTACCTCAAAGAAATCACCATTACTAAAACCAATATAAACGGCATAGAAGTCTTTACTACTGTTGAGCATTTCGGTAAATACAGCAACCGCAGAATTGTTAACCTCATCACCATCAACTAAGTCACCAAATTGAGCGAGCATTTGAGTGACGTTTTCAGCTCTTTTATCAATCCCTCTAATATGTTCTTGGGTTTTTTCGCTCGTTAATGAAAACAGTTGGCTAGCTGACTCAGTCGCCATTGCTTGGCTAAAATGGTACTGCAAACTGATGGCAATAGTGGCGGTGATAACAGTGGCCAAGATGAAAATGCTAACAACGGTAAAACGAATGGTGTGTTGAGAGAAGGTTGGAAAAATCTTGAGCATGAAAAATTCCTTTTAAACAAGCGAGTATAAAAAACAATCATAACAGTTTATAAATTTTTTCCTTTCATTTTTTTATTTATAATTCGGCATTAGTTTCGACATTTGAACAGGCCATTGATATTAGTTATTGCTTGTTGATTCACAATGCGGATAATGGCGCTGTATTTTCACTGACTTAAGGTTTTGCCAACACTATGCGCTTAGATAAATTTATCTGTAAAAGTACTGAACTCACAAGAAATGAAGCAAAAAAAGTGCTCAAAAGCGGAGAGGTACGTGTTAATGGTGAAGTTGCTAAAAATGCAGCCATGCAGGTTCATGAAAATAATACGATTACTATTGACGGTCAACAACTTACCGCACGGGGCTCTCGCTATTATATATTGCACAAGGTTGTTGATAGTATTTGTTCAAATGTTGATGAAGTATATCCGTCGGTACTAAACTTCATTGACGTAGATAAAGCTTTTGATTTACATATTGCGGGTCGTTTAGATGCTGATACCACAGGTTTAGTGTTAATCACTGATGATGGACGTTGGTCACATAATGTTATTTCGCCCAAAAAGCATTGTCAGAAAACTTATAGAGTATGGCTACGTAATGAAATTGATGATGAGAAGCTATCAGCTCTAGTCACACAATTTGAGCAGGGAATTCAGTTACAAGGTGAAGATTCTTTAACTCGCCCGGCAATACTAACAAGAGTAAAAGAAGAGGACTTGGTTGATGAACAGTCCTACAGAAGTGAAGTATTGCTTACTATCACGGAAGGTAAATATCATCAGGTAAAACGTATGTTTGCTGCCGTCGGTAATAGGGTGATTGGTTTACATCGAGAGCAAATTGGCGGTATTAAATTAGACAATTTAGCGCCAGGTGAATGGCGGGAATTAAATGAAGATGAAATAGCGCTATTTACCTCTTAAAGAACTTAGGAACAGAGAGCTGTTCATGCGGTATCTATTTAAAAGAAATACCGCATAAGAATGACTTTTTAGTGCTGAATTTATTTTTTATTTAATTCATTAAACTTAGCCATTTGCTCTTCGGTTGCTGGCAACTGGTGATTTTCTTTCCATTCGCTATATGGCATGCCGTAGACTTGTTCACGTGCAGTGTCGATATCTACCTCAACACCAAGCTTTTCAGCTTCGCTAACTGTCCACTTACTAAAACAGTTACGACAAAAACCAGCCAAATTCATTAATTCAATATTCTGTACATCTTTACGTGAGTCTAAATGCGCAAGTAAACGGCGGAATACTGCTGCTTGAATTTCTATTTCTTTATCCATTTTTAAAACCTTATTTACGATAATTTCTTGTTCTTGCGAGATTGCTGTTTATTTTTTTGCTTGAGTAACGGCTTCATCAGCAGGTTTGCTCGGATCAAAACGTCGGATCTGAATGACCATGCCAATATGCGGGTGATCAAAGTAATGTATTTCCCCGGTAATCAAGCGTCTGTCTTGTTTAAAAGAGATCACTTGTTGCTCATTATGTGATTTGTCGGCTTGGCTATTTTTTTGAGTATTGCTAATATTTGCTGATGGCTCAATAATATTAAATTCACTATTGAGATAAAGGTATCGATCTAAATGCACTTTGAATAGCCCATCAAGAGACCAAGCTTGTTGAGGAGCTTCTAGGGTAACGGGTTTGTCTTGCACAGAACCTTCATCAAATAGTTGGGTCACAGGTTTAGTTATATCTGCAGCCAAATGAGTAACAATACGTTCAACTTCAGCTATATCTGTCGTACTAACTTCACTTTCATCTTTCTTCAATTGTGCGAACTGCTGGAATAAGTTGTCAAGTTGTTGTTGCTTAGCTTGTTGACGTAATTCTTCTTCAATTGTTAGCTCTTGAACGGGAGTATCTGTATCGACTTCATCACTGGTTTTTAAAGCTGATACTTCTGCGCCATTAACTGATGCATTAGTATTGTCACCGGCACTAGTATCATCTATAGCGTGATTGGCAATGTCATTATTAAGCGTTTGTCTTTTCTCTAGAATTGCCTTAACTGCTAGAGCCGTTTGCTGTGCTGATTGCTCAGCTATAGCCTGCTGATAGTCCAAGTGCAAATTTTGACCCGCATATAGCTTCATCGCTTTTGCTTGTCTTCTTGTTTCGCCGATTTGACGCCAACCGAGGTGCAACAAAGGTGCATAATTACGCGAGCGCCTGATACTATTCGCAATAGGCTTTAAGCGTAAAGAACCTTTACTAATCAGGTAAGGCTCTTTACTTGCCCAGGTGATTTCACCATTTTCATCGTCACTCCATTGTTCAATACCATCTATTGTGCTCATCAATTTTTCAACAGGAAACCCGTCAATATTAAATTGCTCTAGTTGCTCAGGGTTAAGGTGTTGCTGGAAAAAATCCTCAGGGATAACACAGAGGGGGCCTCGGCTATTACTTGGATATTGCTGGTAATTAGGAATGACTATTTCGGTATAATGTGATTCAGCTTCTTGGTCAGTAGTGGCTGAAGTTTGTGTTAATTCAGAGGCTTCAATCTCGGATGATGACTGTGTCTCTTCTACAGTCATTGAAGGAGAGTCTAAATTTCCTTCCTCCTTACTAATAGCTGATGGCTCAGCATTTAATTCACTGTCATCAGTGCTATTCTCTTCATCTTCAAGACTAAAAGGTAATGGCTCTATATTATAAGGCAAGCTGGTTTGTGGTTGGTTACAGACAGGTAATAGTTGCTTTAATGACGAAATATTAGGTTGTAAGTAGGGTGCTAACAAATCAAGTGCATCACGTTTTTTAGCGGATAAATTTTGAGGGCTAAATTCTTCTTTATTTTGTTCTTTAGTCGATATTTGTTTAAAAAGAATAATTTCAATTTCAAACCAACGAGCAGGATCTTCTACTGGTAGCGCTGTGCTGTCAGAAGCTAATGAAGCCGTAGAAGTTAATAAGCATAACGAGGTTAATGCAGGAGTAAGAATTGAATGGTATTTCATCAAAAGTCCGTGTTTAAGGATTATTTAAATCGATTGGGCAAGCTATCCTTGCCCAGTTTAACACTATAAAAGTTTATTTTGTTACTTGCTGCCGTTTAAATCATTTAAAATATTAGTAATTAAGGTAAAACGTGCCTGGCTATCTTCATTGGCTTTGATAAATTTTAATTTATTTGCTCCAGCCATACTAAATACTGCTGGTTGTTTTTGAATTAAACCAATAATTTTCATAGGGTCAACACAGGTGTTATCACTAAATTCAATAGAGCCACCAGCATTACTTGCTTCAATTCGAGATATACCAATGGTTTGTGCTTTTAAACGCAACTTAGCAATGTGAACTAAGTTTTTGGTTGGCTGTGGCAATAAACCAAAGCGGTCAATTAACTCAACTTGGATATCATCAAGCTCGCGTTTATTTTTACAGCTGGCGATACGTTTATATAAGCTTAATCGTAGGCTGACATCGAAGATATAATCATCGGGAAGTAGGGCTGGTATACGCAGCTCAATCTCCGTTTGTGTCGACATGACCTGGTTAAGTGATAACTGCTTGCCTTCTTTAAGTGCTGCAACAGCTTGGTCGAGCATTTCCATATATAAACTAAAGCCAACCTGACTCATTGAGCCACTTTGATCTTCACCGAGTAACTCACCAGCACCACGGATCTCTAAATCGTGGGTAGCTAGAGTAAAGCCTGCACCTAAATCTTCCAACGAAGCAATGGCATCAAGACGTTTCTTAGCATCCTTAGTAATACGTTTTTCATGAGGTGTTAATAAATAAGCATAAGCTTGATGATGTGAACGACCAACACGACCACGTAATTGGTGTAACTGGGCAAGGCCTAGATGATCGGCTCTGTCCATTATGATGGTATTGGCACTAGGTACATCGATACCCGTTTCAATAATGGTGGTACAGACGATTACATTAAATCGTTGATGGTAAAAATCGCTCATTATACGCTCTAGCTCACGCTCACGCATTTGGCCATGGGCGGTGATAACACGCGCTTCAGGCACTAAGGCTTGAATGTCAGCGGCGGTTTTATCAATGGTATCTACATGATTATGTAAAAAGTATACCTGACCACCACGTAAAGTTTCCCGCAAAATAGCTTCACGAATTAGCGCTTCATCATGCTGGCGCACAAATGTTTTAACCGCTAAGCGTTTGGCTGGTGGCGTAGCGATAATGGATAAATCACGCATACCACCCATTGCCATATTTAAGGTACGCGGAATTGGGGTTGCGGTTAAAGTTAAAATATCAACATTGCTGCGTAGTTGCTTAATTTTCTCTTTTTGTTTAACACCAAACCTATGCTCTTCATCAACAACTAACAAGCCTAAATCTTTATATTTTATGCTGTTTTGTAATAGCTTATGTGTGCCTATTAATATATCTACTTGGCCTGATTCAACTCGGCTAATGACTTCTTTTTGCTCTTTGGCTGTTTTAAAGCGGGATAGCACTTCAGTTGTTACAGGCCAGTTGGCAAACCTATCTCGAAAGTTTTCATAATGTTGCTGAGCAAGCAAAGTGGTAGGGACAAGAATAGCCACTTGCTTGCCATCATTGACGGCAACAAAAGCAGCACGCATAGCGACTTCAGTTTTGCCAAAACCAACATCACCACAAACGAGTCTGTCCATAGTTTTGTGTGAAAGCATGTCGCTTATTACAGCATTAATGGCTTGCTTTTGATCAAAGGTTTCTTCAAAACCAAAGCTATCACTAAACGCTTGGTATTCTTGCTTGTCACGTTTAAAAGTATGACCATGATTACTGGCACGTTTAGCATAGATATCAAGTAACTCAGCTGCTACGTCACGTACTTTTTCCGCCGCTTTTTGCTTAGCCTTACTCCAAGTATCTGTGCCTAATTTATGTAAGGGGGCATGTTCACTGTCAGCGCCAGAGTAGCGGCCAATTAAGTGTAATGAAGCAACGGGGACATAAAGCTTGGCTTCATTGGCATAACTGAGCACTAAAAACTCAGTGGTGATACCACCGTTTTCTATGGTTTGCAGACCCTGGTAGCGACCAATACCATGTTCAATGTGTACTACTGCTTGACCAATACTTAGCTCTGCAAGGTTTTTAAATAAGGCATCAGCTTGAATGTCTTGCGCTTTGGTTCGACGTCTTGCTTGCGAAACATGATCGCCCAATAACTCTGCTTCAGTGACTAAGGCAATTGCATTCTTAGCACTTGCTCCTTTAGCCTGGAAAGTAAAACCTTGGCTTAGGCTATTGACGGTAATACCAATGGTATCACTGGCATTGATAAAATCATCGATACTTGAAAACTGCGCAGGTTTGATATTGTCACGCTCAAGCAGCTCTAATACGCTTTCACGGCGACCTTCGCTTTGGGCAATAAACAGCGTTTTGCTTGGCGTTTCTTTACTGCTGATAAAGTTATTGATCAACTCAAAAGGCTGCTTTAATTTATGGTTGATGGTTAAATCAGGTAATGGTTTAACATCAAAGCTTATTTCACTGCTTTTGCTTTTCTTTTCACTACTTACGTCAGTTTCCGCTTCTGCAGACTTGTTAGGTATAGCTGTTTGTTTGGCTATGGTGATCCTGTCAAAGGGTTTTAGCGCACTATAGAGCTCAGTTTCAGATAAGAATAACTGCTCTGGTGGTAATAAAGGCCTAGTAGGATCATAACGTCTGTTTTCATAGCGATAGTCAATATCTAGCCAATATTGTGTTAGCGAGTGCTCTATATCACCACTAATAACTGTTAGGGTGTTTTCAGTTAGATAATCACAAAGGGTATTACTAAGTGTTGTTGTGTCTTGCTCATCACCGCTTTTATTGTCGAAAAACAATGGCAAATAATATTCAATACCTGGAGGCAAAATACCATTACTTACTTGATGATAAATTGATTCTTTATGGATGTTGCCACTGAATTGTTCACGGTATTGGCTACGAAATAAATTTATACCCGCTTCATCAATTGGGAATTCATGAGCGGGCAATAAGTTTATTTCTGTTATTAACTCTTTTGAGCGCTGGCTTTCGGGATCAAATAATCGAATTTCATCGATTTCATCATCAAAAAAATCTAAACGAAATGGTGTTTTGCTACCCATTGGAAATAAATCGAGAATAGCACCACGAGCCGAAAACTCACCATGCTCCAAAACTTGTTCAACATTACGATATCCACTCGCTTCAAGCGCTTGACGCATTTGGTGTAAATCTCTTTTATCCCCTTTTTTTATTACTAAGCTATTGGCTTCAATATATTGCTTAGGGGCTAGTTTTTGTACCAAGGTTGTAACCGGCACAATAATAATGCCCGTTTCCATACGAGATAGTTGGTACAAGGTAGCAAGACGTTGAGATATTATATCTTGATGTGGTGAGAAGTTATCATAAGGCAGGGTCTCCCAATCAGGGAATAAGCAAATACTAGTCTTATTTTTATTATCACTTTTAGCTAAACTAAGTAACTCCTGTTCTATTTTTAGCGCTTCAGGAGTATTACTGGTGATGAGTAAAATAGGCGTTTGCGCAGTTTGTGCAGCTTGGTATAGCGCGAAGCTGCTACTGCTACCATGTAAATTATGCCAGCTTTTTTTATCTGGGTTTTTTCCACGGCGCTTGGCCAATACAGGAGTTAATAGGCTACTTACTTTACTCATGATTTCCTTAACGTGATGCTTAGCATAATAAAAGGCGATAAGTTATTACCGCAAATTCAATGACCGCTATTCTAATTAAGCAATCAGCAAAGCGCTAGTAGAGATGTATTTTTGTTTTGTTTGACTTGCTATTAGTTGCTATATTGCAGCAATTAAGGGTAAATAATTACTCGATTACCGACTAGCTTCAATTAAGGGAAATTATATGAATGAATACAGGATTAGTAATGTTAAACAGCTACTTTTTTCTGCCTGTTTGGCAATTACATTATCTGCTTGTCAGGCTATGCCACTGAATCAGCCAAAGTCTGTTGTTTTTGATGAATTCATTAGTACAGGTGATGTATTACCCATTGAAAATATAACAACTATTGATGGTGAGATAATAAACCTCCAGCAATTAGGAAAACGCAAGTTAGTGGTACTCTTCGCTAGTTGGTGTTCAGACTCAAACCGACTATTAACAGCTTTAAATAATTCCCCTTTACTTAATGATAAAACTATTGAAGTTATTGCTATTGCCAGAGAAGAGGATGTTGAAACAGTTAGCAACTGGCGAGATAAACGCGGCATTAAAGTGGCATTAGCTGTTGATGCAGATCGCAGTATTTATAAACGTTTTGCCTCAGGTGGTATTCCAAGACTTATCACTGTCGGTGAAAATAATAAAATTATTAAGATGAATCTTGCTGAAGGTGAGCAGCAATTGGCTAAGGTTATTTGGTAGTTACTTAATTGAATTTACCAAGCTGAATGTAGAAATTTCTACTAGTATAAGCTTTCCTGCAAAGCAAGGGATGTGCAGAAAATAAGTATTTTGACAAAAACATATTAAGCATCTAAACCTATTAATGACTGTTAAGTTGTTACTAGGTTTTTATTCTCAGCTTAATTGTAGTTTTTTAATGTCGTACTTTATAAGGAATTAAAGATGAAACATCAGTCGAAATACCTATCAAAAACTTTATCTGTTTTAACTCTTGGCACAATTTTACTTGTTAATGCACCACTCACTTTTGCGAAAGATACTAGTACGAGTGGGTCTACACAAGTAGAGTCAACTCAAGCAGTTAAGCAACAAGTAGTTAATCTTAATAAGTCAACTTTTGAGCAATTGGTGACTTTAAAGGGCATAGGACATACTAGAGCTCAGGCTATTATTGTCTATCGCCAGCAGGTAGGTGGTTTTAAATCTATTAAGGAGCTGACCAAGGTGAGTGGTATTGGTGAGAAGATAGTAAGTGCAAATAAAGCTAGGTTAAGCATTTAGTTTCCCCTCAATTTTTAAGTCTTTTGAAAGTCAGCTATTTGCTGACTTTTTTATGTCATGTGTTTAACTATTCAATAATAAGCTTTAGATAAGGTTTAAATAAAGCGTTATTACTTTTAGTTATATTGAATGCGTTTGTTATATGGAAAAAAACTCCTGTTATGGCATTATAGCTTTATTAATTTTTCATAAAGTTTGTATTAGCAATGAATTTAACCCATTTAAAAAAGCTTGAAGC
>Ga0105356_10006835_pt1 | contig 10595 bp, 9 predicted proteins | sample GOMGulsemesocosm_3_FD_83502 | JGI IMG/M metagenome (GOLD analysis project Ga0105356, IMG submission 83502) | Methane-oxidizing microbial communities from mesocosms in the Gulf of Mexico - GOM9D Gulf of Mexico | ecosystem: Environmental > Aquatic > Marine > Cold seeps | place: Gulf of Mexico...
AAAAATAGTAGTAATTATAAGTATTGCAATAACATCGATATTTACAGTCGGTTTTACTGAAAGTAGCTACTTTGAAATCTCTAAAAATCTTGACATTTTTGCTACTTTATTTAGAGAGTTAAACATCTATTATGTTGATGACGCCAACCCTGGAGAGCTAATGAAAACGGGAATTGATGCTATGCTCGAGTCTTTAGACCCTTACACCAATTACATTCCAGAATCTAAAATGGAAGATTACAAAATGATGACCACTGGTCAGTATGGAGGAATAGGCGCATTAATTCAAACACAAAAAGATAAGGTTGTAATTTCTGAACCTTACAAAGGTTTTGGCGCTGATAAAGCAGGCCTAAGAGCAGGAGATAAAATCATTCAAATTGATGGTAACGATGCTGTTGGAAAAAACTCTAGTCAAATTCGTGAATTTTTACTCGGGCAACCAGGAACCACTATTGAAATGATTATCGAAAGACCTGGGACTACTGAGCTAATCAACAAAACCGTAACTCGTAGTGAGGTAAAAATAAAAGATGTTCCTTATGCTGGTATTGTTGGTGATGATATTGGATACCTCAGACTAACAGGATTTACAGAGTCGGCAAGCTCTGAAGTTAAAGCGGCAATAACTCAATTAAAAGAACAAGGGGCTAAATCACTTATCTTAGACTTAAGAGGGAACGGTGGTGGACTTCTCAGAGAATCTGTTAATATTGTTAACTTTTTTGTTGAACAAGGAACCCCAGTAGTAAGTACCAAAGGGAAAATTAAAGATTGGGACAAAGAATATAAAGCGCTTTCGACTCCTCTTGACACAGAAATCCCGTTAGTAATTTTAGTTAATGGAGGTTCAGCTTCAGCTTCAGAAATTGTTTCTGGATCTTTACAAGATAACGATAGAGCCGTAGTTTTAGGATCACTCTCTTTTGGAAAAGGTCTTGTGCAAAACGTTAGACCGTTAAGCTACAATTCAAAATTAAAGGTTACAGTGGCCAAATACTACACCCCGAGTGGTAGATGTATTCAAAAATTAGACTACTCTCAGAAAAACAAGAATGGAAAAGCTAATAAGGTTCCCGATTCATTAATTACAGAATTTAAAACAATAAACTCTAAACGAAGTGTTTTTGATGGTAAAGGCATTGCTCCAGATATTAAGATAAAACCAAATTTGTTAAGCGACATTTCAGCAAGTTTACTCTTAAAAAGTTTATTCTTTGGGTTCGCAACAGAATACAGGTTAAAACATGATACGATTGTTAACGCTAAAGAATTCTCTCTATCTGACAAGGATTATGAAGACTTCATTCTTTACCTTGCTGATAAGGATTATGAATACACCACTGAAAGTGAAGATTTATTAATTGAACTAGAAAAAGCTGCTAAAGAAGACAAATACTTTGATGATGTGAAAGCAGAATATGAAGCGTTAAAAAATAAATTAAACCATAATAAAGAAGGAGATTTATATACATTTAAGGATGAAATAAAATTAATTCTTGAAAACGAAATCGTAACAAGATACCACTATCAGAAAGGGCAGATTGAAGCCTCACTTCAACATGATATCGTATTAAAAGAAGCCATTAAAACTTTAAAAGATAAGGAACTTTACGATTCAATTTTAGCAGGAACAAATAAATAATAAGATAAACTTGTAGTCCTTACTTTTCGGCTGAAAACCCTGAAGTCAATTGTTTAATAAATGTCTTTGGAAATTGTTCAATTTTTTCAAACCCTAATCGAATATCCCTTCCGGAACGAGGAAGATAATTAGTTTTAAAAACATAATCCCATACACTTAAGGAAATCCCAAAATTAGCACCGTTCTTATGATTTTCTGGCAACTCGTAAGCATGATGCCAGATGTGCATTTTGGGATTATTTAATACATATTTGAATGGCCCATAATCCAATGCAATGTTTGCATGATTGAGATGACCAATTGCAATTGCCACATAATAAACGATAAAGGCTTGTTCAGGATGAAAACCACCAATTAACATTACCATAATGTATTTCATGGGGGTATAAAAAACATTCTCCATCCAATGATATCTCAAGTGAGCAGCAAACCCCATTTCTTCAACTGAATGATGCACTTTATGAAATCGCCATAAAAAATCAAATCGATGTAATAAAACATGTGTGAACCATTGTACAAAATCTGTAGCGATAAAGAAGATTAGCAACTGTGCCCATTCTGGATAATTTTGAATATTGATGACAGCCAAGTCGGACAAATTACCTCCTAAAAAATCAGAAAACACTTGTGATGTTAAATTTCGAAAAGCTACAAAAATGATGAGATTAAAAATGAAAAAATTAAAAAACATATAAAAAGCATCTATCCAAAAATCGGCTCTAATTTTAGGTTGATTCTTCCTCCAAGGAAAAGCAAATTCTAATAACCAAACCACAACAGAAAGAAGGATTAATAACCAAAAATAGTTTTGATACCATGGTTTTGACTGAAACGTAATTTCTGACCACACATACGAAGCATACGATCCAAAAGAACCAACAAATACTTCTAAATAATTGACTTCTGACATTATTGGATTCCCAACAACATTCCCTAGCTCAATTGGCAAATCATTATAGTAACTCCATTCAATCCATGAACCATCATAATTTTTAACATTCGTATATCCCAAAATATCACTAAGCACAAAAGTAGTATGTGCCGATCTCACCCCCGACTGGCAATAAACAATGATTTTTTTATCCTTATCAGGTATTATTTTAGCAAAGTCATACTTTAAATCTTTTATTGATTTTAAGAACCCTCCTTCTTTAATATGAACACTTCTCGTCCAATCATTATGAATACTCCTTGGTATTCTCCCTGAACGAAAAGCACCTTTCTTTTGCATTTCACCAACAAACTCGTCAACTGTTCTTGTATCTAATAAGATTGTATTCTCATCCTCCAAAGCATTTTTCACATCCCTTAAAGAAGCATAAAAATTACGGTTCTCTTGATGTAAAAACTCATAATTGGAAACTATAACATCAGTTTGTTGAGTAACCATTTCACTTCCACTTGCTACAAGAGCTTCAAATCCACCATCAACTATATAAGCATTTGGATGACCATAGGTTTTTAAAATCCACCAAAACCGTGCAGCTTCACACCCCCCTTTCCCATCGTACAATAAAATTTTATCTTGAGATTCTATACCTAAACCAGAAAGAATTGCTGCAAACTGCCCTCTAGAAGGCATAATCCCTCCATAAGCATAGGTTGTATCAACATAATCTGATCTCCAAATATTTACGGAACCTTGATAATGGCCTAAATGGTACTCGTCAAGCCTTCTAATATCGATAATAGCAACATTAGTATCTTTTGCAATTAAAACATCTACAGCTTTAGCAGCAATGAGGTGCCCATATTCGGCCGCATTTGCCTTTATAAAAGAAAATGTTATCACAAAAATCAACGCCCATTTTAAACAACTTTTACAACTCATACCAATCAATATCTTTTAAAGGAGCTCTTCTTCCTTGCTCTTTAGGAGCATAATTTTTTTCTAAGTAATCTAAAATTAATGCTTCGTTATCTCCCAAATCCCAAAGTTTTTGAGTTTTTTGCATCCAAACAATCAACTCCTTCCAGCCTTTTCTAGTCGCACTATTCTGAGTAACCAACGTAATAGAATGGCACGCAGAACACGTAGCATTAACCAACTCATAGTTATCATCTATAATCAATCCGCTCCCTACATCAATCCCGCTAATGACAGCCTGTTCTTCCAACACTATTAAGGGAGCCTTTTTTTCTTCAAAATCAAAATTAAAAGAAAAGTAAAACACAAAAGGGAACAATAAAATTGCCACAAAAACAATCCTTATCATTTTTACATCTCGTTCAACTCGAGCCAATAAATCTTCTCTATTTTCTATTTTTTCATCCAACACTAAACTCTTTTAACCGCTATTCTATGGCAAGCGTTATTTAGATATCCTTTTGGATTCCAGTGAGGAATAACCATTGGTTGCATCGTACCATTACTATCGGTTGCTTTAGCCCAAATCTCAAAATATCCATTTTGTGGAAGAGATACTTTAACATTAAAATGTTGCCAAGCATTTTTATTAACTGCTTCTGATAGCTTGCACAATATCCATGTAGCTCCATAATTTAAAGAAATATGGACTTCCTTAACAAATACATCTCCAGCCCAAGCATGACCTCTGACCTCAAAATATTTACCCCCTTTAACGGTCGCCCCTGTCTTAGGGTAAGTAATTAAAGATTTTACTGGCATCTCTTCAATTATTTTCATTTCTTCTTCAGGAACTTTTGTTCCTGGAGCAACAGGATTTTTAGGAATTCTATAGGAGTAACCTCCCATCTTAGGTCCATCATGCACCTTGTTTCTTATGACAATTTTACTCAGCCATTTTCCAGATGTTGAGCCTGGCCACCCTCCAAAAACCAAACGAAGTGGATAACCATTCATCAGAGGCAAATCTTCGCCATTAATTGCCCAAGCTATCAGTGCTTCATCTTCAAGAGCTTTTTCTATAGGAACTCCTCGTGATATCACCACTTTTTCAGGATCCCTACTCAAATGCGTATCTTTTCCGTAATAGCCAATATAAACCGCATCTGATTTTATTCCGACATCCCTGAGCACATCTTTTAATCTTACGCCTGTCCATTCAGGACAACCTACAGCACCTAAATCCCATTGATTTCCTTTTGCAGGCGGGTTAAATTCCTTGCGTCCGTTCCCTCCACACTCAAGAGTTAATTGATAAGTGTAATGTTTAAATTTTAATTTTAACTCGGTAAGGGAGTATGTTTTAGTTGCAGCTGCAGATTCACCCTCTATGGTTAACGTCCATGATTTTAAATCAATATCCGTTGGTATTATCCCGTTGTTTCTTACAAATAGCTTATCAGCAGGGGTAATTTTATCATCCAATAAATGTGGTGGAGTTTCGGCATTCCAAGGTTTTGGAGTTAAGACCTTTAAACCTCTATGTTTCCCTGGAATAGTCGTTTCAGCTACCTCCAAATCAAACTCTTCAGATTCAGAACTAGCAGGCATTGCGAAAGCTATTTTACTCCCGATGAAAGCTGCAGTAGTAGCAATAATTGATGAAGTAATAAATTTTTTCCGATCCATAAAAACAGGTCTTTTTCTTTTAGTTAATGATAATCTAATGTATCAATACGCTAAAAGTATATAAAAAAACCTTTTTTAAAGAACCGATTTATTGAATAATACAGGATTCTAAAAACTAAACACCCTTGAGATATTAAACCCTAATTTATACTCTCCCTGACCCCAACCACTCGTTGTAGAAGGTATAAAGTCATTCTCTATCAATCCTTTTGAATTAGTTACATTAATATGAAAAACATGTCCGCCAGTTTCAATTTCAATACCGAGTCCAAGCGCATCATAAAATCCATTATCAGCGTTTCTAAATTCTGAAAAAGTATAAAAGTAATCTACAACAAATGCCATTCTCTTGGTGATTTTAAAACGTCCAGCAAAACCAAGTGCGAATATATCATTTTCATCAACCGAGCCATTCTCAGGATGGAGAACTGTTTGATTCACATAATTTCTATGAACATAAGTGGGCAACACTTCCAAAGAAATCCCTCTGGTTAGTTTACTCGCAATAATTAACTGATGGACATAAGACATTCTATTTTCAAACTTATCTTGAGGAATATGTGCCACAGGGGAAATTGCTGCATTGGCATAATAAGCCGCAGAAATTGGCATTCCTTTATCTTTTTGCTCCAAAAATCGAAATTTTACGTGAGCTTCAATATGCTCGTTCATCTTACTTCGACTCCAACCAATCGTCATTTTATCGGTAACCCCATAATCAAATGCAAATCGAATATTTGATGCATTTTCTAATCCATATAGCGTATGTTTACCTGATCCAAATCCAGTTTTATCAAAGATATCCATATTACCAAATCGGTGGGCAATATTAAATTCTAATGTTTTCTTTTTTACTGTCTGAATTGTTTGAGCATTAATTACTCGCGTACCTTTAAAAGTTGCCATCACCTTTTCAGATGTTTTTTCAGTAGCGGCTTCTTCCTCTAACATATTCATTAAATCGTCCTGTGCATTTGACACTGAAATAAAACTTAAACAAGCTAGTACCATTAAAAATTTATTCATCGATTCTATTATTTTTTAATTTCAAAATTTAGGTTAACAGCTACTTTTACTGTTTCAGCTATATTTTTAATAACTAATCTCGGTATTTTAATTTTATGATCTTTAACCTTAACAATAAATCTAGTCGTTACATTAAGTTTACCATTTACAACAGTAATTACCCCAGTAATTTCTCTTTCCTTCTCAACACCATGAATATTTAAAGATCCTTTCACATTAACATTGTATTTACCATCTTTAGTAAAATCAATTTGTCCTACTATTTTACCTTTGAATACAGAAACTTTATACTTGTCACTTTCCATATAATTTTCATTAAAATGCTCCTCCATTAGAGGTTTTTCAAAATGAAATCCCACATTCGTAGCAATAAATGCAACTTCACCAGTCTTAATATTTATTAACGCCTTAACCTCTTTATTTACGGCATCAATGTTTTCCATTGGTGTTTCAGAGAAAAACGAGATCTCTCCATCAACTGCTTTGTATAAGTTTTGAGCAAATCCAACGGTAATCGTCACGATAAATGCTATTAGTAAAATAATTTTTTTCATAGTACTTTTTTTTAGTTACTCTTATTAATCCTATGCAACTACACTCACTCCAAGACACCTTGATCAATCCACATCTGTAATGTATCTTTTATGTCTTGTGCTAAAGGTGGATAACCTTTTGGCATAGACACCCCATTATTATCTATTGCTCGACTTTTTAATTCCCCTGATAATGCTACAATTTTAATTCCAGAATACGTTGTATAATCTCTAAAAGCAGCTGTTCCTCCTAAAATGTGACACTCTAAACAATGATTATTATCCACAATAGATTTTATATGACTTGTATAAGTTATAGTGGGTACAGCTTCTTCAATAGGCTCTGGTATCTCTTCTTTATTATAAGAACACGAAACAGCAACAAAACTTATAACCGATAAAATTAGAGCAATTAGTAATACTTTTTTCATAATTTATTTTGTCTAGATTTTAACTACTTCAAATCTACTAAAGATTATGGCAACAAAACAGGGCAAAACGAACAAACGATATAGTTCTCATTCAACTACGCTTCCAACACATGTTCTTCAAAATGAAATCTGATATTAGTAGCAATAAAAACAACTTCACCACTCATTATATTTATTGACTTCTTAACCTCCTTAATCACAGCATCAATATTTTCCTTTAGTGCTTCAGAAAAAAAATAATCTATTCTAGAAACCCTTGATCAATCCATAATTGAAGGGTATCTAAAGTCGTTTGGGGCATTAAACCAGATGGTGGCATTGGCCCGCCTAAAGCATTAAGACCTCTATCAGGAATTCTATCAGTACTTGACTGAAGTTTAACTTCTAAATAATTAGTTAAAAAAGGAAGTTGTCCAATTACACCAGGAGAATGACAACTCACACAGTTATTATCCATAATTTCTTTTACATGATTTGTATAAGTAACTACAGTAGTAGATGATATTATTGTGTCACTTGGAGTACCCACTCCCCCTATAACAGGTTCAGGTAACTTGTCTTTATTATAAGAGCAAGATACAACTAAAGCTATACTATAAAAAGCAACAAATATTAAGCCTATTTTTTTCATGAAATTAAAAAAAGTTAACACTATCCAAGTTTTGTTTAACCTATTATTAAAAATCCATTACGGATAAAAATAAATTCTATTCTTTAATTATTTTTTTGATGATCACACTCCCTTCAGATTCAAGCTCCACAAAATATACACCCGTAGCTAAAGTACTAGCATCAACCCTATTTTCAAATCGATTTATATTGCTCATTATCTTTCCCGCTAAATTATAGACTACTACATTATCGATAGATTTAGTTGTTGAAATCTCAAATGATGATTTCACTGGATTCGGGAATATTGAAGTAGCAATTAAACTTGAATTTTCAACTAATCCTGTTGAAAGATCTTCAGAAACAGCTAACGGTGTAGCAGTATAAATATGATCTCCACTACTATTTCCTGAACCTGTTCCCATTCCGTTAGTCGCATTAAAAGCTCCATAAAATGTCACTCCTCCTGTACCTGCAGCTGGAGCAGTCCAATTAAAAGTCCACGCCCCAACACCAGCTATAGCAGCTGTCCCTGCAGCCTTATGCGTTACAGCCGCACCTCCTACAACTTGAGTTCTTAATTGATCTGTTACACTAAAAGTACCTACTTTCGTATTATCTGCATCTTTTTCGGCAGTAATTTCAAACCCCATTTTACTTATTCCTGCTTCAGTGAGTCCCCCTGAAATTACATATGTTTGACCTGGCACATATCCCGAAGAAGGAATTGTGGAAGTAATTGTTCTTAGCCCCGTCCCAACATTAATTGTTCCTGTATGACAATTAGTGCAATTGGCAATCTGTCCAGTCGCTACATTTGCGATATCTCCAGGGGAATTTGTTCTCCCTCCTGGAGAACCCGGTGTATAAGCATAAACAGAAGTTGTTCCAGTACCAGTAACTACATTCAAAGATACAATAGCGACAGTAAAAAAAACTGTTAACCCTATTGACGTAAGTATATTTTTTTTCATAATTTATTTTATTATATTAATGTAATCAAATTTACGAAATGTTACACCTATATAAATAGGACAAAACGAACCAGCAATAGGATTGTCATTTATTTGACAATTCTTTGCGATACTGCACAGGAGTTAATTGAACGTGCTTCTTAAAAAAACGTGAAAAGTAGGATGGATCTTCAAACCCTAATTCAAAAGATATTTCTTTTATTGACTTTGAGGAAAGTCGAATAATACGTTTAGCTTCCAAAACAACCCGTTCATTTATAAACTCGCTTACACTTTTATCATAAACTTCATTTACTAAACGGCTGAGGTAAGTAGTTGTAATATTTAATTTTCCGGCATAAAAGCTCACCGGAAAATTCTCACTATAGTACTCATCCACCAAGCCCAAAAAACCTTCTATTGTTTTTCTTTTCCTACTTACATGTAGATCTTTTCTGCCCCCCCAAATTCGAGATGAATTAATTAAGAATATTTTTAACCACATTAGTAACAACTCATTACGCCTCATCTTCTGACTTTCAAATTCTTTTTTTAATGAAATTAAAAGAGCATTTAAATCATCAAAATCATTATTTTCAACTTTAAGTACTGGATTTGTATTCCAATTGGAAAAAAGATCAATTTCCTCTAAGAACTTGCTGCTCTCATTGTGTGCAAAAAACAACTCCTCTTTAAACATACAAACAAAGCCACTTGCCCCAATTGCCAACTTTAAATGATGAATATGATTTGGCGAAACAAAATGAATGGTTTTATTTTCAACCTCATACACCTTATCATCAATTAGATGAGTACCAATTGCCTTCTCAAAAAATAAAAACTGATAAAACTTATGCTGATGCGGAAAAGATTCATCGTAATCCTGGTAAGAACTATCAATTCTTCTAATATTAAAAAACCAATTGGCATTACCAGGTATTTTAATATCGAATTTTTGTTTCATCATTAATAAATATATTACTCCTTTGATTTGATGAGTTAATTATTTCAAACTTAACCAATAATCTATACTTTTGCACTTTAATATTTTAACTAATAACAAATGGCAGAAGATAGATTTGAAGCTCCTGATTATTATCAATTAGACGAGCTTTTAACAGACGAACATAAATTAATACGTGATACCGTTAGAGCTTGGGTTAAAGCAGAAGTTTCTCCTATCATTGAAGAATATGCTCAAAAAGCAGAATTTCCGTCACAAATTATTCCTGGATTAGGAGAAGTTGGTGGTTTTGGCCCTTACATTCCTGCAGAATATGGTGGTGCTGGATTAGATCAAATCTCTTACGGATTAATAATGCAAGAGCTAGAAAGATGTGATTCAGGATTAAGATCTACATCTTCTGTGCAAAGTTCTTTAGTTATGTATCCTATCTGGAAATACGGAAACGAAGAGCAACGGAATAAATGGCTACCTAAATTAGCTACTGGTGAATTTATGGGATGTTTTGGTTTAACTGAGCCTGACCATGGATCTAACCCAAGTGGAATGATTACCAATTTTAAACAAGATCCAGATTCAGAAGATCATTACATCTTAAATGGTGCTAAAATGTGGATTACAAATGCTCCAATTGCAGATGTTGCAGTTGTATGGGCAAAAAATGAAGAAGGAAGAATTCACGGATTATTAGTTGAAAGAGGAATGGAAGGATTTACGACTCCAGAAACTCATGACAAATGGTCGTTAAGAGCAAGTATCACAGGAGAGCTCGTTTTTGATAACGTTAAAGTTCCGAAAACAAACTTATTACCAGGGAAATCAGGATTAGGAGCACCACTTGGATGCTTAGACTCTGCTCGTTTTGGTATTGCATGGGGAGCAATTGGTGCAGCAATGGACTGTTATGATTCTGCACTAAGATATACTAAAGAAAGAAT
>Ga0105356_10006838_pt1 | contig 10591 bp, 8 predicted proteins | sample GOMGulsemesocosm_3_FD_83502 | JGI IMG/M metagenome (GOLD analysis project Ga0105356, IMG submission 83502) | Methane-oxidizing microbial communities from mesocosms in the Gulf of Mexico - GOM9D Gulf of Mexico | ecosystem: Environmental > Aquatic > Marine > Cold seeps | place: Gulf of Mexico...
TTAATTGAAAAACATTCAGGGAATTTTTCAGCTAAATAAGCAATAATATCTTTTGTACTTGTACGTTTAATTTCAGTTTCCATAACTACACTTTTTTACAATTTAAATTAATTTAAGCTAGTGTTCTTTTAAATCTACTTAACACTAACCAGAAAATAGCACTTACGTTTACATTTCTTTATTCTTCAGATTGGAGATGCTGCTCAGGATTTTCAATCACATGCTTACACCAATCATATATATCATCTGTTTCAATTTCAGCGAGCGCTTCTTGGCCTATCCATGTGTCCCAGACCAATGCTAACAACTGCTCTAAAAGCTCAGTCTCGATATCTTCTTCTGCTAAGTCATACATAGTATGATAAATTTCATTGATACGCTCAGCAACTTCTTCTTCCTGGCCATCCCAGTCGCCGACAATTTCTTGGCTAACTAGATAGTCATGAATAACTACAAATTCTTTCATTAACTTTTCACTTTTCTATAGCACTTTCCATTACGTATTCTTTAACTAAAGATTACGCTTTTCTTTTTTAAGCATCTAAATACTGCTCAAACATCTTAACTATCGCCAAAATACCTTGTTCATCTTGCTTGTCAAAACGCCCAAGTACTGTGCTATCAAGATCTAACACGGCAATTACTTTACCAGCAACCTTAACAGGAATAACAAGTTCTGAATTAGTTGTAGCATCACACGCGATATGACCTTCAAATTGATGAACATTTTCTATACGCTGAACGTCACCTGTTGAAGCGCTAGTACCACATACCCCCTTACCTAAGGGAATTCGTATACAGGCTACTTTACCTTGAAAAGGACCCAGTACTAATTCATCTTCAATAACTCGATAGAAACCGACCCAATTGACTTCTGTTAGCCGCTCAAAAAGTAAAGCACTTACATTTGCCATATTAGCGATAATATCAGATTCTTCACTTATTAGCGCTTTAGTTTGCCCTAATAATTCATCATACAACTCAGCTTGATTACTCATTAGCAAGCTCCATTTATGAAAGCTATAATAAAAAGCGCTAACATACCTAAAAACACAACATAATTAAAGCTTTTCTCAAACTATTGACCAACTATTGCCACTTATCCGCTCGTTTTTCAATCTTCAAGACTAAATTTAACTGAAACTCGCGCAGTAATGGTTTGATTACCTATTAAAGATCCATGTGCTGGGCGACTTGAATCACTCATCATTGCTTCAGCATACATTGGTCGATAGTGGTTACTTGAGAGCTCTTTTAAAAGTAGTAATTTCCCTATACTAGAACCTGCTTGTTTTGCCATGCGGTGGGCTTTATCTTTTGCATGACTAATAGCTTGTAATAATGCTTTTTGATAAAATTCATCACGCTCTTTAACTGACATTAAAAGTGAAGAGATATGACTTACATTTAGTTTAATGATTTTAGCTAAAAAGCTATCGTAATCTTCTATTTTATTGAAATTAACTGTGATCTGACGACTTAGCTCAAACAATGGCTTCTTTTGTGTTTTATTCTGGCTAAATTGTTGATTAAACTCTTGTCCGTCAATAAAAACACTACCTTGTTTTGCCTTTCTTAACTCCACACCTTGTACTTGGATTGACGGCTTTTCTTCTATAATTCGTAAGTTAACTCGCGCTGATAAAATATTTGACTCTTTTAGCCCAAGGTTTTTGGCCGAGCTGATCACCGAATTACTTTTTTTATCTACTAAGGCTTTTAATTTACTTGGAACAGGGCCACGCTCAGTGATTGTTAGCGTTAGCGAGAACTGATCTGGTGTTACAAGAACACTGCCCTCTCCTGTCACCTCTATACCAGCATCATCAAAGGCATGCGCAGGAAGACACAGTAATACCATCAATAATAGACCATTAGGCAAAGAACATCTGAGCCTTGATAAAATACATGTGGGGTATAAATCTAAAGAGACCAAATTCATCTTAGTTCCTTACTCTTATGGCATGGGTTAATGGTAAACGTCCTAAAGCTGATAATAGTCAACTTTGAACAGCCTGCCCTAATCCTATTTACTAGTTCCATCATTTAATTTTTTTTATTGATAAATTGTAAGAAGTTTGCCTTTTCTTCTGAACTCGCTTTTTTCCACCAATATTTTAGCATAGGCATAGCATCAACTTGGTTAATCACATCCTTGCTAAATGTTTGTTCTTTTTTAGTTACACTAGTAACTTCAGAGTGACTCTGAGCATTGTCAATAGGCGCTGACAAAGTAGTTACTACTTGTGTAATCTGCTTAGCTAGTTCATAGTCGCTGAGCTTTTCTAAAACAAGAATAATTTCTTGCTTATCCTCATCCAACAAGATTAACTCTGGATTTTTAGCAAAGCGTTCAGCTGCTGCCAAATCTTGAATCTTGCTCGTCGATAGCATAAGGGCCTGTTGCTCTTGTACAACAAACTTGACGACAAAATAATCAGACTTTACTAAGCTTTCTTCACCCATATCTAAGTCTTCAAAAACATCTTTGTATTTAAGTACTAAAGTATGATCACCTTGGCTTAATGATATCGATTGTTTTTTCGAGAAAAAACCTTGTTCAATCGCTTTATCATCTATGTCTCTTAATACTAGATTGTCAGTGATTATCAGCTGAGTAGCACTGGCTGTGACCATAAAAAAGCTGCCCACTATCATGCTAGTGAATAAAAGGGTCTGCAATGCTTGCTTGAAGAAAAATAGTTGGTTGTTTTTATTAGACAAACTTAATCCCTTAATAGATAAAATGTAATAGCTCTTTATAAACTGCTTCGCAGTGAAATTAAAGTAAAAAGATGTGATAAATCTAAAAACCATTGAGAATTATTGCTTTCTGCCTATATACCGGATAGGTTTTTTATCTAGCCCTTTTAATGAAGTAAGCAACAGTTAACAACTTATCCTTCAAAAATTAAAAGAATACAGAGCTAACATTTATCCTATGCTAGACATTTAGTTGAACACATGTTTATTATTAAATTAAGTTAAAATGTAACGAGCAAACATGGATGAGTAGAAACTCGACATTAGCAAAGCTATTTATTAGCACTAAAAAAAATATCAGCTTCTTGATTGGTCATATAGTCAAGCCCGATGATATTGATGACATCGTTCAAGAAACCTTTGTTAAAACTTATGAGGCTGATTTAAAACAAGAGATCAAATATGTCCGCAGTTATATGTTAAAAACTGCTAAAAACCTTGCTTTGAATCATGTTGCTAAATGGGATAATAAATTCAAAGATTCTCTAGAGGATTTTAACCAGCCACTTGTTCAATTAACTAGCACCAAAGTTGAAGACGATTATGAAAGCAAGGAACAGTTTTTATTTTTTTGTCGAGCTACTGACCAGCTATCGGGTTCTGTGCGTAAATGCTTTATACTAAAAAAAGTTTATGGCTTAAGCCAGAAGGAAATTGCTAGTTACTTAAACTTAAGTGAAAGCACTGTAGAAAAACATATAGCTCAAGGTTTACTAAAAAGTGCAAAATATATTAAACAAATGAACCAAGAGCATGGTCAAAGTGTTAAAAGTAGCAATGCCGACTTACAATCACAAAGCTATCAAGTAAAAGCACCAGTCAGTAAATTGAGATAAATTAATGAGCAATGTTAGCCAACTATTCAATAAAGATAGTGAAAAAACCAAAGACAATAATATCCAAGAACTTGCTTGTCTCTGGATCAGTCGCATGGACCGTGGTTTAACTACGACAGAGCAACAGCAGCTTGTTGCTTGGTGCAACCAAAGTAGTTTACATCATGATTCATTACTTGAAATGGCTTCTTATTGGGATGACTTAAGTGTATTAAATGAGTTAAGTGCCTTATTCCCTTTAACAAAGAAAAACGAGAAAAGTAAGCTTAATAAATTCCCTTATTTGGCGTTGGCTGCAAGTATCGCCATTGTCTCTATCATTAGTATCAATGCGTTAACCAATGAATCTTTTTTACCCTTCTTACCATCTATCAACGAACAAGCGTTGACTCAAACCAAAAGCTTTAATACCCAAGTAGGACAACAAACAAGTATTACTTTAAAAGATGGCTCTCAAATTCAGTTAAATACCAACAGCCTTGTCGAAGTTAACTACAGCACAAAGCAGCGCCTACTGACATTAGTGCGCGGAGAAGCACGTTTTGATGTAGCAAAAGATATCAATCGACCCTTTACTGTTATTGTAGGTGACAAATCCTTTACTGCCCTTGGTACAATCTTCAATGTGCAAAAAAATAACCTACAGGCAATGGAGTTAGTTGTTACGGAAGGTAAAGTTTTGATTAGCAAAGCAACAGCGCAAGTCAACGATATTAAAAAAACGTTAGTGCAAGCCAGTACAGAGTTAGCTACAAACAACTTGAACGCAATATTGGTAGTCTCGGGTGAAAAAGCAATTATCGAAGAGCAATCGGCGTCATCAATTGCTACACCGATAGAAAAAGTCTCTTTGGACCAAATCCACCGTGACTTAGCATGGCAACAAGGTATGCTAATTTTTGAAGGGGAACCTTTATCAAAAGCGTTGAGTGAAATCAGCCGCTATACCAATAGTACTTTTGAGATCGTAGATAGCGAACTTGCTGACATACACGTTGCAGGTTATTTCAAAGCTGGTGATATTGAAGGTTTATTAACGTCCTTGCACAGTAATTTTGGAATTAATTTTAGCAAGAAAACTAATGGCTCAATTCAACTTACTGCTGCAAACAGGAACTAAAGACCATATATCATCAGTTAATTTTGTGACTATTATTCTTTAGAAGCAGCTGTATTTGCTAAAACATCAATCAAATCACTCATATCCCATAGTTCAGGTTACTTAAATAGGCTTTATATATTGCTGGCTATTTGACCGTACATATAACAATATAAAACTCATATTAAAAATAATAAAATATAATAGAGGATTTCCCCTGCTTAGCTGTTTATTAATATTGCGCAGTTGGCGAAAGCAATTTCGTCTGATTAAAGTTTCAGCTCGGTATATCTTTTTTGGCAATATCACGCTTGTGATGATGTTAGTAACAAAAGATGCCCGTGCTGAAGAACTAATTCGCTTTGATATTAATGAACAACGAGCTGATAAAGCCTTAATTGCATTTGCCCAAAAGGCCAACCAAACGATTATATTTTCGTTCGATTTGGTCAAGCAATACCAAGCAAAATCACTTAAAGGTTATTACCCTGTAAACTCAGGCCTAAAAAAATTATTACATGGCTCTGGTCTAATCGTTGTTGTTAATACCTCTGGTCAACTGAGCATTCAAGTTGATTCACATAATAAGAGAGATAAAACAATGAAACATAAAAACATCCATGCCGCGCTAGTACCCATTTTACTTGGCGCAGCCAGTCAGTCTGCATTAGCCCAAGAAACAGCACAAGCTCAAGAAGATGAAGTTGAAAAAATAGCTATTATTGGTAGCCGAGTAGCAGGCCGCTCTGCTGACGATTTGCCAGTACCCGTTGATATTTTATCCGCTGAAGCATTAGCGAATACTGGTCAAACAGAAGTTGGTCGCATGTTACAAGCCATTGCGCCTTCATTTAACTTCTCTAGCTCATCGATTAGTGATGGCACTGATGCCCTACGCCCTGCAACATTAAGGGGTCTTGGACCCGATCAAACGTTAGTACTTATTAATGGTCGTCGACGCCATCAAGCCAGTTTAATTCACATTAATACTTCTGTTGGTCGAGGTACTGCTGGTACTGATATGAACGCTATTCCTGCCGCTTCAATTAAGCGCATTGAAGTATTACGAGATGGTGCAGCAGCACAATACGGCTCAGATGCAATTGCCGGTGTTATTAATATTGTACTTAATGATGCAAATGAAGGCGGAAAGGTAGCCGTTTCTTATGGTGAATATTCTGAAGGTGATGGTGAGACAACTAATGTCGATATTTCTAAGGGATTTAGCTTAGGTGATAACGGCTATTTAAATACCACATTGAATTTCAGAGATCGTGGTTTTACTGACCGGTCAGGTTTACATGGATCATGTCAATTTTCAGGCTGTACTGATTTAGCAAATGGCAATTCACTTGTCGGTGACCCACGAGAAGCAACAGCAACTCGCTCCACCTTTAGAATTGGTGATGCTGATTCAAGTCAATTTGGTTTAACCCTAAATACTGGCTATGAAATTGGTGATGGTGAATTATACGGCTTTTTGACTTACTCAAAACGTGATAATGAATCTGCAGCCTTCTTCCGTCATAACAATAATAATGGTGGAAATGCGCCCCTACAAGATGGTGATGCAACTATTCCTGCAGGCTTTTTACCTAAAATAAATACCGACATAAAAGATATGTCTTATAACTTTGGTTATCAAACTGAATTTTCTGATGGCTCGAGCTTAGACTTTTCTTACACCTATGGTAAAAACAATATTGACTATGTCACTAGCAATACCATTAACTCTTCTTATGCTAACTCATTACGTTATGAGTCAAGTTTAACTGCCGATGAAATAAGAGCTTCGATTCCACGTCAAGCTGCAGCTTATGGTTTAGAACTGTCGCTTCAGACCTTAAATCTTGATTATACCCAAGACTTTGATTTGTTTTCATTAGCGATGGGCGCTGAGGTTAGAACAGATGAGTTTAAAGTAACGGCAGGTGATGAATACTCATACCGCGACTATGATACTGATGAGTTTGGCAATAGTTTATACCCTGATGATCGCTCAGCAGGTACGCAAGGTTTCGGTGGTACTGCACCAATGAAAGAAGTGGATGAGTCTCGTGATGTTATATCTTTCTATGCTGATGCTGAAACAGAAATCATTGACGGTTTAATTGTGAGTGGTGCAGCCCGTTATGATGATTACCAAGGTTTTGGTGACAGTACTAACTTTAAACTTGCCGCTAATTGGTCCATTACTGATAGCATAGCTATTCGTGGTGCTATGAGTACAGGTTTCCGCGCTCCGTCAATGCAGCAACTTTATACTGATAACATTAGTACACAATTTCAAACCGATCCAAATAACCCCACAGGTGACCAAATTGCGGTGCAGGTAGGTACTTTTAGAAATGATTCAAACTTAGCAAAAGCAATTGGTATTCCTGAACTAAAAGAAGAAGAAGCGACTAACTTCAGCTTAGGTACCGTCATTCAAGTAACTGATGAAGTAAATCTAACCATTGATTGGTATTCAATTAATATTGACGACAGAATTGTATTAAGTAACTCTTTAGGCAAGGGATTATCACCTGCATTAGATGCTGCACTTACTGCCTCTGGCGCCGGTGCTGGTCAGTTTTTCCTTAATGGCGCAGATACTGAAACCACAGGTATTGATATTATTGCTACGTGGAATACCGAGCTATTAGGTGGTGACTTTAACCTAACCGCAGCTGCTAACTTTACTGAGACTGATGTAGTTAATATTTATACACCACCAAACAGTGCTTTAGGTGGTATAGACCCAAGTGATGTGTTTTCAGAGCAAGCTATTTCTATCATTGAAGAGTGGCAACCACAAGACAGGATCAGCTTAAATGGTTTATATACCATAGGTGACTTTAGTATTAACCTAGCCTTTAATCGCTATGGTGAATACACGGTTACAGACGGTGGTAAACAAACATACGGCGCAGAAATGTTAACGGATTTACGTATTAACTATCAAGTGACTGAGAACTTATCGTTTAATATTGGTGGAAATAACATCTTCGATGTTTATCCTGATGAGAATACTATCGGTAACTCACGTTCCGGCACAATAGAAGATGCTGATGGTAATATTATTGTAAGTAGCCCGGGTGTATTTACTTATTCTCGCCGCTCAGCTCCCTTTGGTTTTAATGGCGCTTTTTACTACGCAGGTGCTGAGTTTAAATTCTAACCTTATTGTAATGACAAAAGTGATTAGAGTGCAGATTGTTTAAAACTCATAAATGAAAAAGCGCAGCGAAAGCTGCGCTTTTGTATATTTTCATTGTGAATGACCACTTAATGGCTAATTGAAAATTAAAACGATTGTGCTGGTATCCTCACCCAACCTTCCATTAATACACGAGCACTTCTGCTCATCATTGCTTTTTCAACCAGCCAACACCCTTCAACCTTACTTGCCTCTGCACCTACCTTTAGGCTACCTGAAGGGTGACCAAAAGTAACAGATTCTGATGCCTCATCTCCTGCTTTACCGGTAGCTAACGCAACTAATGTTCCTGGAATAGCAGCAGCGGTACCAATAGCAACCGCTGCAGTGCCCATCATGGCATGATGTAACTTGCCCATAGATAATGCCCGCACATTTAAGTCAATTTTGTTTGCTGAAACTTGTTTACCACTTGAAGTGACATAGTCTTGAGCTGGAGATACAAAAGCCACTTTAGGTGTATGTTGACGTACTTTAGCCTCAGAAATATCACTTATCAAGCCCATTTTTACAGCCCCATAAGCACGGATAGTTTCAAAGCGCTCAAGTGCTTTAGCATCACCGTTAATGGCTTCCTGCAACTCTGTACCGCTATAGCCGATTTCATCTGCATTTAAGAAAATAGTTGGAATACCAGCCGTGATCATGGTCGCTTTAAAACTACCAATGCCAGGAACTTCAAGTTCATCAACAACATTCCCTGTTGGGAACATAGCCTCAGAAGGATCTACTGGCGCAATAAACTCAACGGGTACTTCTGCTGCAGGAAAGGTAACGCCATCAAGTTCAAAACCACCGGTTTCTTGTACTTCGCCATTGGTTATTGGCACTTGCGCAATAATCGTTTTAGCGATGTTTTTCTGCCAAATTCGAACAGTACAGACACCATTATCTGGAATTATAGCTGCATCAACTAAGCCAGACATTATCGCAAATGAGCCTACAGCAGCCGTTAAGTTGCCACAGTTACCACTCCAATCAACGAAGGCTTTATCAATAGCCACTTGACCAAACAAATAATCAACGTCATGATCTGCTTGCTCTGACTTGGCTAAAATAACCGTTTTACTAGTACTTGATGTTGCCCCGCCCATGCCATCAGTTTGTTTACCATAAGGATCTGGGCTACCAATAACACGCAATAACATGTTATCTCGTGCTGCGCCCGCCACCTGACAACGCTCAGGTAAGTCTGTTAAATTAAAAAATACACCTTTACTGGTTCCGCCACGCATGTAGGTTGCTGGAACCTTTATTTGGGGTAAATGTACTTGAGATGTGAAAGCCATTCGCTTTCTCCTTTAAAATTTTCTACTAAAAATGGCACATTATCTTTAGAAATATGTGCCATTTTAACAATCATTTGAATTTACGTAGAACGTAGGAATTTGATTTTAGAGCAAGGCGGAGGCGCGGAGTTGACGAACGTCAATGAGCACCTCCAACGAAGCTATTAAATGAAATAACTAGTTATGCGTTTGATTCAAGGAAATCTGTGGCGAATTTTTGTAGCACACCACCACCGTTGTATACGGTGACTTCTTCCGCGGTATCTAGACGACACTTCACCGGTATTTCAACAATCTCACCGCTAGCTCTAGTCATAACAACAGTCATAGCACCACCTGGTGCTGTCGTACCATTTACGTCATAGGTTTCACTGCCATCAATGCTGTAAGTATTACGAGTATCACCTTGAGTGAATTCTAGAGGTAAAACTCCCATACCAATTAAATTAGTACGGTGAATGCGCTCAAATCCTTCTGAAACAATAACTTCAACACCTGCTAAACGAACCCCTTTGGCTGCCCAGTCACGTGATGAACCTTGACCGTAATCTGCACCAGCAATAATGATTAATGGCTGTTTACGCTGCATGTAAGTTTCGATAGCTTCCCACATACGCGACTCGGTGCCTTCGGGTTCAATACGAGCCAAAGAGCCTTGCTTAACTTCGCCATTTTCATCACGGCACATTTCATTGAACAATTTTGGATTAGCAAACGTTGCTCGTTGTGTCGTTTCATGATCGCCACGATGTGTTGCATAGGAGTTAAAATCTTCATGTGGTACACCCATTTTATCAAGGTAAGCACCTGAAGCACTATTTAGCTGAATAGCATTACTTGGCGATAAATGATCCGTGGTAATATTGTCACCTAATACGGCTAAAGGACGCATACCTTTCATTGTACGCTCCCCCGCTAAAGCACCTTCCCAATAAGGAGGTCTTCTAATATAAGTACTTTTAAGGTCCCAATCGTATAATGGACTTTCAGCAGGCTCAAACGAACCTAAATCAAACATTGGTGTATAGATTTTTTTGAATTGCTCTGGCTTAACAGCTGCCGCCACAATTGCATCGATTTCTTCGTCAGTCGGCCAGATATCTTTTAGCGTAATGTCGTTACCATTTAGATCTTGACCAAGAATATCTTTTTCAATATCAAAACGCATAGTACCAGCAAGTGCATAGGCAACAACTAATGGTGGTGACGCTAAGAATGCTTGTTTAGCATGAGGATGAATTCGACCATCAAAGTTACGATTACCAGATAGTACTGCTGTTGAATATAAATCGCGATCTATGATTTCTTGTTGGATTTTCGGATCTAATGCGCCCGACATGCCGTTACAGGTTGTACAAGCATAACCAACAATACCAAAGCCTAATTGTTCCATTTCAGCTAA
>Ga0105356_10006840_pt1 | contig 10587 bp, 7 predicted proteins | sample GOMGulsemesocosm_3_FD_83502 | JGI IMG/M metagenome (GOLD analysis project Ga0105356, IMG submission 83502) | Methane-oxidizing microbial communities from mesocosms in the Gulf of Mexico - GOM9D Gulf of Mexico | ecosystem: Environmental > Aquatic > Marine > Cold seeps | place: Gulf of Mexico...
CACTTCCAGCTCCATGTCCGGGCATTGCTGGCGGATTTCTTCAATTTCGTCGATGGACAGTTCGCGGGACAGAATCACCCGTTCGATGCCCTGCCTTTCCCAAAATTTAACGGTTGCCCAGTTTACCGCGTTCGCCTGAACAGAAAGGTGTACAGGTTGATCTGGCCACTTATCGCGAACCATCATAATCAAACCAGGATCAGACATGATCAGCGCATCAGGGCCCATCTCAATCACGGGTTCTAAGTCACGCAGATAACTACGCACCTTGTCGTTATGCGGTGAAATGTTACTGGCCAGATAGAACTTTTTATTCTGCCCATGAGCTTCCTCAACGGCCGCCGCCAGGTTTTCGATGCGGTTAAATTCGTTATTGCGTACGCGCAAACTGTAGCGTGGCTGACCGGCATAAACGGCATCGGCCCCATAGGCAAAGGCATAACGCATGCTTTTAAGGGTACCGGCGGGAGAAAGTAGTTCTGTGCTCATGGGAAATATCTTCGATATACAAATTTAGGGTGCAAATTCTACTGCAAAACTCGCTATTTTTCAGCAGCTAAGGTGTTTTTTGTATTTCAAGGAAGGGAAATAGAGGTGTTAAAGCAGGCCGGACAATCTGGTTCGTCCTGCTTTATAGAAGGCTTAGCAATTAATCTGTGCCTTTATTCTTTGCGTTCGGCAATCATATCATCCAAGGAGCTAGCCAGCGCATTGCTATACTCGCCGCTAAACCAGTCGATGGCATTTTCTCGATCGCCAGCCAAATTGCCAGATTTATAATCAGCTTCAAAGGCATTAAAGCGTGCGGCGGCTTCTCGAATTGCCGAGCTTACGCCTTCAATTTCAACGGTTTGCCAGTGTTCATTGGCCAGCGCCAGAAAACTGTTAACCATTTCGTTATAGGTGACTTGAAGTTTATTGTTTTCATCTTTGGGATCAATCACCCGCAAAGGGATCAGATTGTCGTCACTCATTATTGTCACCATCTCTTGGGTTAAAAAATAAGGGCGAAGCATAAACGCTCTTTTTCTTCAATTCCAGTATTAGAGCTTGTTTAGATTTCCTCCGCGGATTGAAAGAGACTACTTTTATCATTCCGAATGGATACCCTAGGGCACCCTCTCTTGCGGTCAACCGCAATTCACCTTGTGTGAAGAACCTATGATCCGTACAGCAAGATTTCTCTCTTTGATCGAAATGACAAACGGAGCCAGAACGACGGACTAGTTATCTACAATCAAAGCCGCCCCGATTGGCCCTACTGTGGATTTTATTTCAATTCAGCGTAGGAAAGTCTTTAGCCTTACGCGTCAGACTAAAGTTTGACCCAGCCAGCCTTTATATTTTCAATAACCTCTCAACCGTTGACCTACATCAATGCCTGCCGCTTACCCAGCCGCCATGATCAACCCCTTATGATTAGAGGGTGTAATAATGAATTATGACGTGATTGTGATTGGTGCTGGCCCCGCTGGCCAGAGTCTGGCCTGTGCCCTGAATGAATCGGGGCTGAAAATCGCTCTGATCGAGAAGCAGCCTGAATCGACCATCAACGAGCCCGAATATGATGGCCGTGAAATTGCGTTAACACACCTGTCCGTCAAGATTCTGCGCAAGCTGGGTGTCTGGGAAAACGCTATGGCTGAACATGCCACGCCGATGTTGGGCGCCCGTGTCATTGATGGTACTTCATCCCACACTCTCGCTTTTGATCGCCCGGATCAACAGCTCGACGCGCTGGCCTACATGATCTCCAATCAATGGATTCGTCATCACCTGTTTCAACGCACTAAAACACTGGAAAACGTTGAGCTGATCTGCGAACAATCGGTCACTAATGTTAAAACCACAGCCGATCAGGGCTCCGTTCATCTTGAAGATGGCCGAGTTCTTACCGCACCACTTGTCGTTGCTGCCGATAGCCGCTTTTCTGGCGTGCGCCGTATGATGGGCATCCCGGCTGAGATGAATGACTTCGCCCGTGTCGCCATCGTTTGTCGCATGAAACATGAAAAACCACACCAACAACTGGCCTGGGAGTGTTTCCATTATGGCCGTACACTGGCCATTTTACCGTTAGGCGGCAACGAATGCTCAGCTGTGATCACCCTACCTGCTCACGAAGCTCCTGCCGTTAAGGAAATGTCTGAACAGGCCTTTAATGCTGACGTTCAAAAGCGCTTTGGTAATCGGCTGGGTAAAATGGAGCTGGTCAGTGATCGTTATGCCTACCCGCTGGTTGGGGTACATGCAAAACGTTTCGCCACGCAGCGTTTCGCGCTATTAGGTGATGCTGCGGTGGGCATGCATCCAGTCACAGCACATGGCTTCAATCTGGGCCTCAGAGGAAGCGACACACTGGCGCGTGAAATTATCAAAGCACATACCAGCAAAAAGGATATCGGATCAAGTAAAGTACTTGGTAGCTACCAACGTGAACATATGCTGGTAACCCGTCCGCTGTATCACGGCACCAATGGCATTGTTGGCCTGTTCACCAATGACCGGATACCAGCCAAACTGGCTCGCAAGGCGGTATTGCATGTCAGCAATCGCCTACCACCACTTAAAAAGGCTATTTCCGCGATGCTCACGGAAACGCACCCGCGTAAGTTGTTGCCGTTTTAAACGGTTACATGTCATTTCGACCAAAGGGGAAAATCTTTAAATTAACAAAAGAGCCCTCACATTCATTCAGGATAACAGCGATTTTCAAGCTGGCTGAGCTAAAAACTGTCAGCCAAGACTGAAAGCAGCATAGTTTGGTAACAACAAATGAGCGGTGAGCACCAAAAATAGGTACCTCTAGGCAACGCCGTATGACGAGTTTTTAGCCCGTCATTTCGGTAAAAATATGCGTCATGGGAATATCAAAATCCTGCGGCTGAATAGTCGATAGATGAGCACTTGAAAAACCAACGCCCAACGTCACGGTATCCGCAGGTAGTTGTGCCAAGGTTCGATCATAATAGCCGCCACCATAACCCAGTCGGTAATTAGCATCATCAAAACCCACTAACGGCACAATTAATACGTTCGGTTCGTCAACATCACGGCGTTTAGGTACTGGTATTTTCCAGATACCTGGCACCAGTTCGTCACCGGGGGTATAGCTGCGAAATTCAAGCGGCGTACGTGGCTCTGTTACAACTGGCAGCGCCGCCGTATGACCCTGACCGATAAGTTGCTCGATCAACGGACGCGCATCAAACTCACCTTTAAAAGGCCAGTAAAAGCCAACGTTCATTGCTGGCTTATCAGCAAACCAGTCTTGCAACTGCAGTTGAATTTTTTGCCCCCAAAGCGTCCGCTGGGCATGGCCCGCCTGAATGCGCTCATCCAGTAAACGTTCGCGCTGAGAACGGCGCCACTTTGTAACCTCACTCCACTTCATACCACTCAACCCTAACTATGTTAAATAAGTGCCTGCTTGATGAAAACCACTTCCAGAGCCGACAAAACCAGCTATACAACATTCACAACCAGACTAGCTCTGTTAACCCGGACGACCATCCAGTCGAGCCTTGGTCAATATCGGCCAATAATTTGTGACGAACACTGCAAATCCAAATATCCAGAGCCCGATACTGCCGCCATAAACAAGCCACAATGGGGCATCAGGAAAGGCCAACGGCCACAATGCTCGCAGGATAGCCGCACCAATTAGTGCCGCAAAACCCAGCGCCATCATGACACCAGTCTGCAAATTGCGACCGGAATGCCCAAGCGAAATCCTTGCGATCATGCCTAGGATAACCAGCCCGATACCACCCACCGTCATGGTGTGCAGCACTGCGATATAATCGGTAATCACGCCCCAATGGAACAGCGCCAATTGCAGGAAAGCGAATGCAAAAAACCAGCAGGCTATATGCAGAGACCAAAGTAATGGCACCGAAAAAGTCACCCAGATTCGCCAGCGTAATGTCCGAATAAAGTGACTAGCAAAGGCTAACAAAGAAATAAGGCCCATTACCGTGGCATTAAATCCTGCCACCGTGCCTAGCGCCAATAATAAAATACTGACCAACGCCGTAATTTCCAGCCATTTTATTGGGTCTGCTTTTTCCGTGTCGGTGCCATTGGCGGTAAAGAATGGGATCACCCGACCGCCCATCAAACTCACCAGTAAGGCAATTAGAAAAACCACCGTAGTCGCTATTTTTTTATACAGCAGTACGTCGTTATCCAGCGCGGCCCAGTGCATAAAACCATTCAGGGTGGCCAGCAATAACAACACTGGCACAAATAGAATATTGCGCCACAAACGGGCGCTAATAACAAAAAAGGCCATTACAGCTGCCACCGCTGGCAGAAAGCTGATGTCTACGATTGCGATCAGCAGATTCGGAAAGGGCTCGGGAAACAGCAACATAATACGGCCCAATAACCACAGTGCAAACAAAGCCATTAAGGGATAGTCGCGTAGGCCCATGCGCCCTGTCCAGTTTTGCACCGCAGTCAGTAAAAACCCGGTGATAATTGCGCCGACAAAACCAAACAACATTTCATGGCCATGCCACCAAAACCAGCTGCCATAAGGTGTAAAGCCTGCCTCCATAAATCCTGCACCACCAAACCAAACTAACGCCCACAGGCCCAGCGCCACCATTGAAAAAATCACCGCAAACAGGAAAAAAGGGCGAAAAGCCAATCTAAACAGCGGAATAATCCGTTGCTCTTTATCTAAATCAATTAATTGCATTACGAACGCCTTGTCTTGGCAAAGAGATATTCACAGCGCAGGATGATCGCTGATAAGGCCTTATTTTGACCTTGATTAAGGTCAATCACAAAAAATCTAATGGGCGTCAAACTTATAAGGAGTAGTACTAAAGAGATACCCCCTGCGTTGACCCAAATCAAGGTAGGGGATAATTTTATGCGTAACATTAACGATGCCGGTAATGAGTTCCGATGCTTTTGGAGCTCAATAGGTATATTTAGTGTCTCTTGGCAGGTTACTAGACGCAGCGGGAAAACCCGTTCTCAAAAGCCTGTTAGAACAATCAGTAAAGATGGTATCAATTATGACTGACAAAACTCCTTTGGTTTATTCCTGTTCGGGCTGTTCGGATATTGCCCAGATTACAAATCACGTCGCCATAGCACTGGATCGCGATGGTGATGCCGAAATGTCCTGCATTACAGGGGTAGGAGGAAATGTGCCTGGCATTGTACGGGCCGCAAAATCCGGTCGCCCTATAATTGCTCTCGATGGCTGCCCCATGTCATGCTGTAAAAGCTGCCTTGAACAACGAGACCTAGAGCCTGACGTTTATGTACGTTTTGATGAGCTGGGATTCGCAAAGAACAAAGGTAAGGATTTTATCCCTGAAGAAGCTGACAAAGCTGTAGAGATTGTGAAGGATATTATTGCAAAAACGCTTTAAACCTACACAGCATCAACAAGAATCTAAAGTCGAGAAAGGAAAATAATCCTTTCTCGACTTTTTCGTTTTAACTAGCCCTGCACTTGCTCCACAATCTCGCGAATCAAGTGTGGTCCACGGTAAATAAAGCCACTATAAATCTGCACCAAACTAGCACCGGCGTCCAATTTTTCCTGAGCCGTTGCTGCGTCCATAATGCCGCCAGCAGCAATAATGGGCAGTGTCCCGTTCAATTCAGAGGCTAACGTTTTCACCGTCTGTGTGGAAGCCTGTGTTAACGGCTTCCCACTCAAACCACCAGCTTCATCTTTATAAGGAGAGTTTTCTACGCCGGCACGGGAAATTGTGGTATTTGTCGCAATCACGCCATCGATTTCATTTTCTACCAATGTCTGAGCAACCATTGCGACCTCTTCGGGCGTCATATCCGGCGCGATTTTAACTGTCAACGGTTTGTAAATAGCATAACGCTCTGCCAGCTTACGTTGCTCATCCTTCAGGGCCGACAACAGCTCCTTAAGCGAGTCACCAAACTGCAAAGTACGCAGCCCCGGAGTATTAGGCGACGACAAATTAACCGTGATATAGCTGGCATCCTGATACGCCTTACGCAGGCAAATCAAATAATCATCCAGCGCATTCTCAACGGGTGTATCGAAGTTCTTACCAATATTGATACCCAGCACACCATTAAATTTACTGGCGCGCACACGTTCAAGCAAATAATCAACACCCTGATTATTAAAACCCATACGGTTAATAATCGCCTTCTCATTGGCCAAACGGAATAAACGCGGTTGAGGATTACCGGGCTGCGGACGTGGCGTAATTGTACCGATTTCAAGAAAACCAAAACCCAATGCGGCCAAACCATCGATATGCTCACCGTTTTTATCCAAACCAGCCGCTAAACCGACTGGATTAGGGAACTCCAAACCCATCACATGTACCGGCACCTGAGGCATCGGCGCAACAAATAGCTGCGTCAATTTCAGGCGTTCCGCCAGGCTCATGCCTTTCAGGCCAAGGTTGTGGGATGTTTCAGCGTCAAAGCGAAACATTAGGTTACGCAGCAGCGAATAGCTCATGAGGTTTCCGTTATCTAGTAGTTATAAAACGTATTATCAAAACGGCGCGGATTATACGTGAAATTGTGGCGTTTGGCTTGCTTGAGGTATCTAGAAATCAAACACTGTCTTTTCGACCAACGGGAGAAATCCTAAAGCCTTACGATCCCTCACATTCGTTCGGGATGACACAGTAGCTGTGCAGAATTAACTAACTTTATGAATACCCTGGAACTTATTCTGATCATCAAAACTGATCACAAACTGGCCATGAATGCCGTTATGGCTGACATAGCTTTGCAAAATAGTGCTGGGGAAACGGATGTTTCGTCCATCACTACTGCGGGCCACCACCTCTTTAACGGTACCCTGATAATGCGCCAGATAATCCTGGGCTGAAATAGAAATACTGATGGTTACTTCGCGCATGAATTACTAATGATTACAAAAATAAGTGCTTTTATTTATAAAAAAACGTGTCATTCCGAGTAGCAGGAGAGGAACCCTAAAAACTTAAGGTTTCTCCCGTTGCTCGAAATGATGCACTTTTGAATCAACGAATTACGTATCTAGCTCAGTATTCGTCGAACGTCCAAACTCAACCAACTCACGGATCGCTACGGTGTACATAGGAATATCCACTTCGTCCTGATCCTGCTCACGCAATGCATTTTGAATTTCCTGCCAGCGTGCCAATTGCTTAGACTGAGCTTCAAGCCAGTTACTGACCTGCTCTTCCGGATTAGCTTTGGATTTGCTATCAAACTGCAGTACCGATTTGGTAAGAATACGCAGCTGACGATCCACGTCATCACGGAATACATCGCGCACTTTACTGTGCCAGATGTTCACCACATCAAGGCGGCTAACACCCTGACGGAAACGGTGCAGATCAAGACGACTGATCAGATTGAAGAATACCCCGGCCGTTTGCTCAACACTGCTGTCAGTGCGATTTGCTACATCAACAATATCCAGCGCAAAGTACAGTTCATCGGTACTGGCAACCTGTGCAGCAAGTTCTGTGGCTACACCTTCAGCTTCAAACTTACTTTGCGAGCTTTTCCACAGGGATGCCAGATCACCACACAACATACTTTGTAATGTGCTGGCAACCGTTTCAACACCCGGCGTAAAGTGTTGTACCAGTTCCTCGGTGGTGACATTTTCGTAACGTTGCTGCAAGATCCAACGACTGGCATGACGCACCATGCGCATGACACGTTTCATCATCGTCATTTGCAGTTGCGATGGCACCTTGTAATCAAGCGTTTCCAAATCCTTCCAGAGCGGTAACATGCCAAAAATATCACGCGCGGCAACATAGGCCTGCACTACCTGTCCGGCGGTCGCGCCGGTGGCTTGCATCATACGCTCCACATAGGTAATACCCATGTAGTTCACCATTTCATTGGCGTATTCCGTGGCGATAATTTCACGACGCAGACGGTGACCATGCAACTCTTCTGGATACTGTTGTTCCAGTGTTGCCGGGAAGGCAGTGACAATCTGTTTGGCCAGATAAGGATCGTCGGCGATGCCTGAGTCAGCCAACACATCCTTAAGTTCAGATTTCGCGTAAGCCAGCACCACTGCCAATTCCGGGCGACTCAAACCTTCATCATGTGAAAGACGCGCAACCTGCACTTCATCGGAAGGCAGGAATTCCAATTCACGATCCAGGCGACCACTTGCTTCAAGGCCGCCGATAAAGCGCCGGAACTCATCACCATGAGATTGCGCCAGGTTACGGGCAATACTCAGTGAACGAGTCTGACAATAGCTGTTACGTAACACCAGTTCAGACACTTCATCGGTCATCTTCACCAGCAGGTTGTTACGACGTTTTTCGGACAGTTTGCCCTCAGCAACCACTTCGTTGAGCAGAATTTTAATGTTCACCTCGTGGTCAGAGCAATCCACTCCGCCCACGTTATCTACGGCATCGGTATTGATGGCGCCGCCATTCTGGGCATATTCAATACGTCCCAGCTGCGTCATTCCCAAATTACCACCCTCGCCAATCACCTTGGAGCGCACGTCATTACCGTTGATACGCAGGCTATCATTAGCACGATCACCCACCTCATCATGACTCTCGGTGCTGGCTTTCACGTAGGTGCCAATGCCACCGTTCCAAAGCAGATCAATTTGCGCTTTTAATAAACGATTAATTAGTTCGTTAGGTGTCAGACTGGTCTCTTCAATATCAAATCGCGACTGCATTTCCGGCGAAATTTCAATGGATTTTGCCGCTCGCGAGAATACCCCGCCACCCGCTGATATCAGTTTGGTGTTGTAGTCCTCCCAACCGACATGACCAATATTGAACATGCGTTCGCGTTCTACGAAGCTGCTGGCTGGATCGGGGTTCGGGTCAATAAATACATTCATGTGATCAAAGGCCGCCACCAGTTGAATGTGTTTGGACAGCAACATGCCGTTACCAAATACATCACCGGCCATGCCACCAATACCCACCACGGTAAAGTCGGTCGATTGAATATCGATGCCGCGTTCGCGGAAATGACGTTGCACTGAGACCCAGGCACCCTTGGCGGTAATGCCCATGCCTTTATGGTCGTAACCCTGGCTACCGCCGGATGCAAAGGCATCACCGAGCCAGAAATCATAACGACCCGCCAGATCATTGGCGATATCAGAGAAGGTTGCGGTGCCTTTGTCGGCGGCCACTACCAAGTAAGCATCGTCTGGGTCATAACGGATGACCGAGGACGGCGGAACGACTGCGCCAGAAACAAGGTTATCAGTAATATCCAGCAGGCCACGAATAAAGATTTTGTAGCAAGTAATACCTTCACGTTGGAACGACTCGCGATCGGTCATTTCCTGTGCGCGTTGCGCCACAAAGCCACCCTTGGCACCCACCGGTACAATCACCGGGTTTTTAACCTGCTGCGCCTTCACCAGACCCAGCACTTCGGTTCGGTAATCCTCAACCCGGTCTGACCAACGCAGGCCACCACGGGCCACTTTGCCGCCGCGCAGGTGAACACCTTCAACCCGGTTGGAATAAACAAACACCTCAAACATCGGGCGCGGTAGTGGAATATCCGGTAACTGGTGCGGATCAATCTTGAAGGAGAAATATTTCTTCAAACGACCATCCGCACCCGGTTGGAAAAAGTTGGTTCTGAGCATGGCTTTGTTGAGTAACAAATAGTTTCTCAATACACGATCTTCGCTGAGGCTTTGCACGTCATCAAGCGAGGCCAGATAAGTCGTTTCCAACGCTGTCAGCTGGCCCTTGCGGTCATCAATACTCAGCGTAAGGTTGGGATCAAATTTGGTATTAAAGTGATGCACCAAGGCCAGCGCCATGGCCGGATAGCGCAGCAGCGTATCGGCATAATAAGCCTGACTGAAACCCAGACGAATTTGCTTTAAATAATGTGCGCAGCCCCGCAGGTAAGATACTTCACGCCAGCTCAGCCCCAACGCTAGCACCAGTCGGTTGAAAGCATCGTTACTAACTTCATCGTGCCAAATACGCACAAAGGCTTTGGTAAACACATCACGCAACGCTTTAGCATCCAGCTCATCACCAATGATGTATTGCAGACTGAAATCGTGTTTCCACACCACAACACCATCGTCATCAACGATTTTATAGAGGTGCTCGCCAAGGGTTTTCAGACCCATGTTTTCAAAAATCGGGATAATGTCCGACAGCGTCAGCTGCTCATCGCGTTGATACAGCGCAAAGTGTGCGCGATCCGCTGCCTCGCCATCACGCTGATAGAAACACAGCGCTAATGGCTTCTCGTCATTAAGTGATTCCACATGCTGTACGTCAGCCACAGCAATGGCTGGTGTAAAATCATCGCGATAGCTGAGTGAGAACGCGCTGCGATAGCGTTGTGCGTATACCGTACCCTGCTCATCGCCATGTTCATCAATCAGGTTCTGAACCAGATCATCCTGCCAGGAGCGCGTGACATTAATGATGGCCTGCTCCAGCGTCGCCACATCAAAATCAACCACCAAATCAGGGTCGGTGCGCAATACAAAGTGCGTACGCACCAGCACAGAAGAGCCAAAATAGGTGGTAAATTCGGAGTTCAGCGCCTTAAAGGTTTTACATAGAATTTGCTGAACCTTCTTAC
>Ga0105356_10006841_pt1 | contig 10587 bp, 10 predicted proteins | sample GOMGulsemesocosm_3_FD_83502 | JGI IMG/M metagenome (GOLD analysis project Ga0105356, IMG submission 83502) | Methane-oxidizing microbial communities from mesocosms in the Gulf of Mexico - GOM9D Gulf of Mexico | ecosystem: Environmental > Aquatic > Marine > Cold seeps | place: Gulf of Mexico...
GCCCTTGGCGAAAGCACAAAAGTTAAATGCTACGATACATGTAAATGCAACTACAGGGTCTACAGGGGCAGGTGTTTCACCTGGTGCGACCACACATTTTAGTTGGAGATCTGCTAATTTTTCTGTGTACAAAGCGTTTAATCATCAGCATTTGGATGAGATTTCAGAAAGTCTCCAATACCTACAGAACAAGGAGGTTGAGCAAAAAAATACTACAGACGATATTTTATTTATACCAAATCGTGGAAACTTTTCAAGAGGGATTTTTGCGAGTATTTATTTAGAAAGTGACTTAACAGAAGTGGAAGCTTACAAGCTGTTTGAAGTATTTTATAAAGATGCTGTATATACTCATGTTAGTAAAAATCCGTTACACTTAAAGCAAGTGGTAAATACGAATAACTGTTTTATACACGTAGAAAAACACGGAAAACAATTGTTTATTACAACAGTGATAGATAATTTATTAAAAGGTGCCTCTGGGCAAGCAATACAAAATATGAATCTGATGTTTGGGCTACATCAAAAAGAAGGTCTTCAACTAAAAGCATCATCATTTTAAATCAAATAGCATGAAAATAGGAATTATCGGAGTTGGAAATTTGGGATACTCTATAGCGTTGGGAATTTTAAGCCAAGACGACATTCGTTTTATGTCTTTATATTTATCAAAACGACACGTAAAATCATTGCATTCCTGGTCTGAATTACCAAGAGTTACGGTAACGTCAGACAATGTGGAGTTGGTGAAAAAATCAGAAGTTATTATTTTAGCGGTACAGCCTGCTCAATTGGAGGGTGTTTTAGAAGAGATAAAACCATTCTTGAACGCGAAAAAACACACTGTTATATCAGTGGTTACAGGGCGTAAAATCGCACAAATTTCTGAAGTGTTAGGGGATCAAATTCCTATTATTCGAAGTATGCCAAATACTGCAATTTCTGTAGGCGAATCTATGACTTGTTTGAGTGCAAATGGCAAAGGGAAGAAAAATATAGACTGTGCCAAAACTATTTTCGGTGCTTTGGGGACAACTATGTGTATAGATGAGGAGCTAATGCAGGCTGCTACGGTTATTTGTGCCAGTGGTATCGCTTTTTGGATGCGCTTGATTCGTGCCACTACCCAAGGTGCCGTACAACTTGGGTTTGATGCAGCTGAAGCACAAGAGCTGTCTGTGCAAACCTGTTTGGGGGCGGCTAGTTTATTGCTGAAATCAGAAAGTCATCCAGAACAGGAAATAGATAAAGTAACTACCCCTAGAGGGTGTACTATATCGGGATTGAACGAAATGGAACATGAAGGAATGAGTAGTGCATTGATCAAAGGATTGGTGGCTTCTTTTAATAAAATTAATCAGATTTAATATGAATTTATTTGAAGTATACCCACTGTATGATGTGACTCCTGTTAAAGCAAAAGGGAGCAGCGTTTGGGATGATAAGAATCAAGAATACCTAGATTTGTATGGAGGTCATGGAGTGATTTCTGTAGGACATTCACATCCGGAATATGTAGCGAAAATAACAAATCAGCTTCATAATATCGGGTTTTATTCCAATGCAGTTCAAAATCCATTGCAGCAACAATTGGCAAAGAAACTAGGAGAAGTTTCCAATTGTGAGGATTATAATTTGTTTTTGTGTAATTCGGGGGCCGAAGCGAATGAAAATGCTTTAAAAGTGGCCTCGTTTGTGACAGGAAAAAGTAAGGTAATTGCTTTTGAAAATTCCTTTCATGGGCGTACATCTGCAAGTGTGTCTGTAACTGATAATAAAAAGATTCAAGCTGAGATAAATAAGTTCAATCCTGTGACTATTTTACCTCTAAACGATTTGTTTTTGCTAGAAAAAACCTTGGAAAAAGGAGATGTCTGTTCTGTTATTCTTGAAGGTATTCAGGGTGTAGGAGGATTGGACGAAGGAACTACGGAGTTTTTTAAGGGATTGGAAAAATTATGTTGGAAATACGAAGCGCTATTAATTTTAGATGAAATTCAATCAGGTTATGGACGTAGTGGTGCTTTTTTCGCTTTCCAACACCATCAGATAAAACCAGATATGATTACTGTTGCCAAAGGAATGGGGAATGGTTACCCAATGGCAGGGGTGTTAATTCACGAATCTATAAAGGCGTCTTTTGGAATGTTGGGGACAACTTTTGGAGGAAATCATCTAGCCTGTGCTGCTGGTTTGGCAGTGTTAGAAATTATAGAACACGAGCAGTTACTAGAAAATGTAAAAGAAGTTTCTGAATATTTTATAGCCCAAGCTAAAACCATTGATGTAGTAAAAAACATCAAAGGAAAAGGGTTGATGATAGGGCTTGAGTTTGAAGATGAGGTAGGTGAATTACGTAAAAAATTAATTTATGAAGAGTATATATTTACTGGGGGTGCCATGAATAAAAATTTACTTAGAATTTTACCTCCTTTAAATATTAGTACCAAAGAAATAGATGTATTTATAACCGCTTTAAAAAAAATATTATGAGTACTACACAAATGCTAACAACTAATCAGCGTAACAATGTATTGGGTTGTATGGCAACTTTAATCACAGAGAGAAAAGATGAATTGTTACAGGCAAATGCGTTGGATATCTCCAATTATAAAGGAGATGATTTAGCCGTATTTGATCGTTTAAAAGTAGATGATTCAAAGGTGAATGAAATGGTAAAATCACTTCAACAATTAGCAGATGATTCAGATCCATTAGGAAGACAATTGTACAGTTTTAAACATGATAATGGACTGAAAATAGTTAATAAAACAGCTCCTTTTGGGACGGTCTTAATTATTTATGAATCGCGACCAGATGTAACAGTGGAAGCTGCTGCAATTGCTTTTAAATCTGGAAATAAGATTGTATTAAAAGGAGGGAAGGAAGCTATTTGTTCAAATTTAAAACTGGTAGAGTTGTGGCATAAAGCTTTGGAGGAATGTAGTGTTACGACCGATTGGGTGGAGTATTTAAAATTGACGAGAGTCGAAACTCAGACGTTTTTAGAAAACCCAACTCAAAAAATTGATTTGATTATCCCTAGAGGAGGAGAAAAATTAATAGCTTTTGTAAAAAAGAACGCTATTTGTCCTGTAATTGTTAGTGGGAGAGGAAATAATTTTGTTTTTGTTGATGTGGAAGCGGATGTAGAAACGGCACTTCAAATTATAATCAATGCAAAAACAGATAAGATATCGGGATGTAATGCGGTTGATAAAGTGTTAATTCATGCTAATATGCCTAATAAAGAGACGTTTTTAAAGGTGTTAATTAAAAAGTTAGAGGAATTTAATGTAAGCATTTTAGGAGATGAAAAAATGAGTTCCTTAAAGGGGGTGACTCAGTTGGAGGATAAAAATATTTGGTACGAAGAGTTCTTAGATTATAAGATTGTAATTGGACAAGTTGCTACAAATGCTGAGGCCATACAAAAAATTAATAAGTACGGAGGTGGACATTCAGCAGTAATAGTTACCAGAAATGAAAGCCTAGCAGAAGAATTTATGACCGCCGTGGACGCCGCAGCCGTGTATCATAATGCTTCTACTCGTTTTACAGATGGAGGGCAATTTGGACTTGGAGGTGAATTGGCCATAAGTACGGATAAATTACATCATCGTGGGCCTATGGGTTTACAACATTTAGTAACTAATAAATGGTATATTTTTGGAAATGGACAAACGAGATAAAAAAAGAATCCTATTAAAAATAGGGACAAATGTACTTACAAAGGAGTCTGATTGTATCTCTAGAGGGAAAATAGAGGATATTGCAAGACAGATAAAGTCTTTGAGTAATGAATATGAATTTATTATTGTTAGTTCCGGAGCTATTGCTGCTGCTAAACAATTTGTTCAGTTAGAAAGTACTGGGGAAGAGATTAATGTAAAGCAAGCACTGGCCTCTATTGGACAACCGCATTTAATGCGTATTTTTCAAGAGAATTTCAGGGAATTAGGTTTGTTAACATCTCAATGTTTGTTGTCTTATTCTGATTTTGAAAAGGAACAATCGCGAGCTAATATTGTAAATACCATTAATATTTTAGTGGCTAATAATTACATTCCTATTATCAATGAAAATGATACTGTAGCTACAGATGAAATTAAATTTGGTGATAATGATAAATTGGCGGCCTTGACTGCTGTGTTGCTAGAGGTCGATTTGTTAGTGATTGGCACAAATACGGACGGGGTGTATACAAAAAGGTCTATCTTGAATGGATATTCTGAAACCGTAAAAGAAACAAATGATATATTGGCTATTGAAAAAGAAGTTTCGTTAGCACAATCTAGCCAAGGAACGGGAGGTATGCAGTCAAAAATAAAGGCTGCTCAGATAGCTCAAGAAGCGGGTATTGAAACGTGGATAGTGAATGGATTAAAGGATCAATTTTTAATCAAAGCCATGGAAGAGGCTTCGGTTTTTACAAAAATTACAACTACAAAACATGAAGCATTATAAAAGTATCAGCGATTTAGAGGACTTGAGGCAAACGGTACAAGATGCCATTGTTTTGAAGAAAGATAAGCTGAAATATAAAACCTTGGGAATAGATAAAACTATTTGCTTGTTGTTTTTTAACAATAGTTTGAGAACCAGATTGAGTACTCAAAAAGCAGCTCAAAATTTGGGAATGGAAGTGATTGTTATGAATTTTGGTTCGGAAGGCTGGGCCTTGGAATATGAAGACGGAACAGTGATGGATCAAGGCAAGTCAGAACATGTAAAAGAAGCAGCCCAAGTGGTGTCTCAATATGCTGATATTATTGGGATTCGCGCTTTTGCAGGTTTGGAAAATAAAGAAAATGATGCTGCTGAATTGGTATTGAATAGCTTTGTGAGGTATGCTGCTGTACCTATTGTAAATATGGAAAGTTCGGTAGGGCATCCATTACAAGCTTTAACGGATGCTATTACTATAGAAGAATATAAAATTATAGGAAGGAAGCCAAAAGTAGTACTTTCTTGGGCTCCACATCCTAAGGCATTACCACATGCGGTGGCGAATTCTTTTATCAATATGATGCAGCTTCAAGAAGTAGATTTTGTAATTACTCATCCTAAGGGTTATGAATTGAATCCTGAAATTACGAAAGATGTTCAGATTGAATACAATCAAGAAAAAGCATTTGAAAATGCTGATTTTGTGTACGTAAAAAACTGGAGTTCTTATAGCGACTACGGTCAAATTAAGTGTATTGACCCTAATTGGATGATTACAGCTTCAAAAATGAATTTAACCAATAACGGGAAATTCATGCATTGTTTACCGGTACGTAGAAATGTGGTGGTTGCTGATGAGGTAATTGATAGTGATAATTCTTTAGTAATACAACAAGCGGCTAATAGAGAGTTTGCAGCACAAATTGTTTTGAAAAAAATTCTAGAAAATGACTAAATTAACCATTGTAAAAATAGGAGGAAATATTATTGAAAACGAGAAAGATTTACGTCAGTTTTTGATTGATTTCTCTGCCATTGAAGGGGAGAAAATTCTAGTCCATGGTGGTGGGAAATCTGCCACAGCTTTTGCGAATAGATTGGGTTTAAAGCCTAAATTAATAGATGGAAGGAGAATTACGGATAAGCCTAATTTGGATATTGCAATAATGACTTATGCGGGTTTGTTAAATAAAAATATAGTAGCAGGTTTACAAAAAAACAATTGCAATGCTATTGGTTTAACAGGAGCGGATGCAAACACTATTGAATCGGAAAAACGTCCTGTAAAAACCATTGATTATGGCTTTGTAGGTGATGTAAAAAAAGTGAATTCTAACAATATTAAAGCATTAATTTTAGCTGGTTTTACACCAGTATTTTGTGCTTTAACACATAATACTAAAGGACAATTACTCAATACCAATGCCGATACTGTTGCTAGTGAAATTGCTATTGCAATGAGTACTGATTTTGAGGTGGAACTAATGTATTGTTTTGAATTACAAGGCGTGTTAACGGATATTAATAATCTAGACTCTGTAATTACAACGTTGAGTGCAAGTACCTATGCTGATTTTGTGGAGCAAGGCGTTATCTCAGCGGGTATGTTACCAAAATTAGAAAACTGTTTTAATGCATTGTATAAAGGGGTCTCCGCCATACAAATTGGAAACTCAAACATGATTACCACAGCGGATACTTTGTGTACTAAAATTAAATTATAAGATGGAAGGATTAAAAAATAGAGCAATAGATTTATTAAGGAAACTTATAAAAATTCAATCTTTTTCAGGAGAAGAACAACGAACAGCGTTGGTGATTTCACAATGGTTTTCTGACCATAATATTGCTTTTCAATCGATAAAAAACAACGTTTGGGCAGTAAATAAATACTATGATGAATCCAAACCTACCTTACTGTTAAACTCGCATCACGATACAGTAAAACCTAATAAAGGATATACAAATGATCCGTGGGATGCCTTTGAAAAAGAAGGGAAATTATTTGGTTTAGGTAGCAATGATGCTGGCGGTTGTTTGGTGTCTTTATTAGCCGCTTTTACTCATTTTTATCAACAGGAAAACTTGAAATACAATTTATTGATGGTGGCTTCTGCTGAAGAAGAAACTTCGGGAGCACATAGTTTGAGAGGGATTTTAAATGAGCTTCCAAAATTTGATGTAGCTATTGTGGGGGAACCTACAAAAATGCAAATGGCAGTGGCTGAAAAAGGTTTGCTTGTGCTGAATGGGAAATCCATAGGCGAGCCAGGGCATGCTGCACATGGTTTGGGGATTAATTCCATTTATCAAGCCATGGAAGATATTACTTGGATTAAAAACTATGAGTTTTCAAAAAAATCGGATGTGTTGGGTGCTGTTAAAATGACAGTAACTCAGATAAATGCAGGTAGCCAGCATAATGTGATTCCGGCTGAAACTACCTTTGTGGTAGATGTACGTGTTACGGATGCTTATAATAATCAAGAGGTACTTGAGATTATTCAAAAAAATACTGTTTGTGATATTCAGGCGCGCTCCGTTCGTCATAATTCATCGGCTATTCCATTGGAACATCCTATTGTAAAAGCCGGAATTAAATTAGGACTTAATACCTATGGTTCTGCAACCTTGTCTGATCAGGCATGTTTAAGCTGTCCTTCGGTAAAAATGGGGCCTGGAGATACGCTTCGTTCACATGCTGCGGACGAATTTATCTTTTTAGAAGAGATCGAGGAAGGCATCGAAATATATATAAAATTACTTTCAGGTGTGATCTTGTAATCACATTATAAAAGACTAAATAACACTATTAAAATAGAACAAATGAAACTTTGGGATAAAGGATTTTCAACCGACAAGAAAATAGATATTTTTACAGTTGGTAATGATAGAGAATTAGATTTAGAATTGGCAAAATACGATGTGATAGGAAATATTGCACATGCAAAAATGTTGTCCAGTATTGGTGTTTTGACGAGTGATGAATGCAATGCACTGGTTCAAGAACTTAAGAACATTGGAAAAACAGTTGACGAAGGTACTTTTACCATAGAAGATACTTTTGAAGATGTACATTCAAAAATCGAATACTTATTAACGGAAAAACTAGGAGATGCAGGAAAGAAAATTCACACGGCACGTTCTAGAAATGACCAAGTGTTAGTGGATGTGCAACTGTACTCTAAGGATAAGTTACAGGAAATTAAAGCAGATGTAAAAGCATTGTTCGACTTGTTGATGTCGCTAGCGGAACGTTATAAAGATGTGTTGTTACCAGGCTATACGCATTTACAAATAGCCATGCCTTCTTCTTTTGGAATGTGGTTTTCTGCCTATGCAGAGAGTTTGATAGACGATATGTATTTTATAAATGCAGCGATTAAAGTAGCAGATCAGAACCCGTTGGGCTCCGCCGCAGGTTATGGTAGCTCATTTGCAATTAATAGAACTATGACTACAGAATTATTAGGTTTCCAGACCTTAAAATACAATTCGGTAGCTGCTCAAATGGGGCGTGGAAAGCTAGAAAAATCCATTTCTTTTGCTATTAGTAGTGTTGGGGCAACCTTGTCTAAAATGAGTATGGATATTTGTTTGTATATGAGCCAGAATTTTAGTTTTATCGCATTTCCAGACGAATTAACCACTGGTTCTAGTATTATGCCACATAAGAAAAATCCAGATGTTTTTGAATTAATCAGAGGGAAATGTAACAAGTTACAGGCTATGCCGTACGAGATGACATTGATTTCTAATAATTTGCCAAGTGGCTATCACAGAGATTTACAATTGCTAAAAGAGAGCTTGATTCCTAATTTCTCTACCTTAAAGTCTTGTTTAGAAATGTTACATTACTCTTTAGAAAATGTGCAGGTGAATGAGACGATATTAGAGGATGATAAGTATACGTATTTATTCAGTGTGGAGGCAGTCAATACATTAGTGCAACAAGGAGTGCCATTTAGGGATGCTTATAAAATTGTAGGAAAGGAAATTCAGGAAGGTAATTTTAATCCAGAAAAATCAGTGAATCATACCCACGAAGGAAGTATTGGTAATTTGTGTTTGGTTGAGATAAAAGGAAAAATGGAAAGGGCTTTAACGTTTTAACCGAAGCAGTTATTTTTATTGTAAGATCGCTTCAGTCGTTCCTTCTTCGCGATGACTACATTGTTGGATAGGGCTTCAAGGCGATTGATGAAATTTTATTAAACGGAAATATTGGCGATAATTCTCGTCAAATCGAGTGATTTTTGGATAAATTCTATGCTGGAATTTTTCCAAAAATTGTATCGAGATTCCTTGTTTTTATAATTCCGTCAATTCTAAGAGCAATCACATAATGACCCCTCTGAAGATCGCTAAAATTTAGGGTTTAATACAAGTTATTTCTTCTCACAAGCCTTCCAAACAACATCATTTGGACAAGGTGCAGTTACAGAAATCGGTTCCTTTTTTACAGGGTGCATAAATTGGATATGCCTTGCGTGTAAGCTGATACTAGCATCCTTATTACTTCTGTTAAATCCGTATTTTAAATCACCTTTAATAGGACTTCCTATTTTTGAGAGTTGACAGCGAATCTGATGATGTCTTCCAGTTTCAAGGTCTACTTCTAATAAATGAAAAGTATTCAGAGATTTTATGACATTGTAGTGTAATACGGCACGTTTACTTTCTTTTATTTCGGAAGTATGGGCGGCAGATTTATTGTTTTTTGGATTCTTTTTTAAAAAATGAACCAAGGTGTCTTTTTGTAAAGGAGGTAACTGTTTTACCAGTGCCCAATAGGTCTTTTTTATGGCATGCTCTCGGAGCATTTTATTTAATCGTTCTAATGCTTTAGAGGTGCGTGCAAAAATAATAACACCCGTAGTAGGGCGATCCAAACGATGCGCGACACCTAAAAAAACGTCGCCCGGTTTGTTGTATTTTTTTTTGATATAAAGTTTTACAATATCGCTAAGTGGAGTGTCGCCAGTTTTATCACCTTGAACAATGTCACCTGCTTTTTTATTGATAACCACCAAGTGATTATCTTCATATAAAACCTCTAAGGTATCTACAGTAGACGCCATATTAAAGTTTGCTTAAATCAACGTTTATTTGGTCGATATAATCTAATATTTCTTTTTTCCCTTCCGAAGTAGTTGCTGAGCTAACAAACCATTTTGGCATTTCCGCCCAGGCTCCTTGAGTCATTTGGCGTTCGTAAAAAGCAACATTTTTATTCAATTCAGAAAGTTTTACTTTGTCTGTTTTGGTAAAAACAATTGAAAAAGGAATACCGTTTTCTCCTAAGTATTCCATAAATTCTAAGTCTATTTTCTGAGGTTCGTGCCTACAATCTATCAGTACAAAAGTACAAGCTAGTTGTTGACGTTGTTCAAAATAGTCTTTGATAAATCCCTGAAATCCAGATCGTAATTTCTTAGAAACTTTTGCGTATCCATATCCTGGTAAATCCACTAAAAACCATTCCTCATTAATCTTAAAATGATTAATTAATTGTGTTTTTCCGGGTCTACCAGATGTTTTAGCTAATTTACTGTGACTAGTAATCATATTTATTAGCGACGATTTTCCAACGTTAGATCTTCCAATAAATGCATATTCTGGAATCTCATCTTTTGGACATTTGTTAACGTCAGTATTGCTAATAATAAATCTAGCTGCTTTAATTTTCATCTTAAATATTGTATTCTTTAAACCAATTTTCTAGCAATCCGTTAAATTTATCAACGTGTTCCATCATTGGAGTATGTCCGCATTTGTCTATCCAAAATAGACTAGCGTTAGGTAATAATTTTTCGAAATCAAAAGCTACTTCTGGAGGGGTAACAATATCGTTTTTCCCCCAAATTAAGCAAGTTTTAGTCTCGATATTTGGTAAATCTTTAGACATGTTATGTCTGATGGCGCTCTTGGCAAGAGCTATAATTTTAATTGCTTTTCTACGATCGTTTACCATGTCATACACTTCATCTACAAGCTCTTTAGTGGCTACTTTTGGATCATAAAATACATTGGATGTTTTTTCTTTAATGTATTCGTAGTCCCCTCTTTTAGGATATGAATCTCCCATAGAGTTTTCGTAAAGTCCTGAGCTTCCTGCAAGTACCATTGCTTTCATTA
>Ga0105356_10006844_pt1 | contig 10586 bp, 8 predicted proteins | sample GOMGulsemesocosm_3_FD_83502 | JGI IMG/M metagenome (GOLD analysis project Ga0105356, IMG submission 83502) | Methane-oxidizing microbial communities from mesocosms in the Gulf of Mexico - GOM9D Gulf of Mexico | ecosystem: Environmental > Aquatic > Marine > Cold seeps | place: Gulf of Mexico...
AAATTAGCATATTCAAGACTACCTGAGTAATTTTTTTTAAAAATTAGTAATAAGGCTATAAGAAACAAGATTTCATAAATTGTTTCTTAACATAACCATTTTAAATGCTGATGTTATATTTTATTTACCTAGCCCTTTCATCAACACATCAAATATTAGTTCAGCAAAGCCTTTAGAAGCTGCTTTGATTGATAACATCTTTATCAACATGCTTTCATTTACACCCACTCTTTGAATAAATGCATCTTTAACGGACTCGGGGAATGCACTTATCATGACTTGTTCTTTAGTCTGATTCGAAATGGGTCAATAAATTAAACTAAACCTGACGTATATAAACATTTTAGACTCGACCTCCCCTCAAGGAGAAGGGTCAGAACATCACCTAACCATTATAATACAAATAGTTAACATAAATTTTGGCACTTTTAGGAGAGTGGAAAAGTATATAGCTATACTCTGCAGTTCATATATTAAATTCATTTAGTTTCCAAAGGAAAAGTAACATCATGAACTAATAGACGTTTTTCATTCACATAAACGGCTATTAGTTGGTTTTAGTTTAATAGTTACTTACTGGCAAATTTCAGGTTTAGCTAGATTGTTAGTGGTTTCTAACGTCGCAATACAAGAATTTTCACTACATAACTCCAGCGTTACTTCACCAAGGTCTCCAGCGTTGAACTGGTTATCTACACCTGATAAAACATATTCTTGGCTACTATTTGAAAGCTTCAAGGCGTAATCTTTGTCAAATACAATGTCGTTATCGAGCGTAACTCCCCACCAACTACAAGCATCAGCTCCATTATCGATTTGTGCTTGCAAGTAACTTTGCTTATAGCCCTCAGAGAAGTCATGGTATTTATTGACGATTTCAGCTGTTACTTTTACTGGTTGAGCAGTCGCTGAATTCATCGCGGCTTCGCTATTAGCAATACCAGGTCCACAATCAATACATTCACGATTAAAATCACCTGAGCTGTTTTTAATATGTTGCTGAGCGAGGGCAGTAGGAAACCCTTCTAAGCTTTGCTTAATTAAAGCTAATACTGATGCAACAATAGGCCCTGAAAAACTAGTTCCGTCCCATAAACTTATGGTTTCTTCAAAGCCGGTGTCACCAATTATGATATCTAAAACAGGTACTTCAACACCGACTGCACTAGCGTCAATTATGCCATTGATGTCGTAATTACTAAAGTCGGCGCGGTTACCATTAATATCGTTGGCACCAACAGCAATAATGCCATAGCAATTTGCAGGCGCATTGGCAACATTGCTATAATCGTTGCCCGAAGAGGCAACAACAATCACCCCTTGAGCCAAAGCGTAGTCAATGGCTGATTGGTAATCACTACCACTATCACAGTCTCCTCGCCCCCCTAAAGATAAGTTGATCACATCAACCGGTACGCTAATGTCTTGTACACCTTCAAAACTGTATCCTGCAGCCCAACGTATGCCATTTGCTGCATCACTTCCGAAGCCACTATGACCATTTTCAAATACGCGAATAGGTACGATTTCTACATTGGTGAGTGCGCCAGCAATACCGTAGTTGTTGTTACTAATAGCACCGATAACAGAGGATACGGCCATACCATGGAAGCCCCAATCGCCCGCTTTTGATTCTTCAAAACTCACGAAGGGGTCATTGTCCATTTCAACCGCATCAAAGCCTTCAATGAAATTAATTTCATCAGTTGGAATGAAGTTACCATCAATTACCGCAATACGAGAGGTCCGTATTTCAGTGAATTCTTCTTTTAGTTTCAGCAGACTTTGCGCCCCTTTATAAATCGGTTGCTCTTTCATCCATAATTGATCTTTAAAATAAGGGTCGTTAAATACTGGCTCGTCGCTGTTTTTCGCCATGACAGATTGCGCCAATACAGTACCTTGTTTTATGTTGCTTGGTGGCGTAATTTTTTTCGTTGAACGAAAGCCAAGCGGATAAACTAAATACTCTGATTCAGACTCATTCGTTAAACTAAGTTGTAACTTGTTTTCTTGAGCACTTTCACGCAGTTGCATCGCCATTTCACGCGTTACAGAGGTTATGGTTTGTAATTCATCTTCCCCATTCAACCAGTGCTTCATATCAACTACTGCTTGCAAATACTCATAACCGCTATTAAAAACCCAGTTGTCATCAATGTAAGCGCCAATAGTGGTGTCACCGGTTAGGTTTGAGTAACTACTATCGCTGAGTAACTTCTTGGTATTGTAGTCAGGAAACGCTGGGAAGTTGTTCTTATCGTGTAGTTCAATAAAACTGCTTGCACTCCAATAGTGATAATCGTAATCAAACGTGCTGGGACCTAGAGCGTTTAGCTTATTAGTTAACTCAATGACTTCGTCTGGTAAGTAGTTTACCAGATTGTCGATAGCTCTTTCTGCTTGTATTAATTCATATACTATTGAAGGCGCATAAGTTAACGCATATTGCTCTTCATATTCAGCCACAGTGACTAGTTGATTATTTTGTGCATAGTCGAGCATAAACATTTGTAAATGATAATAATCTTGTGAATGTTTAAATTCGTTTTCAGCATTATGGAAAACTTCTTTAAAATTGTCGTAAGGGCTCGTACTTTTGACCAATCTTACCGAATGGACATTACTTCTACCACTTCCCCCAAGTTCAGACCGTGTCATCGCTTCAATATTAATTACCATTCCTTCATCAGGGATTTGTGCATCATCAGTGCTAATAATTGTAATTTTACCATTTTCATAAGAAGCGATTAATATATCTTCAATGGGTTCCCAATTGTTGTCTGTGACCTTTAATGGTAATTCTATTTGGCTGCCATCGCCTATCACTGTAACTTCAACTGTTTGCCCCGGCATTAGCAATTGAGGACCATCAAAGGATAGTATCTCAGCAGGCGTATCTTCAAGCTTTTTTAAGGTAAAAGTGACACTGGCAGTTTGCCCTATAGAGTCGGTAACTGAAGCAACACATTCTTCCTCATAATTGGGTTTGGAGTCCATCGTTGAAAACCAAATTTCACTGTAGACCATGGATACGCCAAATGATTCGTTTGGATCTCTATCACATGCTAAAGTTAAGCTATTGTATAGTTCACCTTCTTCGGTAATATCATCCAACGCTGTAAATGCTATTATTCCAATACTTGCTTGCCCTACTTCTACTAGCGCTTTGTCTGCCGTCAATTCGGGTGCAGCATCTGTAACAACAACAATACTTAACGAGTCCGATGCTTCACCACCATCGTTATCAGTAACAGTTAATTGAAAGACTAATGTTTCATCTTCGGTGAGATTACTTGGAGTAAATGATGCAGAAGCCGTATCGCCATTCTCTAACGCAACGCTAGTGCCACTGGTTTGCGTCCAGCTATATTGCGCAATATTACCATCAGTATCGTCACCAATACCGCTGAGGGCAATGACATCATTTTTGTAAGCATTTTGATCTTCACCGGCATTAACTGTAGGTAATATATTGACGTTGTTAATGTTAATGGTAATAGTGTCTGATTTGGTTGCACCTTCATTATCAGTGACTGTTAATGTAAAAGTCAGCACTTGGTTACTGGTCACTTCTGGGGTCATAAACGACGTACCGGCTGAGTCTGTAGTGCTTAATGTTACGTCAGTACCGCTCGCTTGTGCCCAACTATAGCTGGCAATAGTACCATCTGAGTCAGAAGCAGAACCTGATAAAGATACCTCGGTATTTTCATTTACTGTTTGGTTCGCACCAGCATTTACTGATGGTAACTGATTCTCTACTTGTTTAGGTGTTGAGTCTGAACCTCCTCCACCACATGCTGCTAATGTTATTACTAATAAGGATTGTGTTAAGGTTTTATTAAGGAAATCACATGACTTTTTTTTAGACAAAATTAGAGTCCTTCTAATAATTTAATGTAATAATATGGAGAGACAGAGAAATACAGGAGGAATTCCTTTTGTTAATATTCTATTTATATTTCAATTAAATAGCACACTCCATTGCAAATTGATAATTACAAATAGCTTCATGTCTGTCAATAACAAAATGATTTCTATTAAGTTTTTTTGCACAAAAATACAATGTATCGTTCATGCGATGGGAACTTGAACTTGAACTTATATCTTGATCATTTCTGCAAGGTATTGCAAAGGTTGGTCATAGCACGACAATATCTACTTAGGTCTATTTAATTGGTTTTCAGCAAGTACTCGCAGGAATACTTCTACAATATGCATTCGCCGTTAAATTGCATCAACATTTGATCCAGCATTTGCGCCGAAAACTGAACAGCCAAGTATCCGAGGATTTTGGTGAGTTCGGCTAACTGTTCGGTGACGAACTATTTAAAAATCTGCAGTGTAGCTTCTGTATACGTGGTGATGTGACACAGTATTACTGGCCACATATTTAGATATATGTGTCCGCTTTTAGTCGCTCCGTTGACCTAAAGAAAATGAGCCCGCTAAAGTCAACTAAGGCACTTTCTAGACTGCTCTCATAAAACTATGAATCAAACATAAATTCATGAGAGCTTTACATTTTATCATCCTTAAATAACCAAGTCATTAATATCAAATTTTTATGAGGGTATTCATGTTAAATTCGTATATTCCAGAAGTAATCCCCTGCCAGTAGTATTGCTCCTAATTAGAAATAATTAGGAATTACCTCTACCAATGCAAGACGAACTCATAATACAACCCTCGAATGGGTGGTTGGCAACATTCGCAGACCTAATGTCTTTATTGATGTGCTTCTTTGTTTTACTTTTATCTTTTAGTGAAATGGATGTACTCAAAATGAAGGAAATTGCTGGGTCTATGCGATTTGCTTTTGGCGTTCAAAATAAAATACCAGTAACAGATATTCCAAAGGGTACAAGTATTATTGCTCAGGAGTTTTCACCCGGTAAACCTCAAGATACACCAATAAATACAGTGCGTCAGTTTACGATGAACACCTCAGAAAATAGTATTGAATTCCAATCTGGTGAAAAACGCACAGTGGGTGGAAAAACCGATAAAATAAAAAAAACGGCAGATAACAGCATAAAAGAAAATAAAGCACTCAAGCTTTTAGCAGAAAAAATTAAGCAAAAATTAAGCGCTCAAATAGCAAATGAGCAAGTCGAATTAGAGAATTTAGGTGATGTGTTAGTTATTAGAATAAATGAACGAGGATCATTTGCAGCTGGCTCAGCTTTCTTACAGCCAAAAATAAAACCCTATATCGCTAGTATTATTCCGGAGTTAAATAAAACAGCGGGTGAAATTCGAATTTCAGGCCATACCGACTCTCTTTCAATTAATAATGAACTGTTTTCAAATAACTGGGAGCTTGCCGCTGCTAGAGCAATAAGTGTAGTAAAAATTTTCGCTGCAAACTCGCACTTTGATACATCCCGTTTAGTTGTTGAATCTTTAGCTGCAAACAAACCTTTATTAGATAATAACTCAGCTATTGCTAGATCAAAAAATAGGAGAGTAGAAATCACTATTTACCAAGGAAAACCAAAATTCTCACCTAATTACTCACTAAATAAAGGAAAAAAAAATAATGGATAAAAATTCATTCCTAGGCTTTGCACTCGTAATCATAGCCATTGTTTTCGGGATCATGTTTACTGATATTTCTTTCATAGCTTATTTGAATGTACCTTCTATGTTCGTTGTTTTCGTTGGAACTTTTGGTGCGGTGATGATGAGCTATCGATACGATGTTTTTATTACTTCAATTAAAAATATCAAACATGCATTTTCACAAAAGGAAGTTAAATTATCTTCAACTATTGATGAATGTTCAGAGCTTGCTCAGGCAGTAAGAAGTGAAGGGGTATTAGCGGCTGAATCATACACAACGGCAGATCCATTTTTTCAGAAGTCGCTAGCTATGCTGGTTGATGGTCTTGACGATACCAAATTAGAGGAAAGCCTTTCTAAAGAAATATTTCTGACTAGAGAGCGAAATAACTCATCGATTAAAGTACTTAATTCCTTTTCTGAACTTGCACCTGCACTGGGTATGATAGGTACGCTTATTGGACTTGTCGCTATGCTAATGAATATGGATGACCCTAAGTCTATTGGCTCTGCGATGGCTGTGGCTTTACTGACAACATTATATGGTGCCTTAATGGCTAATTGTTTTTCATCTCCTTTAGCTAAAAAGTTATCTGAAAGAAGCCTTGAAATATACCAACACCAATCACTTGTGAAAGACGCTGTTGTTTGTATGTCAAAAGGTGAAAATCCAAGGTATACACTTGAATATATTCAAACCTACTTGGATCACAAGTATCGAAAGTAAGTTCATTTCGTACCTATCGTCAATATGCTTCTCTAAATAGTATTTATGTACTCTGATGGTGTTTATTTAAAGGATTAAAATGAGTAAAACTGATGATTTTCTTACACTAATAACTAACTCAAGTAATCTTATAAGACGACTTGTGATCGGCGTTTTGTTAACAATACTTGTTGGCTGTCATTTTATTATCGCTATTGAATTCAAACATGATGTATTTATTCTGGTGCTTGGGGTAGCCACCATGTTTGCATCACTATGGTTAGTTGTAAAAATAAACAATATGTTACTTCAGGTAATGAATAATAATGAATGAATTAATTCCTCACAAACAAATCTGAGTGATTTTTATTTAGAACATCCAACTTGTTTTTAGCTTTTTCTAACCAATAATTATCTTCGCTACTGATTTTAGTGAAAAAATCTATAATTTGAATATTGAGCGACTTAGCTTCTTTGAATTTATTATTGGCCAATAAGCTTTGTTGATACGCCCAAACATCGTCACTATAGAAACTGACTGTAGTTAAAAAATAATCTGTAGCATCTGGTAAAATTTTATCCCAGTACTTTAAAGCTTCTTTATTCTGGTTATTGTAACTAAGCAAAGAAGAATAAAACCAAATTTTTCCTATTTGTAAGTTGTTAATTTCTTCCGGATAAGTGTTTTCCCAATAAGTAATTGCCTTACTCCAATTCTGACTTAATCCTATATCAAGCGCCTGCATTTCGTTCACTAAAAAATTCATATCGCCGGCGTTAACAACTTGCAATTGAACATCATGTTTACCTAGATAAAGGGCTTCCTTTACATACGACTTCGCTTCCTCTTGTCTATCCATTGCAAACAACATAAAAACGTATTGTCTTAGCTGGTTGTAATATCCAACTTTTAGCGGGATAGTGATTTTTTCAGGATCTATTTGGTCGTATGTTTGTTTAGCTTTACGATAAATATTTTCAAACGGTTCAAGCTGTCCATAAGTATATTTTATTCGAGCAGCAAGCAACATTCCTTTAAAGTAATTAAAGCTTTGTCTCCCTCCCAGTCGCAGGTATAACTCCAGCGCCTTATTATTGAACTTTTCAGATTCAATAAAATTTTTATCGTCAAAGCTTTTAGTTGCAAGTTTATGGTACCAATTGGCTGAAATTACATTGTTTTCTCCCAAGGTAGATAGAATTTTATCTAACTGATCCGTGATTAAATTTTTAGCCGCTGAGCTATTCGCACCTTCAGTTTCAAAGTACAAAGAAGATAATTCACTGATGATCTGTAATTTTAATTCGTAATCGCTGCCTGTAAGGGGTAATGCTTGTTCTAATTGTAGAATAAGTGTTTTGATACCTTGTTGGTATTTTTCTAAGTTTATCGCTTTGGAGCCATCCCCTGTATATTCGCCCCAGAGTTTTCTGCTTTCATCTTCAACGTCGTAAAGTACCAGACGAGCTTTGTCATTATTTGTCAGCTGCCCAGTTAAAGCTTTCGCTTTATTTCTGTATTTTTCATACAACTCTCTGCCTGAATAATTGCTATAACCTAAATCTGCCAACTTTAAATATGTCGATAATCTATCTTGTATAGAAATAGGATACTTTTCATCGTGAGCAAGCAACTGATTAAAAGCTATCTCTGCCCTCTTATTTTTACGTTGCCCTCGTAAGCTTCTCGCTAACGTTAACAGTACTTGCCCATATTGCTTAGGGGTTAACTTATCTTTATTACTTAATACCTCTACTAAAAGGTTTTCTGCTTGTTGATTGTAACCAATTCCGCTATAACTTTTCGCTAATACTGTTAGTAGGTGATACTTAACATCATCACTAATGCTTTGTGATGCTTTAATGGTTTCTTCACCTTTGGTTAAAATATCAATAGCTTTTAAATCAGAGTTTCCACCATGACTGGGATCGGTTGATTCAAACATTGCAGACAGTTGATTAGCGACTTCTAAGGCATTGTTTTTTTCTTTTTCAATTTGAATTTTTTGTTGCCAAAATAATACGGAAGCTGAGACAGAAATCATTAATATAAACGCCTGTGCGGGCGAGCGGGCCAACCATTTTATAGCGTTATATATACGACTGTTGCTTTTAATGCTGATCGGACGTTTTTTCAAATAACGGTAAATATCACCACTAAAATCAGTTAATGTTTTATATCGCTGATCTGGAGATGGCGATAACGCTTTTTTAACAATATGATTAATGTCACCGGTTAATTGCCATTTTGCTTTCAACGAACTGACTTGACTGATTAATGATGGGACTTGCCCTTTAACGACTTGCTCAATAATTTCATTTATTGCATTTTTCTCTCGTGAAAAAGGTGTTCGTTCAGTTAGTAATTGGTGAAGAAGAATCGCCAAAGAATATTGGTCTGTTTGCAGGGTTAATTTGTCATTTTTGAGTTGCTCAGGTGATGCATAATTAATACTGAGTGCTCGCAGGTAACGCTGAACCATTTTCTGATGTTGACTTGTGCTGTCACCGTGAATTAGCTTGGCGATACCAAAATCTAAGACTTTTACCACTCCCTCTTTATTAACGAGAATGTTCCCCGGTTTTATATCGGTATGCGCAATATTTAACAGGTGTGCTTTGCTAATGGCATCACACACGCTTAAAAACAATTTTAACCGCTGTTTAATCGTTAACTTGTTTTGTTGGCAATAAACATCAATAGCGATGCCATCAACATATTCCATGGCAAAATAATGATGACCATCTTCTGATGTGCCAGCATCAAGCACATGGGTAATATTTTGATGATTTAGCTTTGAAAGAATGTAGGCTTCGTTATGTACAAGATTTTCACCAATTAAATGCATGATGGATGGATATAGAAACTTAATAGCTACTTGTTGTGCTAATTTTCCGTCGGTTCGGGTGCCTAAATAAACAACCCCCATGCCGCCTCGACCAATAACCTCTTTTAAAGTAAATTGACCGACCACAGCTCCCGACAAGTGTTCAACACCATCGTCACCAGTCATATCTTTAGCATGACCCGCTATGAGCGTACGCCACTGGGTATTCTCATCGGAAGATTGATAACAATCAAGTAAAGCAATGAGTTCAGCTTTATCGGCTGATTCATCATTAAAGTGTTGATTAAGGTAGGAAGTTCTTCCTTGTTCGGTTAGCTCAATTAGACAATTAAAATGCTCGTAAACATTAGTCGTTTCTTTCATTTATTTTCATACAGCACAATTTAAAATCTGTATAGATAATAGAAATAACAAACGGTTAAGTCAACTTGGCCTTTAGTTAAAAGAATATTAATTAAAGTAATTATTCTTCTTTTAACTTCTCAACTGTATTTTAGTAAATAGGCGACTTTAGAATTGATTTGCTTCCCTATATTGCTCACTCTTCGAATGAGTTTCATATAAAAGCACACGACAATTTGGATCATAATAAAATTTGTAACCATTAGACTTTCGAGATCAACATGACCATACCTACCATCTTTCCAAGGATAAAAAACCAGTAAAGCTAATATCAAACAGCTTAGCCCTGACTGAAAAATCTCTTTGCAAACAGGACTCATATCGATCATTTTAAATGCGTTAAAAATAATGATTGATCCACATATAAATATTATAGGGCCTAAAATCATGCCCAACAGTGAAGTAATAAATGCGGCGAAGATTGCAACGCTGTGGTAAAAATAACTTAATATCGTTATGTGCTCATTTTGTACAAATGCACCTGATTGATCCCATTCCCCGGTATTAATATTAATTAGCCTTACTATCTCTCCTGTCTTTATATTACTTATCACTTTCATTCGATGTCCGGGTTTGAAGCTAACATCTAAGTCATTAAATTTTAAACAACACTCTTTTTTTGTTAGTAGGTTCATCACCCACATATCTTGATAACTATAAAAACTAGTGTGATTTTGAATAGCTGCGACTTTGACATTTACTCCACCATAAACTGAAGATAAAACAGTCGCATTACATCCACTTACTTCTCCCATAGAATAACGATGCGTCCCTGATTTTATTACAATATACTCTTTAACTTCCCAATATCCGTCAATATTCATGAACCTTTTCTTATCGTATAATTAAATGCCTTAGAAGTATTAGGGATTTCTATCTGTGTGTTGATATACGACATTTATTTTAAAAGCCTCATTTAAATTATTATTTTTTACAAATAAGACGATCAAACCCACATTAAAGTGCTTTGTCATATATTAAATTTTGAGGTGTTTAACTGTAAGTTGGCTATTTTGATTTAGTTAGCGGAATAACATCAGAGGCTTGATTTGCATTAAAAT
>Ga0105356_10006846_pt1 | contig 10581 bp, 10 predicted proteins | sample GOMGulsemesocosm_3_FD_83502 | JGI IMG/M metagenome (GOLD analysis project Ga0105356, IMG submission 83502) | Methane-oxidizing microbial communities from mesocosms in the Gulf of Mexico - GOM9D Gulf of Mexico | ecosystem: Environmental > Aquatic > Marine > Cold seeps | place: Gulf of Mexico...
ACCTCAGCAAGCATGCCGGTTTTAATCCAAAACTCGGCCTGAGCATTAATAGAGCGTGACATCGCCTGGCTAGACTTTCTAATTTCTTCATGTAATTGATCTGATATTTTTACAATACCCATAATTCACTCCCAAGTATTTATGCACGCATAATATACGAATCATTACGAAACGTACATACTACATATATAAATTTAGTTGATGACTAAGCAGGACTTGGAAAGAGCTTTGTTATTTGTCGGAAATGGTAAGTTAAATATTAGTGAAATTATGTATTGGCTAATTTTCTTGTCTAGATAAATACCCGCAGCAGTACCCAAGAACTTCATTGCAACAGTGATTCATTGGCTGTGCCTACGTTTCAATTCTTTCTATTAAAACATAGTTTAATAGCAACTTTATGATTACCACCTTCTCTATCTATAAGCCTTAACTTGAACGAATTAACGGATCCCAGTCAGGGGCCTCACGAGCCCCAGTAGTTAATATACCCGTGCGCTGTCGCACCACAATCGAAATATTCAAGATAGTCCGGTGGTTGCGCTGCGAAACAACTGCGCCGGTTTGGGGGTGAGAGCAGAGTTCATGAAACTTTACCAAGAATGTTATTTTTATAGATTCTTGAGAATCTTTAATTTGAAATCAGGCGCTTAGGTTTAAAGAACTTACAATACCCATCTATTTAGGAACATAACTTTAATAAAAGCTTAAATACATTAGCCAGAGATACAAATCTATGGCCAGCTTTAGTTAACCACTACAGCATCTTATTCAACTATCTGTATTTTAGTCCGTTTAAGAGCAATGAATTTAAATACATTATTTATACTTGAGATATTGTGTTTGCTGGTAAAATACAACCTGAGTTAAGTATTTGCTTTGGATCGATAGTAGATTTAATTCCCTCAAGAATTCTACGTTGCTCAACCGGCAGTCGTCGTAAAAAGTCATTTTGCTTTAGACGGCCAATACCATGTTCTGCACTTATACTCCCATTAAAGGCGTCCACCGTTTCAAAAACGCATTTCTCTGCTATTTTAATAACCTCGCTTTTTCGTTCTTCGCTTAAATGCTCTGGCGGTAAAAGATTGTAATGAATGTTGCCGTCGCCGATGTGGCCGAAGGGAATTTGCCGACTTCCAGGACAGGCCGCTTGCACCGAACTGTAAGCCTTATCAAGAAACTCTGGCAGGTCCGCAATAGATACAGAGACATCAGTTCTTAGGTGCTGTCCGTGCCTCGCCTGCCCCTCAGTCAGAGCTTCGCGAATCAACCAGAGATTGTCTGCTTGAGTCTGACTAGTCGCAATAGTCCCATCTTTGACCAGCTCATTTTCCATAGAAGACATCAAAAACTTTTCTACCATTGACTGAAGATCAATCAAACCACTAGCAGTGACTTCTAGAAGGATATTCACAGCATAACGTGATTCCAACGGTGGGATGAGATCCGGGATAGTCTTGAATGCTAAATCGATACATTCATCATCCATAAACTCAAAGGCGCTGAGCAGATCACAGCAATCACGTCGCGCACTAGCAAAAAGCTCTATTGCATCTTGAACAGAATCTAAGCCCAGAAATGCTGTCACTACTTGTTCCGGTTTTGGGAAAAGTTTAAGGGATACAGCCGTTATAATCCCCATACTTCCTTCGCTGCCAATAAACAGGTGCTTTAGATCAATACCCCGATTGTCCTTGCGCAGTGATGACATGCAATTAAACACTTCGCCGTTGGGTAAGACCACTTCGAGCCCAAGCACTAACTCTCGCATCATTCCATAACGAAGAACATTAAAACCACCGGCATTAGTCGCTACATTTCCACCAATTTGACAGCTTCCTTGGGCACCAAGAGACAGCGGAAAAGTGCAACCATGGGTCGTCGCAAAATCTTTAACATTCTCTAGTATGCAGCCCGCTTCTACCTCCATAGAAAAATCCAATGCATTAATTTTTCGTATCTTATTTATTCGTTCCATACTGATGACCACATGATTTTCTTCATCTTGTGGTAGTGCCCCATAAACAAGGCCGCTGTGCCCCCCTTGAGGAATAAGATTTAAGAGCTTTTCATTACAATAGCGCACTATTTTACAGACTTCATCTGTAGATGCTGGCCTTAAAACAGCTAGCGTACTGCCTTTTAAGTCTCGTGACCAATCCCAGCAGTAACGGTCTTTGCTTTCTTTATCAGTGATTACGTTTTTTGCACCGAGTATTCGTTCGAATTGAGATATATGAGTCGAGGATTGCGCTGTAATTGTCATTGATTTCTTGTCCCTTACAAAAGAGTGATAGTCATTTAATGAAAAAACTATACCAAATAACATATTGTAGGACAACCCAACGACCAACAAAGAAAACTGTAAATCTAACCATTCCTCACATCGATAATTCTTCATATTTGTAATATAATTTTGTGTTAAACAAAAAAGAGATATTTAACTTATTGATTTAAATATACTAATAATAAAACCCATCACCTTACCTAAAAAATCAATTGAATTTAATTTTAGCATGGTGTTATTGTAGGACAACCTGATCAACAGGTGTTTATCAATCATTAATATTGTAATCAAACTAATGATACTGAAAAAAATAATGCAAAAAGATAGCTGAAAGGTTCTAAAAATATGAAATTGTTACGCTTCGGAAATACAGGAAAAGAGCGACCTGGAATATTAGATGAATACGGGGATATCCGGGATTTATCAAAATATGTTACGGATTTCGACGGACAGGGAGTTTGCTTACAAAACCTAGAAAAAATATCTGGTATTGACTTAGCTAGTCTTCCAAAAGTCCAAGGTAATCCACGGATTGGGCCATGTGTTACTGGTACTGGAAAGTATGTATGCATAGGCTTAAATTACTCTGACCATGCGGCTGAGGCCGGTATGGAAGTGCCTTCAGAACCCATTATTTTCATGAAGGCAACCAGCGCTATTTGTGGCCCAAATGACGATATTATCATCCCTCGCGGGGCCGAACAGGTCGATTGGGAAGTTGAGTTAGGCTTAGTTATTGGCAAAGAAGCTAAGTACGTAAGCGAACACGAAGCCCTAAATTATCTATCAGGTTATTGCGTGTTGAACGATGTTTCGGAACGCCAATATCAACTGCACCGTAGTGGCCAATGGACCAAGGGTAAATCCTGTGACACTTTTGGCCCTGTCGGCCCCTGGTTAGTAACCACTGATGAAATTCCAGATCCACAAAACTTAAATTTATGGCTTGACGTAAATGGAGAGCGCATGCAAACAGGCTCTACCAATACAATGGTTTTCAATGTCGCCTTTATTATTAGTTATCTATCAAAATTTATGACCTTACATCCAGGGGACATCATTGCCACCGGTACTCCGCCTGGAATAGGTAATGGATTTAGCCCCCCACGATTTGTTAAGGCTGGCGATGAAATAAAACTAGGTATCCAAGGACTAGGACAACAGCAGCAGATCTACGTTAACGATGCTTAGTTAGTGCCCATCTAGAAACAGTTGTCTACTGCGTAGACACCGTTCCTGGATAGACACTAGTTAATGAATTTTTAAGTGGCATATTCTATTCATGGCGCTTAAATGCTTAGCTCGGCCCGCCGAGTGACTATTTTAATAATAATTAGGAGCAACACAATGCACAAGTATTTACCAGCAGTCGCTACTGTAGCACTATCACTAGGTTTTATGACGACGGCACAAGCAGAAGATAAAGTTCTATTGAAAATGCCCATTGCCTTAGGGTCGCACTTACCATCCATTGGCACAGCGGCTAAGCATATTGCCGATAATCTAGGATTAATCACAAGTGGTACCGTTAAAGTTAAGATGTACGAGCCTAATAAGCTAGTTGCGCCTTTCGAAATTTTGGATGCAGTATCTACAGGTAAAGTAAACGCAGGTTTCTCGACTCCAGGCTATTGGGCCGGAAAAATGGCAGCTGCACCCTTGTTTTCTGCGGTTCCTTTTGGTCCTGAAGCTGGTGAATATCTCGCTTGGATTTACCATGGCAATGGGCGTAAATTGTGGCAGGATATGTACGATACCAATGGCTACAATGTAACCGTTGTACCTTGTGGCATCGTACCTCCAGAAACTTCAGGATGGTTCTCCAAGCCTATTGAATCTGTCGCTGATCTTAAAGGCCTTAAGATGCGTTTCTTTGGCCTCGGCGGGAAAGTTATGCAACAACTTGGCGTATCAACATCACTATTGCCCGGTGGAGAAATTTTCCCTGCGCTGGAAAAAGGTGCTATTGATGCAACAGAGTTCTCAATGCCTGCTATCGATAAACTGCTTGGCTTTCATAAAGTTGTTAAGTACAACTATTTCCCTGGTTGGCACCAGCAGGCAACTCTTTGGGAGTTACTGATCAATAAAGATACTTACAGTGCAATGAGTGATGGTCAAAGAGCTGCTGTTGAAGTGACTTGTAAGGCTGCGATGACTGTCGCTTTTGCTGACGGCGAAGCAGGTCAGTTTGATGCGATGAATGATAATGTTGATAAAAATGGCGTAAACATTATGCGCTGGAGCAACGACATGCTTAAGACATTTGAATCAACTTGGGAAAAAGTTGCCCTGGAAGAGTCTGATAAAGATGCTGGATTTAAGAAAGTCTACCAAGATCTTTCTAAATTCCGCGATGATTACAAAATCTGGAAAAATAACGCATTCCTACCCCGTTCATAATATTTAAAATTTAGTCATTTGTAAGGTGTCTTAACAGGCACCTTACTGTCTTTAAGTGGGCTATCACATGTCATCAGAAACAGAAAACAACTCTCAATGTAAGCAAGAGGTACTTAATGCCACTCAAAAACCATGTCAGCACCTTGACCAAAAACAATTCCCTATTCTCGACAGAATTGATAATTTAATTTTAAGCATCGGTAATATCGTTTGTTGGACCAATGCTTTATTGATCTTAATGATAATTACTCAGGTTGTTTTACGCTACGGTTTTAGCAATGGCTTGATCTTCTTCGAAGAACTGCAATGGCATTTTTATGCGATTGGAATAATGATGGGCATTTCCTATGCTCAAGTTAATGATAGCCATATCCGTGTTGATATTTTGCACTCACTACTGGCCGAAAAAACCAAAAATATTATCGAAGTATTTGGCATCTTAGTGTTTATTTTGCCGTTTGTATGGGTGGTTTTTTATCACAGTTTAGATTTTGTCTATGATTCTTGGCGAACCAGTGAACAATCTGATGCGCCAAATGGTCTCTCTTTTCGCTGGGCCATTAAGTCAGTCATTCCTATCAGTTTTGCTCTATTTGGCCTGGCCAGTATTTCTCGCCTGATCCGCTACAGCAATTACATTATTAATCCAAAAAAAGAGTTGTAAAAGCACTATGGATGTAAACGAAATACTTGTCCTCTTAATGTTCCTAACATTTATACTGTTCTTGTTTTCAGGGATTCCGGTTGCTTTTGTCCTTGCCGGTGTCGGAGTTTTGTTCGCAGGTATAGGTTGGCTTGCAGATATCTATTTAGACACATTGACTGGACTTGATTTTTTAACCTTGGGGTTAGTGGTTAATCGCATCTACAAAATCATGGATAATTGGGTACTCATTGCTCTGCCAATGTTTATATTTATGGGCCTAATGCTAGATGAATCGGGCATTGCCAACCGCTTAATGAAATCTATGCAAGAGCTATTTGGGCGGGCACATGGTGGCCTTGCTGTGACAGTGACTGCGATTGGTATAATTTTAGCCGCATCTACAGGCATCATCGGTGCCTCTGTGGTTTTGCTTGGTTTGCTTAGTTTAAAACCAATGTTGGATCAGGGATATGATAAACCTCTGGCGTTAGGCACCATCGCTTCAGCAGGCTGTTTAGGCATTTTGATTCCTCCATCAATCATGCTGGTGATTATGGCTGACCAGTTAGCTCTTTCTGTCGGCGACTTGTTCATGGGAGCGGTATTTCCAGGATTACTACTGGGTATTTTGTATATCACCTATATTCTCGTTTATGGGTTAATGAAGCCAGAAGGCGCTCCTTTAGTAAAAGATCGTAGACCTATCGACCTTGCTGTGATTATTGATGTACTCAAGGCAATTTTACCTACAGTGGCATTGATATTTTCTGTACTTGGATCGATTTTTGCGGGTGTAGCTACACCGACAGAAGCCTCCGGCATTGGTGCTTTTGGTGCTACGGTATTGGCTTTGTATTACAAAAAATTGAATTACAAAGTGTTCGTTAAAACCCTTAGGTCTAGCTTTAATACTACCGCTTATATCTTTGGAATTATTATTGGCGCCACCTGTTTCGCATTAGTACTACGCGAGCTTGGCGGTGATGAGTTAATTGAATCAACGCTTTCTGGGCTACCCTTTGGACCTTATGGTGTTCTCGCCGTTATCCTATTGATTGTTTTTCTACTGGGTTTTCTTCTCGATTGGATTGAAATAACGTTGATCATATTGCCCCTTCTTGCACCTGTCGTTATTAACATGGGGCTCGAAGTCAATGGCTTTGGAGTAATGGAAGAGCCGGCCTTAGTTTGGTTTGTAATGCTAGTAGCAATGACACTGCAAACAAGCTTCTTAACACCGCCTGTTGGCTTTGCTCTTTTCTATCTCAAAGGTGTTTGTCCACCGGGAATCAGCTTGATAGATATTTATAAGGGGGTTGTTCCTTTCATTATCTTACAACTGATTGGTTTGGCAATTGTTGCTCTATATCCACCTATTGTAACTTGGCTACCATCTGTTGCCTACGGATAGATATTAGCTTTGTAAGTACAAAAGACCTTATCTTTCTCATTTTCACTCGCAGTGAATTAACGTTGAAACAAGCAAAAAATCGTTACTTATGCCCATAAGTTGCGATTTTTTTGGCTTTTCTTTAACCCATCGGTATTAGCTGTTGCAGGCAAATACCTCAAACAGACGTGTTCGATAAACCCAATTAATCACTGAGTAATCGAGTGCAATCAAACGCTGTTTAATATGTGCCCTTAAGTACTAATTTCACAGAATAAGCACAGGAAACAAATTAACAATGAAAGTTATCGTTGCAGTAAAACGTGTTATAGATCATAACGTCAAGGTTCGTGTCAAAGCGGACAACAGCGGTGTAGAAACCGTCAATGTAAAAATGTCGATGAATCCATTCGACGAAATAGCAGTGGAAGAGGCGATTCGCCTTAAAGAATCAGCTGGTGTTTCTGAAGTTGTCATTGTCTCTATCGGTAACAAACAAAGTCAGGAAACAATTCGAACCGCTCTGGCGATGGGGGCAGATCGCGGAATTCTAGTGGAAACGGATCAAGAGCTACAACCTCTGGCTATCGCTAAGCTTCTTCAGTGTATTGTTGAAAAAGAGAGTGCCAAATTAATTATCTTGGGCAAACAGTCTGTTGATATGGATAACGGACAAACAGGGCAAATGCTCGCTGCACTGCTTGGCTGGGGCCAAGCTACATTTGCCTCAAAGGTAGAATTACATGAAGACTCTGTCGATGTAACCCGCGAAGTAGATAGCGGTTTGCAAAGTCTAAAAATAGCATTGCCTGCAATTATCACGGCTGATCTGCGCTTAAACGATCCCCGTTATGCATCACTTCCAAACATAATGAAAGCCAAGAGAAAACCGTTGGAGGTAATCACCCCTACTGAACTAAATATCGATGTGACTCCCAGCCTTAAAATTCTAAAGGTCTGTGCGCCAGAGCGTCGTACGCAGGGAATTAAAGTGGCAACAGTGACCGAACTTGTAGATAAACTAAAAAACGAAGCAAAGGTGATATAAAATGAATACTTTAGTTATCGCAGAACATGACAATAGCGCAATCAAAGAAGTAACATTATCCATCATTTCAGCCGCTAAAGAGCTTGGTGCTATTACATTGTTAGTAGCAGGAAATAATTGTAAGGGCGTTGCAAATGCCGGTGCATTAATTGATGGCGTAAAAAAAGTTTTATATGTTGATGATGTAATATATACACACCAAGTCGCTGAAAACATCGCGGCATTGGTCGCTTCTATAGCGAGTGATTATAGTCATATATTAGCGCCTGCTACGGCAAACGGCAAAAATTTCATGCCACGTGTCGCTGCATTGTTAGACGTTGCGCAAATCTCAGATGTGATCAAAATAGAAAGTGCGGACACATTTGTTCGCCCTATTTATGCTGGAAATGCATTGGCAACTGTTCAATCTTCAGATGCAATAAAAGTTCTCACTATTAGAGCTACGGCCTTTGATCCCGCGCCAGTAAATTTAACGTCTGCGTCTATTGAATTAATACCTTCTGCAGAATTGTTTAATAAAACTATTTTAAATGATGAAGTACTCAATCTTTCTCAGCGTCCAGAACTTGAAACGGCCAAAGTGATAATCTCTGGGGGCCGTGGTTTGGCTAAAGGTGAAAACTTCTCTATGCTCGAAGATGTCGCTGATAAACTGGGGGCGGCGATTGGCGCTTCACGTGCGGCTGTAGATGCAGGCTTTGTAGCAAACGATATGCAAATTGGTCAAACCGGGAAAATCGTTGCACCTGTACTATACATTGCTGTAGGCATCTCTGGCGCGATTCAGCATTTAGCGGGTATGAAGGACTCAAAAGTGATTGTCGCCATTAATAATGATGAAGAAGCCCCTATTTTTCAAATTGCAGATTATGGCCTTGTTGATAACCTCTTCGATGCGGTTCCTGAACTCATTAAGGAACTAGCTTAACCGGCTTAGTTCATGCAACGGCTGCTTCAAGGGCATCGAAAGATAGACATATAAATAGTATTTCCTTAGAAGCACTATTTATATGTATGAATTCTGCATAGCTTAATAAAATTCTTATCCTACGTTTCAATCTGTTACTGCGTTTTTAGTCCTAAATAAATTTCGGCATTTAGCAAATGCTGCTGCATGCTTTCACGAGCTTTCTTAGGGTTTTTGTCCTTAATAGCCTCAAAGATTGCGTTATGCTCTTTCATTACTATTTCAAATATTTTTGCAGAATTGTCTTCTCTGTAAGTATGAGCAGTTCTTATGGAGGCTGCTACTTGCGCATCAATATAACTGACAAATGTTAGAAAGTAAGGATTACCACTGGCTCGGGCAATAATACGATGAAACTCCAAATCAGCCCCGATACTCTCATCATTAGCTAAACTCATTTTTTGAAACGTAGTACTCATCTGTATTAAGTGTTGTTCACTGCGGTTAAGCGCAGCCATCTCTGCGGCATTAACCTCGAGAACTCTGCGTAATTCAAATAAGTGCAATAAAGATTTATTATCTTGGAGCTCTTGAAAATCAATGCGAATTGCACTTTGATTTTCTGGCAAGCTGACAAATGCCCCCACCCCTTGTTTGGACTCAACTATCCCATCGGATTTTAAGCTGGCAATAGCTTCTCGAATAACATTGCGACTGACACCAAAAGTAGTTGCCAAAGTTTGTTCCGTTGGTAAACGGTCACCTGGCTTGAGACGGTTCTCTGTTATTTCCTTCGATATTAAGCTTACCACTCTAGCTGGTAGGCGGGGTGTTCGATCTAACTGTCCAAATTTTGGAGCCATGGATTAATGATCCTATATATAATAGTTATCCCTTTAGAAGCTTATTATTGTATTACATGCATGTTGGGATCTCCATTACAAGATGGGGTACCAATGAACAAACTTCACAGTCATTATAAATCGTTCGAAGTAAGCGTAAATACTGGCTTCCCTCGAGTTTAACTGCGATAAAATTCAGCTTATTAAATGCTAAAACATTCATATTCAAGCCATAACTAGTCATTATGGGAATTAAGTGACAGAAGGAGGCTATCGGGTCAGCCCCAATTCTTTATACAGTTTTTGTATTCTCAAAAAATACCAATGCATTATTTTGAATTACTCCTTAAGGTCTTTATGATGCCCGCTCAAAGAAACCTTACGGCGTCATTTAATCAATATCGATGCTGAGGTTGTTTTCGCAGAGCTAGAAAGTGAGCGTACAGTTAAGATGTTAAGCGAGAATATTACAAAACGTAAAAATACAATAGAGGCATATAGTAAAACCTTATCCAAGTGGCATCGGCAACAACAGCTGTTTGAGCTAGGCTACATTTTCAATAGAGTGCGACCTTGCTTTCAGCAACTGGTTTTAGCCTTTAGTAAAACAGATGTCTTCACTAAATTCTTGCGCCAAAAAATCAATAAAACTGCGCACATTCATCGATTGATAACTACGTGATAGATAGACTGCCCACATCCGGTATTGCCAATTGGTATATTCGGTTAAAATCGCCTGCAGTTTTCCCGCCTCAATCAAGGGTAAAGCAATATCGCAAGGCGCTCGCACTATACCGTTGCCATGTACCGCTGATTTAATCAATATATCTAAGGCATTCGCTTTAATATTACCGCTCACATGCACTTTAAATACCTGCTTATTCTCAACAAATGACCATTCATGCTGGTTTAAATGTACAAAACAATTGTGGTCGATCAATTCATGTGGATGTATGGGAGCACCCTTTAACTCAAGGTAGTCAGGCGATGCACAAAGCACTGAATCCAATTTCATTAAACGCCTGGCAATTAATGACTCATCCGGTGTATCG
>Ga0105356_10006850_pt1 | contig 10578 bp, 3 predicted proteins | sample GOMGulsemesocosm_3_FD_83502 | JGI IMG/M metagenome (GOLD analysis project Ga0105356, IMG submission 83502) | Methane-oxidizing microbial communities from mesocosms in the Gulf of Mexico - GOM9D Gulf of Mexico | ecosystem: Environmental > Aquatic > Marine > Cold seeps | place: Gulf of Mexico...
AAGGGGTTTCTAGCTGTTGGACCTATGATACAAGTTTGTTTACTGCTGCACATATTAAGCAGTTAAATGAGCATTTAGGGCGTGTACTGACAGGGTTAGCGAATAGTTTTGATGCATTGCAAATCAACCCAAATACCAGTCTTGAGTTAAACGCACTGCCTATGTTGTCAGAGACTGAAACTGATTATTTACTGAATACGCTTAACGATACTGTGGTGGATTATGCAAAAGATCAATGCATTCATGAATTATTTGAGCTACAAGCGCAGCATAAGCCAGATAATATTGCCTTAGTATTTGAAGGTAAAAAACTTACTTATAAACAACTGAATGAGAAAGCCAATCAACTGGCCCATTACTTAATTGAAAACCATCAGATAAAACCAGATACCTTAGTAGGCTTATGTATTGAGCGCTCATTTGAGATGGCCATAGGTGTATTGGGTATCTTAAAGGCCGGTGGTGCTTATGTGCCATTAGACCCTGAATACCCTGAAGGTAGGTTGGCGTATATGATAAAAGATACAGGGTTAAATGTTGTATTAACGCAATCTCATTTACAAGAAAGAGTCCCTTTTGGTGATATAGCAAGCATAGAGTTAGATGATTTATGTGAAACAGAAAGTGCAGCAGCCACCATGCTTAGTCAGTATACAAGCAGCAATCCGGATAAAAAGGTGTCAGGGCTAGGATCGGGTAATTTAGCGTATGTTATTTATACATCGGGCTCGACAGGGCAGCCTAAAGGAGTGCTGATTGAACATAGAAATGTGGTTAACTTTAAAGAAAATATGGAATACCACTATGCATTAAACGAGCAAGATCGGATCCTGCAATTTTCGACAGTCAATTTTGATATATTTACGGAAGAGTTTTTTGGTGCCTTATTAAACGGTGCAAGTTTAATCTTAGTAAATTCAAAGCAGCTGTTAAGTCGAGCCGGATTTTTAGACTTTTGTGGAAATCATAACGTTTCTATGGTGAGTTTACCCACAGCATTTTGGCATCAGTTAAGCATTACTTCAGCAGATTTACTGAAAACTTCGATAAGGTTAATTATCGTAGGCGGGGAAGAGCTTAAAACTGATTCTGTTAGTGATTTAAAAGAGTATTTGAGTGCGCATAATAAATTTATAAATACTTATGGACCATCAGAGTGCACAGTAACAGCAACAAGTTTTCATTTGAGAGCAGATGACCTGACCGCATTGAAAATTTCAATTGGCAGCGCGAACAGAAATACCAGTGCTTTGGTATTAAATTCTGGACTGGGGATCGCTCCTATTGGGATTGTTGGAGAGCTGCATATTGGTGGAGATGGACTGGCACGAGGCTACCTGAACCGCCCTGAACTTACGGCTGAACGGTTTATTGATAACCCATATTATGATCCGAGTAAGTTAAATAGCAGTCAACGTTTGTATAAAACGGGTGACCTTGTGCGTTATCTGCCTAATGGTGAGCTGGAGTTTATCGGTCGTATTGATGAACAGGTGAAAATTCGCGGGTTTAGAATAGAGCTTGGCGAGGTAGAGCATCAGCTTTGTCAGTGTATTGAGGTTGATTCTGCTATTGTTCTGGCTAAATGTAGAGGTAGTGAGAGTAAGCAACTTGTTGCTTATATTAAGCCGGTTCTCGTACATGATTCAAAGCTTAATAAGGAGGAATTATTCACTGATATTAAGCTATCACTCATTCAGTCTTTACCCGATTATATGATTCCTAGTGCTTTTGTATTGGTGGATGAATGGTCGTTGACAGCAAGCGGAAAAGTGGATAAAAAAGCGCTGCCAGAACCTGATGACTCTTTATTTCAAGGGGAGTATATCGCACCGGAGACAGATACTGAAAAATCATTGTTAGAGATATGGTCACAGCTGTTAAAGCTTGATGCAGATAAAATAAGTACTACAGCGAACTTTTTTGAGTTAGGTGGGCATTCATTATTGTCTGTTCGTTTGGTGTCTGAAATACGTCAAAAAATGGAAGTTGAGTTACCAGTCAAAGCTATTTTTGATACCGCTTCTATACAAGAATTAGCAGCAACAGTTGAAGCCGCTTCAGGTTCTGTATTAAGGCAGTCAATTCAGCCGATTGAACGGACCAGTAACGAACTTAGCCTGTCATTTTCTCAGCAGCGTTTATGGTTTATAGATCAGCTGCAAGGTAGTACAGCTGAATATAATATGCCGGTAGCATTTAAAGTTGAAGGAGATTTAAATCTTTCAGTCGTGAATGATGTTTTATCTCAGATAATTAATCGTCATGAAGTACTGAGAACTGTTTATATTGATACCGATAATGGTGCACTGCAGCATATAAATGAAACATTTGATTTCACACTGATGGAACATGATTTAACGCATTTATCAGAAGAAGCGCAGCAATCACAGTTACAGGAATTGATTAGACTTGATATACAAAAACCATTTAAATTAAGTCAGGATTTGATGATCAGAGTAAGCTTTGTTCTGTTACAGGAAATTTGCTCTAAAGACAATCAGACACAAGAGGGCGTTTTGTTGTTTAACATGCATCATATAGCCTCGGATGGTTGGTCAATGGACGTGCTGACTAAAGAATTTTATAGCTTATATAATGCATATGCTGAAGGTCAGCCTGATCCTCTGGTACCACTTGCAATTCAGTATGCCGATTATGCTCATTGGCAAAGAGAGTGGTTACAAGGAGAGGTACTAGAGTCGCAGTTAAGTTACTGGGAGAAGCAACTTGATGAAGTGCCTGCATTACACGCTTTGACACTGGATTATCCAAGACCAGAAGAGAAGCAACATATTGGCGGATCTGTATCTTCTCAGTTACCAGAAGATGTTGCCAACTCCCTTGAGCAGCTAGCAAAACGTTATCAGTTAACACCTTTTATGCTATTACATAGTGCGCTTGCATTGGTACTGTCACGTCATAGTAACAATACGGATATTATAATAGGTACACCGGTTGCCAACAGAATGCAGGCAGACCTTGAGCCTTTGATTGGTTTTTTTGTTAATACCTTAGTATTGAGATTGGATACGAGTCATACACAGTTAGATGATTATCTATCGCATGTTCGTCAGGTGCATTTAGATGCGCAATCGAACCAGGATGTGCCGTTTGAACAATTGGTTGAGCGATTAAATATTCCGAGAAGCACAGCGCATGCTCCATTATTCCAGGTTATGCTGACGACTAATACTGATTATGGCTTAGAGGACGATATACAAAATACTCCTCTGGATCTGGCTGGAATATCGTTATCGCAATTATCGTCCGATACGGTAGCAGCTAAGTTTGATTTAGATATTAATATCAGCATTGGACAAGGAGGAGTATGTACCAACTGGATTTATGATAAAGCGCTGTTCAGAGAGTCACATGTGGCACAGTTTAATGACCATTTATGTCGGTTATTGACTGGGCTTGCAGCCCTTGATGATAAAGATATTTTGGCTAAGCCTGTGATAAAAAACTTGCCAGTATTGTCATCACAAGAGTTAGATCATTTGCTTAATAAACTGAATGATGCACCAGTGGAATATGCACAAGATAAATGTCTTCATGAGTTGTTTGAAGATCAGGCGAAAGCAAAACCAGATAGTATTGCTCTTGTCTTTGAAGGTAAGCATATGACTTATGCTGAACTGAACAAACGGGCGAACCAGGTCGCCCATTACCTTGTTGAACATCATCAAGTGCAGCCCGATACTTTGGTCGGCTTATGTGTTGATCGTTCATTAGAGATGATAATCGGCATATTAGCAATACTTAAAACCGGAGGAGCTTATGTACCGCTAGACCCTAGTTATCCTAAGGCACGTCTTGAGTATATTATTGAAGATGCGAACCTAGACCTTGTATTGACTCAAGAGATATTCATACCTCAACTTAACTTGAGTGAGGGGATGACTGTCATATTAAGTAGTCATCAGTTTGAAAAGTACGCAACATATAATCTAAATAAAAATGCACAAGGTGTGATGCCCTCTAATTTGGCTTATGTGATTTACACTTCTGGCTCTACCGGACAACCTAAGGGTGTATTGGTTGAGCACCTCAACGTAAGTCGATTATTTGATACCTGTTCTGAACAATTTTCATTTGATCATAATGACTGTTGGTCACTTTTTCATTCTTATGCATTTGATTTTTCTGTCTGGGAAATCTGGGGAGCTTTATTGTTCGGGGGACGTCTATTGATTGTTCCTTATAATATAAGTCGTTCGGTAGGTGAGTTTCATCAGCTGATGGTGAATGAAGGTGTTACAGTTTTAAATCAGACTCCTTCAGCATTTTATTTACTTTCTGAAGAAATCCTCAATAGCTCTTTACAAGGTAATAGCTTACGTTACGTTATTTTTGGTGGTGATGCACTAGAGCCCCAACGACTTAGTAATTGGATACAGTGTTTTGGTGATAATAGCCCACAACTGATAAATATGTATGGTATTACTGAAACCACAGTGCACGTGACTTATCGAAAAATTAGTCATAAAGATCTTTCCTCTGGATCCAGTGTTATTGGAGGTTTGCTCGGTGATTTAACCGGATATGTGTGTAACGATGTTATGAATTTACAACCTGTAGGTGTACCTGGTGAATTGTATGTCGGAGGCGCTGGGGTTACGCGTGGTTACCTTAATCGTGCTGAATTAACTGAACAAAGGTTTGTTAACAACCCGTTTTCACAGGAACAACATAAACTGTATCGGACCGGAGATTTAGTCAAATGGACTGTTAACGGTGAGTTGGAATACCTTGGAAGGATCGATCATCAAGTTAAATTAAGAGGATATCGTATTGAGCTTGGTGAAATTGAAAATGAAATAATATCTAGTGGTTATGTCAAAGAATGTGTTGTTTTAATTAAGGAAGAAATTAATAAACATCAGCAATTAAACGCCTATGTTGTTCCTCACTCTGGCGTTACATCACAGGAAGAACGATCAGCACTGATTGTTAATTTAAGACGTCACTTAAAAGATAAATTACCTCTTTATATGGTGCCATCACAATTTTCGGTATTGGATGAAGTACCGCTTACAATCAATGGAAAAATAGATAGAAAAGCCCTATTAGCGATAACAAATATAGGCGTTTTATCTGAAGGTTATCAGGCTCCGAATAATGACGTTGAAAAGAACTTGTGTTTGATTTGGGCTGATGTACTTGGATTAGAAAAAGTCGGGGTCAAGGATAATTATTTTGCTTTAGGTGGTGACTCGATCAGAGTGATAAGTATCATCAAACAGGCAGAATCACTGGCGATTTTCTTACAGGTTAAAGATATCTTTGCATATCAGACAATCGCTGAATTAGCTCATTATTACATGGGTCAGGAGGTTTCAACTCAGCAGCCAGCATTACCTGCTCCGTTACATCTAGTATCCGAGTATTTTGATAATACAGAGTATTTGAACGAAGAATTTGAAGATTGTTATCCGGTTACTCAGATTCAGAATCTTATGCTCAAAAAGCATGGAAATACTGGAACAGAAAAAGGTATTTACCAGCCTCAGTCATTGTTTGAATTAAAAAACTGTCATTTATCAGTGGCTAATGTAGAAGCTGTTATCGGTTACCTGCTAAATAAGCACCCAAGTTTAAGAACTCAGTTTCAGACTACATCGGATGGCCAGTTTATTCAACGAGTGCAAAGGAAAGTTGACTTTACATTACCTGTTGTAGATTTAACTTTGTTTACTGGTGCAGTTTTGAAAGAAAAAGTTAAAGAGATTATTGCGCTTGACTTAGATAACCCATTTAAGATGAATGAGATATGTATTCGGTTTAAGTTATTTAAATATGCTGAAAATCATTGGGGGATTTTTATCTCGTCACATCATGCTGTTGAAGATGGTTGGGGTTTTGTTGAGTTGATGAATGAATTATTTGAGCGAATATTATCTGCTGAGGGGGAGGTGATTTTACCGGAGTTCAATTCATCAAATAATGTATTTAAAGAACATCTTGCACTTGAGTTGGAAGCTAGACAATCTGAAGAGTACAAACAAGCTTGGACAGAACTTATGGCTGGTTATCAAGCTATGCCATTTGTTAATTTTTCACTTGAGCCAAAGGTAATCGAAGTAAGTTCATTAGACTTAGAGCTTAAAGAATCTATGGTTACTCAACTTACCTTGTTGGCTAAGCACTTAAACGTATCGCTCAAAACGATATTGTTACTGGGTTATCAGCGGGCATTAGGTGACTTATTAAAAACAGATATGATCACAGTTGACGTTGTTTCAAGTGGTCGTTCTAACAGATTGAGTGATCCTCTGAATGCGATAGGTTTGTTTTGGAGTTTCTTACCTGTGTGCAGTGACGTTATGGAAGAAGATAAACACGCAATCACCAGACTATCTGATAAGTTAATGAAAACTGATGATTTTTCCTTGTATCCATACGACTGTATTTCCTCAATAACAGGTCTTGAGGAAATCACATATGCGGCTTTTAACTTCATTAATTTTCATAATATTAATAATGAATTACCGGAAAAGTCAGAGGAGATAACTATCAATCACTCATCTGATAGATTCCACCATCCCATAACAATCACACTCTCAGCTTCTGGTGCAAAGAATATTGTTGGATGTGTGGAATATGATCGTCGTTATTTTACTGGGGTAGATACAAAAATGTTGATTGACCTTTTTGAATTCAACTTAATGAAGATGATAAACAAAAACGGTGAGATTAATAGTGATCCATTAATGAAGTTAAAAGATGTCAGCTAATGTCAGGCTCACATTTATATTCAATCGAATAGTTTTATTAAAATTTAATAATTATAAAAATTAATTTAAGGAAAAATAATGTTAAACATAACAACATCGGCTCAGAATGAAAAAATAAATCTAAGCACAATTGAAACAAAAGAAAGTTTTTTACCTGAAGGTCCTTCATTCCCTATTGTGATTGAGCCAAATGAAGCTGGAGTGAACTCTGCTAATTGGATTGCTGAAAATCAAGGTCTTGTTGATATGCACTTACGTCGATATGGTGCAATATTATTAAGGGGTTTCGACCTTAAGGATGATGATGATTTTCGGGCTGCGGCAAATGAATTTATTCCGACATTAGCTAAATATATGGAAGGTGCGACACCCAGAACTAACTTAGGCAAAGGTACATATACATCAACAGAATTTCCGGCAGAATTAAGCATTGCGCAACATAATGAACTGTCTTATGTAAAGCAATGGCCAATGAAAATAGTTTTTGCTTGTATGATTTCAGCTGATGAGCAGGGAGAAACCCCTATAGCTGATGTGCGTAATGTATATAAATATATAGATCGAGATGTGAGGGATAAATTTGAAAAACTTGGTTGGATGCTGGTCCGTAATTACGGTAATGGTCTGGGTCCAACCTGGCAAAAAGCGTTTAATACTGATGATATTGAAGAAGTCAAAGCATATTGTGCTAAAGCTGACATCGAGTTAGAGGTTATTAATGAACATCAGATCTGTACCAGACAAGTTCGCCCGGCTATCCAATCTCATATTAAAACGGGAGAGTCTGTTTGGTTTAATCATGCAGCTTTTTGGCATCAGTCGAGCTTATGCCCGATTATCCGTAAAGAATTGGTCTCACAGTTTGGAGATAATGCTTTAGTTTATAATACGTTATATGGAGATGGAACAGTGATCCCTGATGATGTTATTGAGCTTATTAATGAGGCATATGAGAAAGCAACCATCGCTTTTTTATGGAAAAAAGGAGACTTACTATTGATGGATAATATGTTGATATCCCATGGACGTAGTCCGTTTAAAGGTGAGCGTAGGGTTGTAGTTTCTATGGGTGAACCTCGAGAGCTTTAAGTTAAAGCCCTTGAAAGAGGGCTAAATTTATCTCTGATAATTAGGATAAAAGAACATGATTTTATTTTTCATAAAAAAATTCAAGAAAATAATATTTATTTCCAGCTTGATTAGCATATTTACTGCTGGGGCATCTTTAAGTTTATTTCATATGGTGGGAGCGTCTGGTGAGAGTGGATTTCAACCATTCGAAATACTGGTATACACCGGGCTTTGGCTTTTCTTACTTTGCGGTTCTATGATCACAAGTCGGATATTGTCGTTTTATAGTTCAGGAACCGTGAATAGTGTTCGGACATCGTTAGTTAAACGAATTTTAGATACTGATTACGGCAAGCTAGAGCAGGCTGGACGAGCAAAATTGCATAACATTTTAACCAATGATGTAAATGCTATTGCCGGGGCACTTGCTGAGATGCCCGCTTTTATTTATAACTTCTTTTTATTAATTGCTTGTTTTAGTTATTTATTTTATTTGTCTCCCATTATGTTTGGCATATTAATAAGTACAGTTTGCATTGCTTTTATATTTACCAAGTTAGTAATGAATAAAATCACTCGTGAAGCGCGTAGTATGCGAGAGCATCAGGATGAGATGTTTGAAGGTTATCGCGGTTTGTTAGATGGCGCAAAGCAATTGACTATCAATAATGATAGAAAATATTATTATTATAACAATTCACTGGCACCTGTTTTGAAAAAGCTGCAGGAAAGTGAGCGTAGATATGGTTTTGCATGGGATATGAATAGAAATATCAGTCAGGCTCTTATCTTTTTGATTTTAGGCGCTATTGTTGTCGCGAATCAATTCGTCCAAAATGGTCAGCTGATAATGAGTTATATACTTATTGTGACTTATATATCGGGTCCTTTTGGTTATGTAATGAATCTATGGCAGAACATTGCAAGAGCTAAAGTCTCAATGGAAAAAATAGAGTCACTTAACATTGTTGAGCATAAGGCTGATTTTTCACCTGCAGATCTGCAAGATAAGAATGATGACTGGCAGCAGTTATCCTTTGTAAATGTCGGGTTTAAATATCAAAATAATAAAGGAGATACGCCTTTTGCATTAAAGCCAATCGACCTCTCGATTCAGCGTGGTGAGATTATATTTATTGTTGGGGGGAATGGCAGCGGTAAATCAACATTTTTGCATTTATTACTTGGTCTTTATCAACCAAAATCGGGTCATATGATGCTCAATGAAAATCCTTTAACGTTGCAAAATATGAATGATTATCGCTCACGTATCGCTATGGTATTACCAGATTTTTATCTATATAACAGCGTGTTGGACAATCAAGGCAAGCAAGTGTCCAAAGATAGAGTTGAAGCTTTGTTAGATAAATTTCAATTAAGAGATAAAGTGCAACTTACTGAAAATGGTTTTAGTTCTGTGAGTTATTCTCAGGGACAGCGTAAGCGTTTGGCATTGATCTCAGCAATCGCAGAAGATAAAGATATTTATGTACTGGATGAATGGGCTGCAGATCAAGACCCTTATTTCAGGGATGTTTTCTATACAGAAATATTACCCTGGTTGAAAGCCAAAGGTAAAACCATAATCGCGGTGACTCATGACGATCGTTATTTTGATATGGCGGACAGAAGGTTAAAATTTGATTTGGGCGAAATGATTGAGTTACCTGTTAGCACGAAACAAGCAGCCTGAAATTAAATTGCTTTATTAGTCAGTTAAAATGTAAAAAATATTTATAAGGATTTATCAATGTTTAGAAAAATAGCCGAACCACCTCAAACACCAGATCTAAAACAAGTAAAAGAAGGTATTCCTGATGATGAAGCAGGCGTAGTTACAACATATGTAGAGAATGAACAAGGTGTCACTGTAACCCGAATTAAAAATTCTAATTGTATTTTAGGAAAAATGCCAAAAACACCGGAACCACCCACTATGAAAATATAAGCATTTGGCAGGTATACTTGAATAATTACCTTCAAGTGTACCTGTATTTTCCTGAATAATACGAAAAGTATGAAATAATTAGATTCCAAACCTTTAACAAATAGAAAGAATTACTTAAGTGGAAAAATTGATAATAAAAAAAAATAAACCACAGCAAGAAAATGCTCTGCAATTTATTAGAGAATATAAAATAAATTTACCTTTTTTACCTGATGATATTGTTGTATCTGCGTGTAACTTTGAGATATCAGAATATCACAATAAATTATTTGAAAAATTTAATATATGTTGTCCAGATCCTATATCAAATGCTGTAAATAAACGCCAAGCAGAATATTTAGCTGGAAGGTTTATCGCAATTTCTGCAATTCGTAATTTAGGCGTTCACATTAACAATATTCCAATTGGAAAACATAGGGCTCCAATTTGGCCACGAGAAGTTAAAGCGTCCATAACACATACTAACTCCCAGGCTATTTGTATCGCAGGGTATCAGCATAACTATCAATATATAGGTGTAGATCTTGAGAATTTACTTTCATCTAAAGTAGTCTCAGAGATAAAAGCTAATATAATAAATGATAATGAAGAGGCTTTGTTAAAAGATAATAAACTTAATTTTGAAACTGCTTTTACTATTATTTTTTCAGCAAAAGAAAGCTTATTTAAAGCATTGTATGCTTCTGTTGGGGATTATTTTGATTTTTTAGACGCTGAAATAACGGAAATTTGTAATGATAAAAATAGTTTCTCTATTATTTTATTAAAGAATTTAACTCCTGAATTAATAATAGAAACAAAATTTGTTGGCTATTTCAT
>Ga0105356_10006854_pt1 | contig 10574 bp, 8 predicted proteins | sample GOMGulsemesocosm_3_FD_83502 | JGI IMG/M metagenome (GOLD analysis project Ga0105356, IMG submission 83502) | Methane-oxidizing microbial communities from mesocosms in the Gulf of Mexico - GOM9D Gulf of Mexico | ecosystem: Environmental > Aquatic > Marine > Cold seeps | place: Gulf of Mexico...
AGCCTTCGCCGGCGCCGCCGTTGTACAGCGACACATCATTAAAACCCATATCGTCGGCGAGTATTAAAATAATATTGGGCGGGCGTTCGCCGGGGGCGAGGGCTGCGGTGGCTGGGCCTTCAGTCCACTGAGTAGGTTTGTTCGGAGCGATGGGATTGCGTACTTCATTCACCATGGGCAGGGACCAGACCAGAATATTGACTCGATTCTGCCAACCAACGCCCGCTAACACTGTCAAGGCGATAGCGACAACAATGATATTTTTCACAATTAACTCCTCTCAGATGACTAGACGATTCTATGCTGGTGTTGTGGCGTGATGATGTAAGCAAACTGGCGGGCACGAGCACAGCAACTTGAAGTACCCACGCGCTACAGGCGAGGGGATTGTCAACAGGAGCTTCATAGACTGTACTCGGAAAATAGTGACATACAGTATGCCACCTATTTCGCGAAGACTACAATAGCCAATTGCTCGGCGCCGGTAAAACCAACTTGCAGACCAGAGAATCTGGCCTGCGAATCATACTACTACTGCGCGTTGGCGGCGGCGGCGCGCATTACCCGCACAAAGTTGCCGCCCCAGATTTTTTTTATATCTTGCTGACTATACCCTCTAGCCAATAATCCAGCGGTCACATTCATCGCCTCACTGGCATCGACATAACCGTCAATACCACTGCCGTGGTTGAAATCGGTGCCAATACCGACATGCTCAACACCAATACGCTTAACCACATAGTCGATATGATTGAGCATCAGCTCAACACTGCTGGGCCCTAACAAGCCACTGACCGTGGTGAGGAACTTGGTCTGAATATCGGTATCGTCAATCTCCCAGTACAGTTCAAAGGGGTAATAATAATCTTCGGCGACGCCGGCCTCGCGACGGGCGGCACGAATTTGGCCGTCTAGCGCCTTGTTAGTGGAATCGTACAAATAGGCTTTAAAAGGTGCGATATGAATCACACCTTCCAACTCGCCGATACGGTCAATCTCTTCATCGGACAGATTGCGACTGACGTCGGTCAAGGGCCGAACATTAGAGTGACTGGCGATTACTGGCGCGGTAGACAACTGCAAAACTTGCATCGCAGCGGCCTTCGACAGCTGAGAAATATCGACTACCGCACCGAGTTCATTGATGCGAGTAATAGCAGCGCGGCCCAGATCAGACAGCCCGCCGTGCTCCTCCACCGCTTCGTGGCGTCCCAATTCACCAATATAAATAGGCCGCGAGGAATCGGCAAAGGCATTGTGGCCCATATGGGTTAGAGCAAAAACCCGCACGCCGTCGGCGTAATACTGATCGAGTTTGTTGACCTTGCCACCGAGAATACGGGCATTCTGGAAGCCGAGGATAAGCGCGCTTTTACCCGCTGCATGGGCACTGAGCAAGTCGTCGGCGCTGCGAGCTAACACGGTATTATTGGCCGGATCTGCTACCAGTGCCTGCACTGACGCCAGTTCCGCCTGAGCCTTCTTGTCAGCTTCGGCATAGGCCTCGGGGGTTCTGCCGCCGGGGCCTACGGCAATAGACATCACCACCGCGTCGACACCACCGGCGCGCATTTTTTCTGGGGATACTTTCGACAAGCCATCTTCACCGACATAGCGGTCCTCTTGGCCGGGGATTTCGATATCGGCGTGGGCATCTAATACCAGCGCAGCACTGTGAATACTGGCCAAATCGAGCAATGGCTTGTTGAGGCTTGCATCAACAGCTTTGTCGGGGGTGGTAGCTGCCAGTTTCTCAGGAGCAGACTCCGGCGGTGTGCAGGCGCTCAAGCCCGCGATGGTCACAGCTAACAGCAGCGATTTATAGGTCATAGACATTCAGTTTTTCTCCAATGATATAGGCTTTAACAGGAGGGCCATCGCGCACTATAGCTTGCTTGGGAAGCTGCGCAAATACCGGCGACCCACCTGACTGATTTGTATTGTTAGGTCAACTGTCGCTGGTTACCGCGGTAAACCAGATAGAACGGCGTCACCACCAGCAGCGTCAACAACAGCAACAAAATATTGCCGCCTAAGCGATCACGCAGGCCGTTGAGTGCCACTTGGCCAATTTGGTCGTAACCCTGGGCGACTGGCAGTACGCCATTAGCGGCACTGTAATGTTGGTAATGATCCAGCATTCGCTGCAGCCGCTCAGGCATAACGGTAGCGAGATCTTCGGTTTCACCGGGATCACTGACAATATTAAACAAATGCCACTTATTATCCCCCACCGGTCCGCGGTTAATCACAATTTTGTAGTCACCCAGAAACAACGCGGCATTGCCCGCCAGTTCGTAGCCCACCGGCTCGTCTGGTTGATAAACACTATCCACCGCACCCTCTATCAAGGGTAGTAAGTTGCGGCCAATAATCGGTTCCACCGAGCGACCCGCATAATACTTTTGCGGTGCATCGACGCCGGTAAGGGCCAAAATAGTGGGGGCTATATCGGTCACATAACTAAAAGCACTGGTCAGGGACGCACTGGCGACAATAGGCTCACCGGCAATAATAAGCGGTACCCGCAGGCCACCCTCACCGGCATAAAATTTGTAAAAGGCTAGCGGCGAGGCCGCGGCACTGGCAAAACTGGGGCCGATGGAATTAAAACTACCTTTCAATCCCAGTGTCTCGTAATCATTGTTATAGCCGGACAAGCGCAGGCCCATTCGACTACGAAATGTGGTAGGGGTGTCAGAGCCACTGGCCTCACTGCCATTGTCCGAAGTAAAAATAAATACCGTGTTGTGGTACTGGCCGCTGCTTTTTAAGTGCTGTATCAGCCGACCGATATGGTGGTCCATGGCCTCGATCATCGCAGCATACACCGCCATGCGCTTGGCATGGTAGCGCTGTGCTTCGGCATCGAGAGAATCCCAATCACCACTGCTGGACATGGTCTGCATTGACGTATCGGCGGGGATCAAACCCAACTCAATGGCCCGCTCCCGGCGCTGCGCCCGCAGCTGGTGCCAGCCACCGTCATAAACCCCCATATAGCGATCGATAAATTTCTGTGGGGCCTGTACGGGTATGTGCACGGCCTGAAAAGGCAGGTAGGCAAAAAAGGGCCGGTCGTCGGTATTGGAGTCAATAAACTCGATCGTTTTATCGACGATAAAACGGGAGGAGTAAAAGTCTTCGGGCAATTGGTACTCTTCGCCGTCGGCAAACCAGTTGGCCTTCTCGTAGATGGGAATATAGGGCCGCTGCTCCCAATTGTCGGAACCGGTATCGGCCATGGCTACCGTGCGCTCGAAACCCCGACGACTGGGTAGCAAATCTGGTGTTTTGCCTAAATGCCACTTGCCCGCCATATAGGTGTGGTAGCCGGCATCTTGTAACAGGGTAGCTATCGTCACCACGTTGTGGCTCAAGGTGCCCTGATAATTGTCGTATTGACGCTGCTCTGGGGGAATGGCCTCGGGAATATTGGGCACGCCATTGCGGTGGCTGTCGACCCCCGTCAGCAGCATCGCGCGGGAGGGCGCGCAGCTGGCGGCGGTGTGGTAATTGCTAAAACTGAGGCCTTGCTCAGCCAGTGCCGACAACGAGGGGCTGCTGATCTCACTGCCATAGGAGGCCAGGTCGCTAAAACCCAGGTCGTCCGCGACGATCAATACAACATTGGGGGCAGCAACGGTATTGCCGGTCATTGAAAAATCAACGTTTGCGGAAAAGCTGGGGTCCGCTACCGGTTCCGCAGCGGTGACACTTTCAAGAGTCTCGGCACCGGAGATAGGGCTCTGGGCTGCCACCGGTGCTATCAGCCCCGCAGTTATCGCCAGCGCCAACAGCGTGGGGCTACATCGAGCTGTTAATGTCACCACGCTTATTCCCTCTCAGCCAGCCGGCGAGAGCTCAGCAATAACAACAGCGCGATCACTACTTCGACAACAACCATCTGCGGTGCCAGGGAGGCGTCGTGCAAAAGCCAAGCTAGTAGCCGAAATAGCGCCACCAGCGACAATATTAGCGCCGGTGCATAAAACCAGCTGCGCCGCGCCGTAACTACGGCCAGCAATATCATTAGCCCCATGCTCAGAAACATCGCGCCCACATCACCAATCTGCGAGCCCCTGGCGAGGCCATCCAGCAGCGGCATAGCCAGTCCAGCGGCAGCATCGGCGGGCTTGATCACCCAGTTGAGGCCCATCATTACGAACATTATGCCGGGCAGGGCAACATTTACGCGGAGAATTTTATTAGTCACGGGTCGAGATCCTTTAGATTTTTATAAGATGCCTAGCCGCGCCCAGACCTACTGCGGCTGGCACTAAGCTCGGTGGCGGAGACTAGCACAGATTTAGTCACCGCAGGGCCACCGCTATTGCTTGCGCAGATGACCGTACAGCAATTCCTCGGCAAACTCGATGCATTTGAAATCCAGCAACTGCGCGTGCTGCTCCATGCGTCTATATAGTGGCATTTCGATTGACCAGGGCCGACTGTAGACTGCTGGATCAGTCATGGTGGCCCGGTACTGAATATGATTAGGCCCCATCGGCGTATAGCGCTCAACCACCGTTAATTGCTCTGTGTGATGGTTGCCGGCGCTGTCCAACCAGGTAGTGGGCAGCTGTCCCGTTACTGTGATAACCAGTGTATCTCCCTCCCAATGTCCCAGGTTGTGCCCCATCCAGCTGTCGACTTGAGCGATGTAATCGGGTCTGTTCATATGCACGATGCGATCGGCACCGGCAAATTCATAACTGATTAAGGTGGAGTCGGGGGCCTGGAAAATTTGTAGCGGAAAAGGCAGGTAGGTGGCCCGGGGTACACCAGGCAAATAACATTTGGCAACCGGGTCGCGTTCTAACCAGTTGGCCTGGTTGTCTAATTTAGTTTTTAGCGCGGCAGGTAAATAGGGGATTTTACCCCCCTCGGTAACTCCCATGCCACCGGGAATAGCACCGAGCGCACCCAGTGCTGGCACCGGCCCGGACTTAGCCATATGGGCCTCCAGATTCCAATGGGCCGAGCCCAGTGCCTGCCAAATGCCATTGAGGTCGGGCTTGCCATCAGGAGTTCTAGCAAAGGTTTCAGCTTGGCTGTGTAGACTCAGTACACACAGCAGCAGCGCTGCACTGCTTAATACAGTTTTCTTGGTAATCGACATGATTATTCCCGTTCTATTATTAGTATTGTGTAGCCACTGCTAAAGGGTTGTTATCAGCACAGACCCCGTTGCTGGAATCACCCCGCCAGATCGCCTGACAGGGCTTGCGCTCGCTATTTTTTGCGGGTCAGCTTCCCCGCCGGAGACTTTTCGTCCAGCCGTGCACCGGTAAGAATACTGGTCATGGCATAGTTGCCTTCATGGCAGGCATATTCATAGATCTGTCCATCAGCTCTAGGCATATTGACCACTGCGGTAAAGGGCGTAACAAATGATTCAGGATCGTCCACGGTAAACTGGTACACCATTTGGTCTTTTGCGACGCGGGTAAAGCGCTCGGTCAATTTCATCGAATCGCCGGTGCCGGTACTATCAAAGACATTGACCTTATCGGTGAAGTTTTGCGTTTCAATAACCAGCGTATTATCCTCCCAATGCGCCCGGGACTCACCGCTCCAGGGCGACATTTCGGCCCCCAAGCGTGGTCTATCGTCGAGGGGAACTATACGCGCATCGTGAATCATTTCCGTCATTACAACCACGTGGCTACGATTCTGAAAGATCTGCACATTGTTGTTGTACAGGCTCGGCACAAAGGGCGGCCCCGAATTAAAGCCTTTTAAACAGCGTTCTGACAGACCGCGGTCTTCCGGGCCATTTTTAGCAATGCCCCCCACCCGGAATCGCACTGGATGGGTACTGGGAATATCCGGGCCCAGGCCGCCACGCTGTACCACTGCACCATCGACTCGCTCTGGCAGTCGACCGTTGGCGGGATCAACAATCAGCGAAGTGCGCAGATCGTCGTTTTGGGCATTAACCTCAAACCAAAACGTGTTATAACCCCCCACTCCGAAAGCGTCACCGGTATAGTCGTCAGACTGTTTGAACCGGGCCGCGGTTTTTTCCCGCTTGGCCAATAATTCTTGCTCACTCAGCTCGGTTTTTTCCGCCTGCGCCGCTGGACGCTGCATCGGCACGTCGGAGGAAAAATTCCACACGCCGCGCAAATTGGGCTGGCCGTATTCGTTTTTAGGTGCACTGTAGCCTTGCTCAGCCACGGCTATCAGTGGCGAGGTAATGAATGCAGCTAAAGTGACGATGCTTAATATACTGCGGGTGTTCACACAACATTGATTATGAGTCATGGGCTTTTCCTTTTTGCTCGTATTTCCGCTTTCTTGAAATAGACGGCTAGAGGGCCGGGGGCGAACTAGCTCTGCATGCATGCGACTAGGTTCTGTACCGACGATGATTTTTATTGTTGGACGCAAAGACTATAGCACCGATGGGTGGGGGCTAACAGCCCCTGGAAGTGTGACAAAAAAGTCATACTAGTAACTATTTCGGCCACCGGAGCTGCCATCGACGCTGGCTTGCGGCGACAATACCGAGCACCCGTTCTATCCGCTTTTCTATGCAACATTTTGGCAGCCATAGATGCAGGACTTTCCGCGCTATCACTAACAGACCTGCCTGCTCTGATCGGGTTTATCTACGTTCTAGAATACTGCAAGCGGATTTAGCGGTGAGCCAGTACCGCCTTGAACACGCAGTGGTGCGCCGACAAAAAGAAACGTAGAGCGTTTCTTTTTGGCCGCCACGCTTGCCAGCAACTCAAGGTCAAGATTGTCCAATAAAGGCATGCCGAGACCGACTAAAACCAATTCATGCAGTGGATTAGCTAGTCCTTCAACACCAGAAGGCATCACGTCATTGACGCCATCACTGCCCATCACGGCAACATCTCTCGCTTTTAGCCACAACGCCATTGAGGCATGTGATCCCGCTGCCTTTTCGGTAAAAACCCAAGGTCCGTGCTTGGCAACTTTAGCCCACCGCCCGGTGCGAATGAGTAATACATCACCGCTGCCTATCTTAACGCTATTGGCTTTTTCCCAGCTCTCGATGTCGGATACGGTAATAGCAGTACCCGGATCCAGGAATTCGACGCCAAGGTGTCTGGCCATATCGACCAAAACACCGCGCGTGAACAGGCCATTGACCCCAGCATTGTGTATACCTAATCGCTCTGCCCCCGATGACTTCGCCGCGCTAAAGGGAACCCCATTATAGAAAAAACCCTTATGCGCAAAATGTGGCAGTCCGTCCATATGAGAATGCGCGAACCCATGATATTCAACACTGTACTTGTCTCCCGCCACATCGTGGCCTCCGAACTCACCGACAGCCAATTCATGTTCAAAAGGATTGCCGTTAAATTCACTCTTAATTTTGTTCAGGTCCAGTGCCAATGAAACGGTAACACCGTCTTTCACTAAGGCAGCTGCCGCGACGCGTTTGGCCGCGGTAATGAGATTAAGTGTTCCCAATTGGTCGTCGTCGCCCCAGCGTTTCCAGTTCGAAATACTCTCCATCATGTTATCAAATTCTGCCCTCGCCATTGGCGCGGGCGGACCCGCCGCGTAGCCTGAAACAGATATGACTAATAGTATTAGCCCCGTGATAAGTATTTGCATGAATAACTCTCCGCTGTTGCTGGTTGCGATTATTATTGGTGTCGATTACTGCTAATTTCGACTATAGCTGGCATGAATAGTATCAGCCTCCACACGCAGCGTTAAATTCCCAGACTTTTCATCATTTAAAGGCAGGTCTTTTCCCGTAAACGGTGGTTTGGGCCTGTAAAACCAACTTTGGCGTGTCTGCCTCCGAGATTAGTCCCCAAATTAACAGCTTCGAGTCGATCTAAGAATTGGCAATAGACATCTGTTAGTTGGCAGTTGTATTCTTTTGCTATGTAAAAACACAAATTATTAGTACCACTATGACAACATAGCAGAGACAATCTCCGTATACTTTGTCCACCCACGCATTAGAAAGTATAGCCACGGGACATCAACAATGAAACACGTTAGCTTCACTCGAATGGAACAGGGCACTGCCGAGGATTACGCATTTCTCGACCAGCACGAACAGCAATATATCGCCGAATTGCCTCAACGCCTGATAGAAGCCCTGCTCAAACTACAGCACTCACTGCAAGGATATCAGCTGTCGGTACTGGAGCACTCATTGCAGAGCGCCACTCGTGCTCACCGGGCTGGTGAACACGAACAGCTGGTAGTGGCTGCGCTGCTACACGATGTCGGCGATGAGCTGGCGCCTCATTCCCACAGCGAGATGGTAGCAGCCATCCTGAGGCCTTTTGTCAGCGAGGAAATTTACTGGGTGATTAAACACCACGGTCTGTTCCAGCAGTACTATTACGCCCACCACAGAGGCGGTGATCGCAACGCCAGGGATCGCTACCAGAAACACCGCTACTATCAAGCAACGGTAAACTTTTGCCATCACTACGACCAAAACTGTTTTGATCCCGATTATACCTGGGAGTCACTAGAATTTTTCCGCCCCATGTTGCAGCGGGTTTTTGCTCATCCACTCGCTGGCTACCAACCGTTGTAGACCTTAAAACCTTCGCAATGACGTCAAGCTGTTTGCGGCGCTCCGCCGCGATATACAGGTCATCATCAGCGGCGGTTTATCGCCACCAGGCAGTACAGCGGATTATTCCTCACTCGAGTATTATTGTGTTTAACGCAGCTCTTGATTAATAACACTGACGCTAGCACCGTGGGCGAAGTGATGCCGCCAGGTCACGCCAGTTATTTAACAACACTACCCGCCAGTCTCACTCAGGGTTCCACAATCCACTGCGAATCAGGGCCAAATACTCGTCGCAATAATCTCGCGCCCTGGGGTGGTTGTCCGGGAATCACCGACACCGCCAGCCCCGCGGTCTCCGCCTCCTGGGCGATGCGCTGAATCACCAGCGCACCGGTATAATCTATTCTACCTAGGCGCCGCAAATCCAATACCAGTGACTCCACGTCCGGGTGCTTTACTAACTCCTCCACCAATGTTTCGTCAAGGGAGTGGGCCGAACCAAAAAATAATACCCCGGTAGGCTCTAACTTCAGGCAGTGATCCTGATAGTGGCTAGACACAAAAATACGTCGTTCCCGCCACAGGTGTACTGCAATACCCAGCCCCATACCCAACAACACCGCCAGGTCGATTCGCGGAGACAGCAGCAACGTGAGGATGAACGTAGACCAGGCAATAGCCGACTGAGCCCGGGAGGTACGCATCAATTGCAACAGCGGTTCAAACTTAATCAGCGGTGCCACCGCGGCAATAATGATGGCAGCCAATACCGCCTTGGGCAGCGAGCTTAATACGTTAGCAAAGGGTAAAAATGCCAACACGATAATACCCGTGATCGCACCACTCCAGCGGGAGTGGGCCCCGGCACTAAAGCTGACCATAGTGCGGGAAAAAGAGCCGCCTACCGGAAAGGCACTGCTAAACCCTGCCACCACATTCGCCACCCCCTGGCTTAAAAATTCGCGATTGGCACTCCAGGGTCTGCGGGTAGAGGCCGCCAACGTACGGGCAATGGCCGCCGGTTCGGCAAAGCCAACTAGGGCAATAACCAAGCCCGGCACAATCAACTCATCGATGCGCTGCCAGGGCAGCTGCCAATTCAGGGCCGGCAAGTCCGAGGGAATAAATCCGATCTGCGCGCAGTCACAGCCCACGCTGCGCTGGTACACAATACCCAGTATCACCGCTATCAGCACGCCGGGAAATAGCGCATGAACACGCTTGCCCACCAGTAACAGCGCCAGTGTCACCGCACCCAATACCATCGACTGAATATTCCACTGGGAAGACTGTGAGGCCACTGTTAGCAGATTGGCAAATACGTCACTGCCACTGGTAGCTACCCCAAATAGCGCCGGTACTTGGGTCGACAATATCAGCACCGCAGCGGCGGTGGTAAAACCGTTGAGTACTGGCTGCGACATTAAATACACTAAAAAACCGGCCTGGCTAAAGCTGATAATAATACGCATCACCCCCACCACCACTGCCAACAGCGCCGCTAGGCCAATATATTGTGCACTCAGCGGTGTTGCCAGTGCCGACAGCGCACCAAAAATAAGAATGCTGGTCATCGCCACCGGACCCGTTTGCAACCAGGGCGAAGAGGCAAAAAAAGCCGCGGCTATCAGCGGTAAAATAGCCGCATACAAACCCTGAATAGGCGGCAGCCCCGCCAACTCCGCGTAGGCAATCGATTGAGGAATAAGAATAAGCGCCACCGTTACCCCGGCGAGAATATCACGCCACGAGGGACCGGCCCGGTCTGCGGAGGGTAGCTTGTCCATACTAATAAACCTGCAGCACTGTGAATGAGCGCTCGATAAACCAGAACGCCGCAGTGGTGCCGATGGCATAAGCGGGTAAATGTTTTACAACGTCGGGCAGTGACAACGGCAGCCTAGCGATGACGGCCAACAGTATTAGCATAACAGCCACAATAAGCAGCTGCCCTAACTCTACCCCCACATTAAACAGCAATAACGCCATTATTGCCGCATCTTCGGGCAGGCCTATCTCGGTGAGCGCACCGGCAAAACCA
>Ga0105356_10006856_pt1 | contig 10574 bp, 9 predicted proteins | sample GOMGulsemesocosm_3_FD_83502 | JGI IMG/M metagenome (GOLD analysis project Ga0105356, IMG submission 83502) | Methane-oxidizing microbial communities from mesocosms in the Gulf of Mexico - GOM9D Gulf of Mexico | ecosystem: Environmental > Aquatic > Marine > Cold seeps | place: Gulf of Mexico...
CACAGGGTAATATATAGCCAAAAATATTACTGCACTAATAAGCGTAGGAATAATGATATATAACATCAATGAACCTTGTGCCAATGATGATTGCTCTAACATCTTCACCAAAGCAATCCCCATAGGTACACCAATAATTAAGCCAATAGCAAGTTGCTTAATGCCTTGTATAATGAAGTGTTTATAAATATCACCTTCATCAGCACCTAACGCTCTTCTAATGCCAATTTCTTGGGTCTTTTGCACTATAGTATTCGACATTACACCATAGATGCCACTAAATGCTAACACCATAGACGCAGCAGCGAATACTAAGAATAATTCACTAACAAAGTTCATTCCAGCATTTCGCTGGTCAATCGATGCACGTAGTGTTTTAACATCATAAGCTGGCGCATCTCTTTCAATTTTTTGCATCACACCGGTAACCATATCAGATAGACCAGCAACAGTACTTGCGTCTGAGGCTTTAGTCTTAACAACAATAGAGACAAACCTTTTTGGTGTTTGCTGCAGGGAGATAAATGCCGTTGGTTTATCAATATTTACTACAGTAGGTTGGCCATGAATTATCTCATTAACAACACCAATAATGGTATACCAGTCTTGATCACTTTCAATAAATTTAAAGCGTTTACCCAGCACGTCACCATTTTTAAAATGTTTTTTAACAAAGTTATCCGTTACTACTGCAGTCAGTGGCGACCCTATTTTATCTCTTGAATCAAAGACACGTCCTTCACGTAAATTTACTTCCATTACCTGAAAATAGTTATGCGCAATACCAACCGAACTAGCGCTCGGATACTGAGGTTTTTTACCATAATCAACACCATCAATAGCAATGTTTTCATAGGTAGCCCAATTACCTGGCAAAGTACGGGTAATACTGACATCTTGCACTTCCGGTTTAACTTTTAAAGCAGTCATCACATTTTGGTAGTACTGCTGCCTTTTTTCTAACCCCTGATATTCAGCTTCAGGTAAACCTACTCGCGTTGTGAAAACATTTTCAATGCTAGTACCGTAATCGATATTATTTTGTTGGTTAACCGAATACACCATACCCGTTGATAACATAAGTAAGGCGCAAGACAGAACCACCTCTGAAATAACAATAATCTTGCTTAAACGTCCCGCAGATTTACTTTGTGCACCACGAGTACCATCTCTTAACGTGGCATTAAAATCACCTGAGGTTGCTTTTATCGCCGGTAAAATCCCGGTAACAAACGCCGTCACTAGAGTAATAACTATTGCCGCGATGATTGAACTTTCAGTGATAACCATATTCCACCAAAATGGCGGGTCAAACGGAAATGCTTCTAACAAATCGTTATTACTCTGCTCTAACCATAAGCCAGAAAACAGTACCGCTAATACGCCTGAAATACTGCAAATAAGAACAGATTCCCACATCATTTGCATAATAATGGTTGCTCTTGGCGCTCCTAAAGCAGTGCGAATCGCTGTTTCTTTGCCCTTCTCGGTTGCTCTTGAAAATAATAAGTTACCTACGTTGATACAGGCTAATAATAATATAAAACCAACGGCAAGCTCCATGGCCAAAATGATGATCGAGGTGCCATCACCCATAGAGCCTTCTTGAATTGTCCAAATTCGTGCAGAGACATTTGAATTAAGTTTAGGGTATTTAACTTCTAATTCAGCCATCAAACTTTTGATTTCAGTATTGGCTAACTCGTCTGTTACACCGGGCTTCAACACCCCATATACTGCAACATAATCCCCCTTTGAACGCTCGACACCAACAGCTTTGGCAGTATAAGGTAACCAGATTCGACCAGCATCAGGAAATTGATAACTGTCAGGCATCACGCCAACAACGGTAGTGGGTTTGGTATTTACCCTAAGCTTTTTCCCTAGAACATTTTTATCTCCAGCAAAAAGGCTTTGCCATAATGTATGGCTGATGATTGCCACCGGCTCGGCACCTGATAAAGCATCGTCATTACTAAGTAAACGACCTAACAAAGGTTTAGCTTCTGATATTTCAAAGAAATTTTCAGTGACAAAATGGCCCGTATATTTAACAGCTCGATCGTTGGTGCTTAAATTAACAGTGCCTACGTCATAGGCATCAAACACTTCATAACTCTGCACGCGTTTTTTTAAGTCTTCAAAATCATGCACCCGAATACTTGTGCCTTGATAAGTCACACCGTTGTAAATCATATCAATTGCTCTGATACGCTCACCATCTTTAAAAGGCAGTGGTGCAACCATAGTGCCTTGAATAAAGCTAAACATATAAATACACAAGGTTAAGCCGGTAGTCATCACAAATACCGTTAGTGCGGTAAATTTAGGGTTTTTAATTAACGTTCGAAATGCGAAGTTAATGTCAGAAAAAATACTCATATGCCTGCTCCTTACGCTACCGCTTCTTCAATTTCAATTTCAGTTGTTGGCGAGTCAGAAACAATACGGCCATCAAAAACCTCGATAATACGCTCGGCACGTTTTGCGCCACGAGGATCATGAGTAACCATGCAAATTGTGGCTCCTTCAGCATGTAGCTTATCTAGCAATCCCATTACTAACTCAGCATTCTTTGAATCAAGGTTACCGGTTGGTTCATCCGCTAAAATAATGGATGGGTTACCTGCAATAGCGCGAGCTACCGCAACACGTTGCTGCTGACCACCGGAAAGTTGTGAGGGGTAATGTTTGGTCCTATGGTTCATGTCAACTTTTTCAAGCGCTGCAGTAACCATTGAATTACGTTCGCTTTTCGATAAGTCTTTTCGGTAAGTCAGTGGTAAGGCAACATTTTCTGCAACCGTCAGTTCACTAATTAAATTAAACGATTGAAAAACAAAACCTATTTCTTTATTACGAATTGCTGCTCTTTGCTTGGTATTTATGTCTACCACATCATGGCCGTTTAGATTGTAACTTCCACCTGAGCTGGTATCTAGCAAGCCTAATAACGACAATAACGTAGATTTACCACAACCTGATGGCCCTGAAATTGATAAATACTCTCCCTGTTTAACCTCTAAATTAATATCACTTAGCGCATGTGTTTCCACTTCATCGGTAGAAAATACTTTTTTTAGGTTTGTTAATTTAATTAATGTTTTCATTGGTTAGTCCTTTTTACTAAATGCTGTTAGTTTAATTTTTTTAGTTATTTTTATAGTGCTATTAAAGTGTTAATTCAGTGCTACTTGTTGATGACGTTCAAAGCTAGTTTGTTCAGAAACTATAATTCTATCCCCTGCTTTTAAACCGCTTAATATTTCAATATCAATACTCGACGATAAGCCAAATTCAACCGGAATTTGCTGAGCCTGAGTTTGCTCTTTGTTTAACAGGTAAATTGCCATGGTTTGATTTGCTTGAGAAAAGGCTGGGCGCCTCACATAAAGACTATTCTGTTTTTGGGTTATAAAGATCTCACCATCGATAGAGAGATCAGGTCTTGCTTCATCAGGAAGTTGGGAAGTAAGCTCAACATCAACCTGCACAGTGCCATTTACCACAGCAGGGTCAATGCGAGTGACCTTGCCTTGTATTTGGTTAAAGCGGGTATCTATCGTTACTTTCTGGCCAATAATGATATCGCCAGCATTTAGTTCAGGTACTTTTAACTCGGCAATTAAATCGCCTTTTTTAGCGAATTTAGCAATATTGCCTCCGATTGCTACACGTTGGCCAAGTTCTAGCGGCAAAGCTTGTAAAACACCAGCTAGGGAAGCTTTCACATTGAGTGAAGCCAGTTGAAATTGTGCTCTTTCATACTTTTTATTTAACTTATTCAATAAAGCCGTTTGTGCTTCAAATTGAGCAGCCAAATTCAGTACTAATTGCTTTGCTCGCAATGCATTAATCTCAATGGTTTTACCTAGTTGATTCACGGTTAATTTTGAAGACTCAAAGTCTAATTTTGACACGGTAGAATTGCCGACTTTAATTAATTGTGATTCGGCATCCAAGCGCATTTTCGCTTTTTCATATTTCATTTGTGTTGCCAAAGCACTGGCTTGCATATCAAGTAACTGGGTATCTTGACTGACCTTTAATGCACGTGTTTGTGCTTGCATGGCTTCAACTTCCCAGTGCAACTCTTCTACCATTTGATCTAATTCAGGATTAACCAATTCAACTATTAATTGCCCTTTTTCTACCTGTGCACCCGGTTTAACAAGGATACGTTCGACTTTACCTGACACGGTACTCGCAACCCAACGAACATCTCTTGGCGCCAAAATACCTGGACCAGAGATTTTAATATCAAAATCACCCTGCTCAACAACTGCGGTAATTACTGAGTTACTTGGCACCGAAAATGCCGAAATGTTCATTTGAGTACTCGCAATAAGAAAAGCAGCAAGCGCTATCACCCCAGCAGTAGTGACAAAACTTCTCTTTTTATAAAATGGCTTCTGAGTTTGTTTAATGATGTCCATAACCGACCTAAGTTATTTTTAATATACGATTAAGATAGCTAAAGTCATGCCAACATTTTTAAACAATAAAATCAATGTGTTATACATTCGTTTTGGAGGCTTGATTTTACCATCCCATTTTTGGGATGAGAAAAATAAAAATCCATCCCAGATCAGGGATGCAATTAATACCAATTTGATTAAATTTCTTCCCTACTCAGAGCTATGCTCGATGTTCAATAACAAGGCGAATTCATTTGATTTAGTCACTCTAAATCAAATGAATTTAACAAAGTTACTGGACATCGAATAAGCTCCCAAGGGCGAGTACTTAATAAAAAGTAAAGGCTTATTCACTACGTTATTGATTTTGACAAGGACGCTACACGGATGTAGCTTCTTAGAGAATGCAGGAGCTTATTCTCCTGAATAACCATTCTCATCAATCAATGCCTTGTCTTTAAGCCTTTTAATTCTCGCTGAGTGGGAAAGAACTTAATCAACTTGGTATAATACTATTTAGTTGGGCTCATCATTTAAGTTGGGTGTATACCCGTTGCCATTCAAGATGCTTTATTCAGAGTGCACTTTGAATGGTAACGGGTATATACTTCTGTCACTAAAATCACGAGACTGTAGAAATTTAAATGAAGTTTTTTATTCTAATATTACTAGCCACTAGCTCAATGTTCATTTCATTTGCTTTGTCCGCAAAAAAACCAACCGCGCAAGATATCAGTCACTTAATTTCTAAAGAAGAATTTTTGAGCTATAAAGATGTCGCAGATTTTATTGAACAATCGCCACAGGTAACTATAACTGTCATGCCATCCAAAGCAGATGTAGATAAATACGGTCAAAAAGTGGCTAAATCATTGACCGGTTCAGATTGTGACAGGGATGGTAAGATGGATGATAATCCTACCTGTAATGCTGTGTTTTATAAGCTTTGGCTGAAATACGCGCGTTAGTCTATTGCTTTTAAGAACAAGGTAATATCATCAAGCATTTCGTGATAGTACGGATTATAAGTTAATCTTTGTATAGGTAAGTCACGAGTAAGGTTCATCTCTGTAACCTCTCCTTTAATAACTTGTTTATTCTGTTTGCACGCCTGGTGCCGTTCAGCGTCTTTCACATAATGACCGCAGTTTCTATATTGTCCTTTAACGCCATAATGTGGATTATCAGGGGAATTGGTCGTGGCAATATGTGAAACATCAAAAATATCACTGCATAAGCTTTCAGCTGAACATTCAGGAACAATCACCTTCATCACAGCGGTTAACTTAGTCGGAAGCTTATTATTATCACCATAATAAATAAGTACGCTTTTTTTCATCTGCTCTTGAGATGATGCTAGCTGCCACTCTTCAATGAGCGCTAGAGTATGCTCAGTATCTATCGTTTGATCATGCTCGCTAGCAACAACAAATACGGGGATCTCATGCATTTGTCTACTTGCTGATACGCCATCGGCCACAACCAGGCTCATTATTGCATCGACCTGTGCCGCCGCGTTATAAGGGAATGATTCATACTTAGCAAAGTCTATATCCGCATCTAAATCAATCCAATCAACAAAGGGGATTTTATCAACATACTTAGCTAACCATGCCAAATCATTTTTTGCCTTTGAGGCGGGCGACCACATAAATAGACCCTTAATCTTCTTATCAACCCGCTCTTGCTGCATTAAGTAATCAAAAATAAGTGCGCCGCCGGTAGAGAGTCCACCAAGATACACCTGTTGATAATCATTAAGCGTTTCTTCAATGGCAAATTTTGCTGCTTTTTGCCACTCGCTATACTGAGTATTTAATAATTCGGAAGGTGCAATGCCATGGCCTGGTAATAACAAAGTTCGTACGGTAAAGCCCTGCTGGAAAAAGTACTGGCTAAGGCCATGAAACGAAAATGGTGAATCGGTTAAGCCATGAATCAACAAAATAGCTTTGTCGTTATTCTCTTGAGCCAATTCATACGGGGCAACTAAATGACTTGTTTGTGGGGTTTGGGGCCAATTATTTAATGTCGATAACTGCAGGTATGTATCAGTAATAATAGGGCAAGGCATAGTAGCTTTTGGATTTTTATCAACAATAAGACTGTAGGCTGCTGCAATGTACTCTTGATAACTTGTTAGTTTAGTAAAATTGATACTTTTTGGTGTCTTACCTGCGCTTTTATTAGCAAAACGATATTCGCCTGATTCTATCAGCGAAACATAGTTATTTTGAATACTCAGGCAATCTTGCACTTCTTGGGAATATGACAATGTACTCACTAAACAGAGTAGTAATATCGCGTTCTTAATAACAAATTTCATGCTGATTCCCAATTATTTTTAATCGTGATTTGTGCCTGATTTACTTAAGCATATTCTACGCAAAAAAAAACGCCTTTGAAACAGTTGCTTCAAAGGCGTTATTAATCAATTTGCGTTTGATACTAACGCTTTAGCTTGAAAGCTTAAATGCCGTAATCTAAACGATATTTTTTAATACTTGCTAAGTTTTCTACTAGTTCAGGTTTAGTTGCAACTTGCTCTTCTAGGTAAGTAACAACATCACCTAAACTAACAATTGACGCGACTTGCGTTCCGAAATCACGCTCAACTTCTTGAATTGCAGAAAGCTCGCCTTGGCCTTTTTCTTGACGGTCTAGCGCGATTAAAACACCAGAAAGCTCAGCGCCTTGTGTTTTAATAATTTCCATTGATTCACGAATAGCAGTACCTGCAGTGATAACATCATCAACTAACATGATTTTACCTTCAAGTGCTGCACCAACTAATGAGCCACCTTCACCGTGTTTTTTAGCTTCTTTACGGTTAAAACAATAAGGAGCATCAATATTATGGTGATCGTACAGGGCAACTGTAGTAGTAGTCGCAATAGGAATGCCTTTATATGCCGGACCAAAAACTAAATCAAATTCAATTTTTGAATCAACTAAGGTTGCCGCATAAAAACGACCTAAACGAGCTAAGTCACCGCCTGTTTTGAACATTCCCGCATTAAAAAAGTACGGGCTAACTCGGCCAGACTTCAATGTAAATTCACCAAAGCGTAATACCTGCTTCTCGATAGCGAACTCAATAAACTCGCGTTGATAATCTTTCATAGTCATTCCTAGCTTAATGCAGCTTTTTGTAAGTCGAATAATTCGTTGATACCATTTTTAGCTAACTCAAGCATAGCTTGCATTTCTTCAAAGCTAAATGGTTCTTCCTCAGCAGTACCTTGTACTTCAATAAGTTTACCGGTATCTGTCATTACTACGTTTAAATCAGTATCTGCCGCTGAATCTTCTGGGTAATCTAAATCAGCAACTGGTTCACCCTTATAAATGCCAACAGATACAGCCGCAATCATATGTTTAAGTGGGTTAGTTTTAATAATATCTTTAGCACGCATGTAATTAAGAGCATCTACAAGCGCAACACAAGCACCAGTGATAGAAGCAGTACGTGTACCGCCATCAGCTTGAATTACATCACAGTCAATAGAAATAGTATTTTCACCTAGGGCTTTTAAATCAACCGCCGCACGTAATGCACGAGCAATTAAGCGTGATATTTCTAATGTACGACCACTTTGTTTGCCTTGAGCCGCTTCACGACGCATACGGCTATGAGTAGAACGAGGTAACATACCGTATTCAGCAGTAACCCAACCTTTACCTTGGCCTTTTAAGAAACGTGGCACACCGACTTCAACTGAAGCGGTACAAATTACTTTAGTATCGCCAAACTCAATAAGTACTGAGCCTTCAGCATGAGTAGTAAATTGACGAGTAATGGTTACCGGACGAATTTGCCCTAATGTTCTGCCGCTTGGACGCATGATCTGTTCCTTTAATAAAAATACTGATTATTTAATTGCCGCTATTATAATGCTTATCCAAGATTTTTGAAATATAGTTCAGCAAAGCAAGGTCATGTTAATTGTCCTAGCAAAAAATACCACCAGAGAGCCTTATGAAAATTATCAGCGTACTAATCCTTTGTATAAGTCTCTTTCTTGGCTGTACTACTGTTGTAAAAGCTGCATTCACCGCAGGTACCTTACCTACTTACAGTACAGTGTATGATGACAAGCGTGACCCATTTAAAGATGCTACGGCAGCACTAACCTTAGCCAAAGAGACTAACCGCCAAGTACTTATTGAGATTGGCGGAAACTGGTGTACTTGGTGCCATAAGATGGATGCTTTCCTCCTTAAAAATCCTGACGTATTTCAAGCATTGCATAGCCAATACGTTTTGTTAAAAATTAATGTGAGTGACAGTAATGAAAACAATGATTTTATGAAATCACTACCGCCAGTACTCGGCTATCCACATATGTATGTTTCAACAGCGCAAGGAAGAATGATTTTATCGAAAGATACCGCTGAGCTTTTGCACGACAATAATTACTCCAAATCACAATGGTTGAGCTTTCTCACTAAATGGTCGGTAAAAAATAGCGCCACTCATATTAACGCTAACGTTCAACAATCTGGGGAATAATCAGCTTGCCAACACTAACTTCTTTTTTTGATAAAAACTATCAGACACCTGAATTTATCAAAAACAAAAAAACACAGCAAAATAGACGTCATTTCCTAAAGTCCGCTGCCGGTATGGGCGCATTAGCAAGTTTACCTACATTCAATCTTAACGCTAAAGCACAAGCCTCACTTAGCAAATTAGTCAAAGCAGACCCTTGGTTAACTCTTGATGCAACACTCAATCAATTATTACCAAGCTCAGCTACAGGGCCTAGCGCAAAGGAAATTCAAGCGACTGTTTATTTACACCAAGTGATGACAGTTCACCCCACAGAGCAAGCCGAAAAAGAGTTTATTCTCAAAGGTGTTGGTTGGCTAAATGGATATGCTAACAGCGAAAAATCAGCAAACTTTGCGCAATTAAATTTTTCCGATAAAGAGCAACTCCTTCGTGGCATTAGCCAATCAAGAGCAGGACAAAATTGGTTAAATACCTTACTCGGTTATATCTTTCAAGCAATGCTGGCTCCGCCAAGCTACGGCGGAAACCCTAACGGTATTGGTTATCAATGGTTAGAACATCAAGCTGGCTTTCCTTTACCTGAAAAAGGTCAACGCTATTTTGAATTACCCACTAGAGCCCGCATTAATTTGATTAGCCATGTAGATTACAACAAGCAACAAACCAACAGCCCGATAAAATCTCATCAAGGAACCCGCAAAGCATGACTGTTTCTATAAGTGATTATATTTTCTTCAGTTGTAATGACAATAATGCCCGCCGTCACTGCGGCTTTAACAGCAACACTTTTACTGCAGATAAATCTGGAGATGCTCAATGAGTTATGATATTTGCATCATCGGCAGTGGTGCTGGTGCCTCCCCTATCGCCCATCAATTATCCAAAGCGGGCGCTAAAGTCTTAGTGCTTGAAAAAGGCCCTTGGTTAACTGAAAAAGAATTCTTTAAAGATGAACTCACCATCAGTATTCATGACGCCTATAATCCAAAATTAACCGATGAACAGCATGTTATTGAAGAAGAGTACCTTGATGAAAATGACAAACCTTTCTGGCAAGGTGAAAAAACCAGTGATTCTGGTTGGAGTTGGTGGAATGGTAACGTAGTTGGTGGCTCATCAAATTTTATGAGTGGTTATTTTCATCGCTTAAAACCGATAGATTTTCGATTAAAATCAGAGTTTGGTGCAATAAAAGGCGCTAACATCGCCGATTGGCCAATTAACTACGATGAACTCGAGCCTTATTATGCCAAAGTAGAACGTGAAGTGGGCGTATCAGGTCGAGTGGTTAAACATCCACATCAAGAGCCCCGTTCAACAGACTTTCCTTATCCGCCTATTGCTGAATTACCTATGTCTTCATGGATAGATAAAGCAGCTAAAAACATTGGTTATCATGCTATTCCCGTACCTAGAGCCATTTTATCTCAACCCGCGATGGGCAGGCGTAGTTGTGAATATTCAGGCTATTGCAGCAGTTATGGCTGTGCTTCTGGCGCAAAAGGCAGTGGTAGAGCCGCCTTATTAAACCATGCGGTAGCGACAGGAAATTGCACCATTAAAGCCAATGCCAAGGTATATAAAATCGCCAGTGATAAAAACGGCGAAATTACTGGCGTGCATTACTATGATCAACTGGG
>Ga0105356_10006857_pt1 | contig 10574 bp, 5 predicted proteins | sample GOMGulsemesocosm_3_FD_83502 | JGI IMG/M metagenome (GOLD analysis project Ga0105356, IMG submission 83502) | Methane-oxidizing microbial communities from mesocosms in the Gulf of Mexico - GOM9D Gulf of Mexico | ecosystem: Environmental > Aquatic > Marine > Cold seeps | place: Gulf of Mexico...
CAATGCTAAATAAAACTTTGGCTGATTTAGCATTAGCTAACCGTATTGATGGCCTTACCCAGATTTTTAATCGTAAACACTGGGAAGAATGTTTAGCGAATGAGTTCTCTAGAGCCCGTCGTTATAAGCATGAATTGGCCTTAATTATGTTTGATTTAGATCATTTTAAATTGCTCAATGATACCTTTGGACATCAGGGAGGGGACTTGGTTCTAATTGAGGCGTCAAAGGTTGTTAGCGCAATTTTGCGAAGCTGTGACTTATTTGGTCGATACGGCGGTGAAGAGTTTGCTATTATTTTACCTGAAACTGACATTACAGGTGCTTGTGATGTTGCTGAACGACTGCGTAAAGGTTTGGAAGATTTAGCAATAGAATACCAAGGTAATAACATTAAATTTACGGCGAGTGTTGGTGTTGCCGTAATTGATGAAAATGATAATCGTTATGAAGACTTGATAAGCAATGCCGATGTTGCCCTCTATCAAGCTAAATCGGCAGGTCGTAACTGTGTACGTTTATCACAAGAACTCGTCGCTTGTGACGACCTTATAAAACTCGTTTAGTCTCGAAGCAATTCAGTTAAATTGCCGTTGTGTAATCGCACGTCATAAATTTAACTATATGCCCACCTAACTTCGATTAGGCGTTTTTATGAACAATGTTATTACCAATGTGCTTATTCGGACTGCTCAGCTTGTTATATCAATCCATCTGAACATTTGCTCCCCTTGCTAGTTAAAAATAACAATGCCTGCGTTGCTCATATGGATGTGAGTACTTAGGTTTTGTCTGGAACTAAAAACCTGTGCTTTCAATTGCAGTAACCCGTTATTACTCGACAATATGCTCTTGCATTGTTCTACTAACTTACATCCATGTAAGAATCAATCAAACGGCTTGCTTTTATTAGTTTTTCCTGCGCAATCATTGATCACCTATTTAGATGGAATGGTATTATACCAATCACATTAATTAATCGATCATCTACAAATGGTTTAAATGTCCAATTTCTGCGTTGCGTTCATTCCCAATAGCTAGCTATTAGTCAATCACGCGCCTTGAATTTAAAATTTATTCTCATTGAATTTAGGTCGATTTATTAATCCGAATGGTATTATCTATAGATTCCGGCGAAAAATATTACCGGAATGACAAACACCGATAATGGTACCCTTAAACCGAGTACTGGTTTATCAATTTGCCGTAAATCGTTTTACTTACAACTACCCATTTGTATATACAGCTGTATAAAACTCGTTATTATTCATTTCATTTCACTTTTATTCATAAACTATAACCTTTTATTCATAATTAAATGTTGACAGAAATCGACAAATAAGGCATTTTACTCACATGAAAAATTTACACAGCCTCATCACCATTATTATTACCACTACCACCCGTACCGGGATGGTGGTCATAGGCTAATGTAAAAAATATAATATTTTAACAAAGCCCGTGACCTGATAAAGGTAACGGGCTTTTTTATGTTCAGGAAGAATGGAATGTCACGGTCACATGGATGTGAAAGAGTAACGGTTTGATAAATAGAAAGTGAATTAATCTAGATTAATATGTCATTAATCTAAATAGTAAAACATCAATAGGAAGTAAGAAAATGCGTGTTCTAAAGTTTGGCGGTTCTTCACTAGCTTCTGCAGAAAGATTTTTGCAAGTTGCTGATATCATTAAGTCAGAAAATATCTCGTCTAATGGTGAAACTACCGACTTAGCGATTGTGGTTTCTGCGCCACAAGGCGTGACCAATCACTTAGTGGCTATGGCCGAGAATATTAACGATGATGAAAAATTAGCCGTTGATTTAACTCACTTCAAAAATGCAATAGAAACTATTATTGACGACCTATCTGCCAGTTTGCCTAATTTTAATCGCCAACACTGTGAACAAGCATTAGCCAATTGTGAAAACCAATTATCTCGTTATATGCAAGGCGTAACCATGTTGTCGTTTTGTCCAGAGCACATTCGTGCTCGTATTATTAGTACTGGCGAGCGCTTAAGTGTGGCGTTACTTGATGCGGTATTACAAGCTTTTGATAAAAAAGTATCAGTTATTGAACCAGAAAAATTTCTATTTACCAATGAAACTTCATTAAATGCTGTCGCGGACTTGGTACTTTGTAAAGAGAAGTATAAAAAAGAATATAGTGAGCTGCACTCAATTTCTCTAATGCCAGGATTTATCGGTGTGAGCTATTTTGGCGAAAACAAACAATTGCAAGTGACTACGCTTGGCCGTAATGGCTCGGATTACTCAGCTGCTGTATTGGCGGTTTGTGCTGAAGCCAAGTGTTGTGAAATTTGGACTGATGTTGATGGTATCTATAATGCAGACCCACGCGTTATTAAAGATGCTACTTTATTAGATTATTTGTCTTATCAAGAGGCGATGGAGCTTTCTTATTTCGGTGCAAGTGTATTGCACCCTAAAACGATCGGCCCAATTGCCCAATATCATATTCCTTGTTTGATCAAAAATACAGGTAACCCATCCGCACCAGGGACTTTAATTGCTAATGAGAATGATCAGCAAAAGCGTGTTAAAGCTATTTCTAATCTTGATGACTTAACTATGGTTAATGTTTCAGGACCTGGTATGAAGGGCATGGTGGGCATGGCGAGTCGTGTTTTTGCTACCATGAGTCGTGAAAATATTTCTTTAGTCTTAATTAGTCAGTCGTCAAGTGAATACTGTATTAGTTTTTGTATTTATTCTGCTGATGCCCAACGTGCAGAACAAAGTTTAAAAGAAGAGTTTGAACTTGAGTTATTAAATGGTTTGCTTGAGCCACTATCTTTAAAAGGACAGTTATCAATTGTCTCTTTAGTGGGTGATGGAATGCATCATCAGCGTGGTGTAGCGGCTAAATTTTTCAGCTCTTTAGCGCAAGCACGAGTCAATGTTGTCGCAATCGCGCAAGACTCTTCTGAACGTAGCATTTCTGTCGTTATAGAAGAAAGGAAATGTACTGATGCTTTGAAAGTAAGCCATCAGAATTTTTTCTCTCATAAACCCACCATTGATGTATTTCTCGTGGGGTGTGGTGTTGTTGGAAGTGAACTTATAGCGCAAATAGCTCGCCAACAACCTAAGTTGAAAGAGCAAAATATTTCGTTAAAAGTTTATGGTATCGCTAATAGTAAAGGCATGACTTTTGATAGTAATGGTTTAGACCTAGAAAACTGGCCTCAAGTGATGACTGATGCCATTGGTGCAGGCGATGCACAGCCTGTGACTGTGGATAATTTAAAAGCCTTTGTCAGAGATAATCATTTAATTAATCCCGTTTTAGTTGACTCAACATCAAATGAAGATTTAGCCATGAGTTATGTTGGCTTTCTAGAAGAAGGTTTTCATGTGGTAACGCCAAATAAAAAGGCGAATACCGACTCTTGGGAATATTACCAAGCCTTACGCAGCGCAGCGCAAAAGACAAACCGTAGGTTTTTGTATGAAACAACGGTAGGTGCAGGCTTGCCAGTCATTGATACATTGCAAAGCTTGATCAAAGCCGGAGATGAGTTACAACGCTTTGAAGGTGTGTTATCGGGGTCGTTATCTTATATTTTTGGAAAATTAGACGAAGGCATGGCGTTATCACAAGCAACAGCAATTGCCAAAGAGAATGGCTTTACTGAGCCAGATCCTCGCGATGATTTAAGTGGCATGGATGTGGCTCGTAAATTATTGATTATGGCGCGTGAAGCCGGGTTACAATTGGAATTATCAGACATAAAGATTGAGTCAGTGCTACCACAAGATTTTGATGATAGCGGTGATGTTACAACTTTTATGTCGAATTTAACTAAAATAGATCAAGCCTTTGGTGAAAGAATCGAAAAGGCCAAAGCCGAAGGTAAAGTTTTACGTTATATTGGTAATATTGTTAACGGTAAATGTCAGGTTTCTATTGAGGCCGTTGCCAGCGACCATCCACTTTACAGTATTAAAGACGGAGAAAATGCTTTAGCAATTCATAGTCGATATTATCAACCATTGCCGTTTGTATTACGTGGATATGGTGCCGGAGCTGCAGTTACCGCTGCAGGGGTTTTTGGTGATTTATTAAGAACATTAGCTTGGGAGCAACAACACTAATGGCAGTTTCAGTATTTGCACCTGCATCGATAGGTAACCTTAGTGTGGGGTTTGATGTTTTAGGTTTAGCAGTAAAACCTGTCGACGGCACTTTACTCGGAGATGTGGTTAATGTTGAAAAGTCGAGTCAAGATTCTCTGGTTGTTGTTGGTCGTTTCGCAGATAAGTTACCTCAAAACCCAAAAGAGAATATTGTTTGGGACTGTTTGCAGTTATTTAATCAAGCATTAAAAAAAGCCAACAAAGTCATTGATAGTGTTGCTATAAGTTTAGATAAAAAAATGCCTGTTGGTAGTGGTCTTGGTTCAAGTGCATGTTCTGTTGTTGCCGGCCTTGAAGCCTTAAATGCTTATTATAAACAAACACATCAGTTTAGTTTTAATAAAGATGAAATGCTGTTAATGATGGGGCAGATGGAAGCAAAAATAAGCGGTAGTTTACATTATGATAATGTTGCACCATGTTATTTAGGCGGCTTGCAATTAATGGTGCCAGCAGACTTAACCGATAATAGCGCAAAGGTTACACGTACTTTACCTGGTTTTAACGAATGCTTTTATGTAATGGCCTACCCGGGTATAGAAGTTTCAACTAAGGCTGCGCGTGAAGTCTTGCCATTAAATTACAAGCGACAAGATGTTATTACTTATGGCCAGAATTTGGCTACTTTTGTTGATGCTTGTCATAGGCAGGATAAACAGCAAGCATTTTCAGTATTGACTGATGTAGTTGCTGAACCTTATCGCACTGATTTATTACCAAAATATCAAGCTTCGCATGACTACCTTATGTCAAAGGGAAGCTTAGCTGTCGGTATTTCAGGTTCAGGGCCAACCTTGTTTTGCATTTGTGAAAGCCAATCACAAGCTAATGAATTCGCTCAATGGCTTAATGTTAATTATTTACAAACCGATTTAGGTTTTGTTCATGTTTGTAAAGTGGATGAGCAGGGAGCATGTCTAGTTGAGATATAATCGTAGTGGATATTGTTAGTCACTATTTATAACTAACTAATTGCTACTACTCATTTCTACACTCGTCATTCCGGCGTCTTTTTAGCCGGAATCTCGTAATTTAAACACAGGATCTTCGATTAATATACTTCGAGGATGACGGTAAAGTTAACGCTCATTTTTTGAATTAATTTTATCAGCTATAAATATTTAGGATCGAAAAATGAAGTTTTATAATTTAAAAGAAAATGACGAACAAGTAAGTTACGCAGATGCAGTAAAGCAGGGTTTAGGAAAGAACCAAGGTTTATTCTTTCCACAAGAAGTGCCTAAGTTAGACAATATTGATGAACTATTAGCTATGCCGTTAGTCGAGCGCAGTGTTAAGGTTTTACATCCATTTGTATGTGAAGATTTAAGCGAAGAGCAATTAACTGAAATTGTTACTTCTGCTTTTAATTTTCCAGCACAACTTCAACCCATTAGCGAAGACAGAGCCATTCTGGAACTATTCCATGGGCCAACGTTAGCATTTAAAGATTTCGGCGCTCGCTTTATGGCGAAATGTTTGCAAGCCTTTAGCGGTGATAAGCCAATCACCATTTTAACGGCAACCTCTGGTGATACCGGTGCGGCAGTTGCTCATGCGTTTCACGGTATCGACAATATTCGTGTGGTTATTTTATATCCGAAAGGAAAGATCAGCTTATTGCAAGAGAAAATGTTTACCACTTTGGGTGGCAACATTGAAACCTTGGCAGTAGATGGTACTTTTGATGATTGTCAGGCATTGGTTAAAAAGTCTTTTGATGATAAAGAGCTTGCAACAACAATTGGTCTAAACTCAGCGAATTCAATTAATATTAGTCGTTTGTTAGCGCAAATATGTTACTACTTTGAAGCCGTCGCCCAGCTTTCTCGTCAAAAAAGTAAAGGCAATTTAGGTGAAATCGTTTTCTCTATTCCTAGTGGTAACTTTGGTAACTTAACGGCAGGTTTATTTGCTAAAGCCTTGGGGTTACCAATCAAACGTTTTGTTGCTGCAACTAATGCTAATGATACCGTTCCACGTTATTTATCTACAGGAGCATGGTCGCCAAATGATACTGTCGCAACTATTTCTAATGCAATGGATGTAAGTAATCCAAATAATTGGCCTCGTGTTGAGCATATGTTGAAGTCAGGCATAGTTGACAAAGATTGTGTGACGTCAGTATCTATTGATGAAGAGCAAACACAGTCAACCGTTTTACAGTTGAATAAGTTAGGTTATATCAGTGAACCTCATGCGGCTGTGGCTTATAAAGCGTTGCAATATAGTACCACTGAAGATGAATTTGGTGTATTTTTAGGTACAGCCCACCCAGCTAAATTTAAAGAAGTGGTTGAGAGTATTTTAGGTCAACCTATTGGTTTACCAAAAGAGCTAGCTGATTGTGCTGGAGAGCCAATTTTATCTAAAGATTTGGCTTATGACTTTGCTCAATTACGTGAATATTTATTAGCTAAGCATTAATGAGTAAAATTATTTTAGATATCATCCCGGTAATGTTTTAAGCCGGGATTTTTATTTAATTATTTCTTTTAATGTTAGACTTATTTTTTTGCTTAACCACTTTTAGAACCTCGCTATGACTCAAACTCCCCAATGGCAGTCGATAATTGAGCAACAAAAGCAATTACCTTACTACCAAAAACTAATCACTGAAATCGAGCAAAGAAAAGCTCAAGGCATCGCAGTTTTCCCTGAAGAAAATGCTATTTTTAATGCGTTTGAATATGCAGATCTTCAGGATATTAAGGTGGTAATTTTAGGACAAGATCCTTATCACGGCACAGGAAGTGATAATAGCGGAGAAACTGTTCCTCAAGCTCACGGTTTAGCTTTTTCAGTGCAAGGTAATATCAAATCGCCACCATCGCTGGCAAATATCTATAAAGAACTAGCAACAGATATTGAAGGCTTTATTAGTCCCAAGCACGGTAATTTAACCGCATGGGCAAAGCAGGGGGTTTTGTTATTAAATACTGTCTTAACAGTAGAGCAGGCTAATGCGAACGCCCATGCAAAACTGGGTTGGGAAATATTCACCGATGAAATAATTAAGCAACTCAATCAAGAGAATTCTGGCTGTGTTTTCATTTTATGGGGGGCACATGCAAAGAAGAAAGGTCGTAATATAGATATAGTAAAACATCAAGTATTAGCGGGGCCTCACCCGTCTCCCTTATCTGCTTATCGAGGTTTTTTTGGCTGTCAGCACTTTTCCAAGGCGAATGCTTGGTTGGCATTACACAACAAAGAGATAATTAACTGGCACTTGAGTTAAATCATCCTCAGATCTATAGCATAAACAACAGCCTAAACTTGAACAATCATTGATAATACCTATACTCAGTAGGACAATAATTGCTCAAGGAATGAAAGTTAATGCCTCCCAATAAATCGTATCCAGATTGGCGAACTTTACTTCATTGGCATGACTTTTTTTCACTGTTAAAAAATGTCGCTCAACGATTTCCTTTATCAATGTTAGCGATTTTATCACTGAGTATTAGCGCTTTTTTACTACTTAATTATCATAATGAATTCAAGTATTTAGATAAAATACTCGTTTTTTCGATTCAAGCGATAATTGCCTTTACTGCTTTTACACTATATCGCGAAGCTGAAAAGAAAGAATCGTTGAATTATTCTATTATTGGCTGTTTTGTTATTACGACAATTATTTCAGTGTTTATAGTGACAACATTTGAAGATGCTTTTCTCTCGATATTTAGTTTATTTTCTGTCGCAATAGTGTTGGCATTATTATTCGCGCCTTTTGGTTTTTATCCTTTAATCAAAGAAGAGAAAAGCGAAGTCGTTATTGATGAAGTTAACGATAACTCGGCTTCTTTTTGGTATTTTAATTTCCAAACATTTACCGCCATTTTTTTTGCTGTCATAACTGCACTTATCCTTGGCGCAGGTTTATCGATTATTTTCGCCAGTATGACTTATTTATTCGACATTCAATTTAATCAGTCTATTTATGGCAATATTTGGCTTTTTGTTTGGAGTCTGTTGTTCCCACTTTATATTTTGGTAAATATTGATAATAACTTTGATTACCAACAACAAAACTGTCAGTTTCCCAAAGGCGTTCGAATAATAGCGAGTTATATTCTGGTGCCTTTAATGTCGATTTATATCGTAGTTTTATACACTTATATGGTTAAAATATTGCTGCAATGGCAATTGCCACAGGGTAATGTTGGTTGGATGGTCAGTATATTTGGCATTGTTGGCATAACAACTAAAATGATCATATATCCACTTAGAAAGGTTGGCTCACGATCATTATTACTCTTCGAAAGGTACTTCTATCCGGCATTGTTATGTCCAACTCTTCTACTTTTTCTCGCGATAAGTGTGCGAATAAATGATTATGGGGTAACAGAGTCTCGTTACGCCATTGGGCTGATCGGGCTTTGGTTTTTAATTGTTAGTCTTTTAGCTATATTTAGACCTAAGCAGTTTCATTTGAAGACTGCTGCGGTAATACTTAGTTTTTTGTGTTTAATTGCTTCTTTTGGTCCTTGGGGCATGCAGAAATTATCGATACAAAGTCAGGTTAAACGTTTTGAACTGCTGCTTAAACAGCATGGATTATTGAAAGATGGCCAAGCTTTAAACGCTAAAAGAGAAAATATTCGAGTACCAAGTAAAGCGATAAGTTCGATTAATTCAATTGCTAACTACTTAGCACGTATGAAAAATGGACGTAAACTTATAACTCCTATGTTTAAAGGTCTGATAGCTCAGAACCAAGATCAAACAAGAAATTCAATCAATAATGCACTAAATAGTGGCTACCAAATCATGTTGCTATTAGGTTTAGAGATGTTCCCCGAACATACAGTGCTTAGAAATGAAAATAATACCGCTAGTTTTAGTTATAGTAGTGACAAGTATTTTAAAACTAACGCTTTGGATATTTCAGGCTTTGATACCATGCAACAAGGCTTGTTGATGGAAAGGTATGGCCCACGAAAAATTAGTACTACAGCTCAAGCTTGCTTTAATGGCAATGGTGTAAGCGCTTGTCATACCAGCCAAGAAATTGTCGATGGTGTTTTAACACTCTCAATTGACGACGAACAAATTTTATTTAATGTTGCTGAGCTTGTGGAAACAATGCACAAAGATGATGTTTATTATCTAACTAAAGATAAAATCAGTCTGGTTAGCCAAGAAAAGTTGAGTGAAAGTGGCAAAGTAAAAGCTAAGTTAATTTTAACTGAAGTTCGCGCTATTTTTATGAAAAATCACTGGAAACTAGTCTCAGGTCGTTACGTTTTGTTAGCTAAATTTAATAGTTAAGTTTACCAACAAAAAAGAACTTAATACGAAAAATAAGGCTGCCAATAAAGAAAAAGAGATAAGCTTCGTCTAGTGAGGGAAACTTATTTCAAAATATCTTTGATGTTGAAATGAATTTTTCTAGTGCCAGTTTTTTTATTATTAAGCAGAGTTGAAATCTCTATTTGTAGTGTAAACTAGAATATATTTGCTTATTATTTGTCTTTTGTGGAATTTTGTTTTTAGTGTTACTAAGATTTGTTATTATTCATACCAAGATTTTTACTCATTTTACTTTAGGTGAAATTGCCATGTCATTAGAAAATTACTTTTTACCCTTTCGCGAAAACATCATTGGTCAGCAATTAAGCCACAGTATTAACGGTCAAGACCTAGATATAATTTATGCGGACTGGACGGCAAGTGGTCGCTTATACCAACCTATCGAAACTTACATAAGCAACGTGCTTGGACCTTATGTGGCAAATACACATACCGAAACCAATTTAACAGGTAGTGCAATGACGCTAGCCTATCACGATGCCCAACAAGAGATAAAACACCACGTAAACGCTTGTGCTAATGATATATTAATTACTTCTGGTGCTGGCATGACAGATGTGGTGAACAAGTTTCAGCGTATTTTGGGATTAAGAATTCCAGAGCGTATGCAAAAGCAAGTGCATTTTGACGAATGTGAAAAGCCAGTCGTTTTTATCACTCATATGGAACACCATTCAAACCAAACGACTTGGTATGAATGTGATGTTACTTTAGAAATCGTTAACCCTGATGAAAATGGCTTACCTTCATTTGAACATTTAGAGCAGTTATTAGAGCAATATAGTGAGCGCAAGCTAAAAGTAGGGTCTTTTTCAGCTTGTTCGAATGTGACTGGTGTTAAGACACCTTATTATCAATTAGCAGAAATGATGCACAATCATAATGGTGTTTGTTTCGTTGATTTTGCTGCCTCTGCACCTTATGTCGATATTGACATGCACCCTACAGATCCTAAACAAACCCTTGATGCTATTTTCTTTTCTCCCCATAAATTCCTTGGCGGCCCTGGCAGTTCGGGCGTACTTATTTTTAATAAAACTTTGTACAAAAACAAAGTACCTGATCATCCTGGTGGCGGTACGGTGACATG
>Ga0105356_10006862_pt1 | contig 10571 bp, 10 predicted proteins | sample GOMGulsemesocosm_3_FD_83502 | JGI IMG/M metagenome (GOLD analysis project Ga0105356, IMG submission 83502) | Methane-oxidizing microbial communities from mesocosms in the Gulf of Mexico - GOM9D Gulf of Mexico | ecosystem: Environmental > Aquatic > Marine > Cold seeps | place: Gulf of Mexico...
CTGATACAGCTAGCTAAAGAGCTAGACGCGAATGTTATCCCCTATGGTGGCGGCACTTCGGTTGCAGGACACATTACCCCTCAGCAATCGGATAAGCCCATCATTACCGTTGCGCTAACGCGCATGAACAAGCTATTAGATCTGGATACAGAAAGCCAGATCGCCACTTTTGGTGCGGGAGCTAATGGCCCAGAGCTAGAAGCTCAGCTACACGCCAAGGGCTATGTGTTAGGGCACTTCCCACAATCTTGGGAATTGTCTACCGTTGGTGGCTGGGTGGTCACGCGCTCCAGTGGTCAGCAGTCATTGCGCTATGGACGCATCGAGCAGATGTTTGCCGGTGGCCGTATTGAAAGCCCTGCTGGCACTATGGACATCCCAACGATCCCCGCCTCATCGGCAGGTCCAGATTTGCGCGAAATGATTATGGGATCAGAGGGGCGTATGGGCATTATCACTGAAGTAAAAGTGCGCGTGACACCTCTTCCTGAGCAGCAGAGCTTCCATACGGTATTTTTCCCCGACTGGGAGAAAGCTGTTAAGGCGGTTCAAGAAGTCGTGCAAACTAAGATACCTTTATCTATGTTGCGCGTAAGTAACCAGATGGAAACCTATACGGGTATGCGTATCTATGTGGAAGAGAAGCAAGTCTCCATGCTAGATAAAGCCTTGGCTATACGCGGTGCTGGTGAAAATAAAAACATGGTGACTTTTGGTTTGACCGGTACTAAAGCCCAGGTTAAAGCGAATAAAAAGCAGGCCATGAAAATCTTTAAGCAGCATGGCGCTGTTAAATTGCTGGATAAAATGCTGGGTGATAAGTGGGAACACGGTCGCTTCCGCTTCCCCTATCTGCGCCACCCTTTGTGGGACCTGGGTTATTCGGCAGATACTTTCGAGACAGCGGTTGATTGGTCTAAGTTGAAAGGCTATGTGGCCGAAGCGGAAGAGGCGGTATCACAGGCTTTGGCTGACGAAGGTGAGAAAGTACATGTCTTTACGCATTTGTCGCATCTGTACCCGCAGGGCTCTAGTGCTTATACGACTTATTTTTTCCGCAATGGGGATAGCTATGAGGCGACCCATGAGCGCTGGAAGAAGGTTAAGAAAATTGCCTGTGAAATGATTGTGAAGCACGGCGGCACTATATCTCATCAGCACGGTGTGGGCCGCGATCATGCACCGTACATGCCTGCTGAGAAGGGCGAGCTAGGTATGAGCGCCATCCGCAATATGGTTGAGCATATGGATCCAGAGCAGCGCATGAACCCTGGCGTATTGTTAGAAGACTAACAACGCCGTAAAACACACAATATTCAGTTGATATAGCAAGGTAAGAACGTGGTTAAAAGTTGGAATAAAGATTGGCGCGCAGGTCTGTGGACAGATTTAAAAGCTGCAGACACAGAGTGGGATATGATCATCATTGGTGGCGGTATTACCGGTGCTGGCGTATTGCGTGAGGCTTCGCGCCGCGGCTTGAAAACATTGCTTATCGAACAAAAGGATTTCGCCTGGGGGACTTCTAGCCGATCATCTAAAATGGTACATGGTGGTTTGCGCTACTTGACTCAGGGTGACTTTAAGTTGACCCACGAGGCGGTAGTCGAGCGCCAGCGTATGCTGGACGAGGCACCTGGCTTGGTTGAGCCGATGAAATACGTCTACCCCTTCCGCAAGGGCGACTTCCCGAATCGCTGGGCGTTTAACTTTGTACTGCGTGTCTATGATTTCTTTGCAGGCCGCCGCGATTATCGCTACTTTGGTAAAGGCATGGTGGAGTCCTTCTTGCCCGGTATTCTGGATAACGGTCTGTACGGCGCGACTCAATATACCGATGCGGTGACGGATGACTCGCGCTTGGTGATGCGTGTGCTGCAGGAAGCTCAGGGTGAGGGCGGCATCGCTGCCAACTACATGAAAGCTAGTGACTTGGTACGTGAAAACGACAAGGTTGTTGGCTTAACCGTAGAAGACGTTGATAGTGGTGAGTCCTGCCAGGTACGTGCAAAGGTCGTGGTGAATGCCACCGGCGCTTGGGCGGATCGCCTGCGCGGTAACTTGATCGACGAGAAGCGTGTGCGGCCCTTGCGCGGCAGCCACATTGTTGTGCCTAGCTGGCGTTTGCCTGTGCATCAGGCCCTGGCTTACCAACACCCTAAAGACGGCCGATTTACCTTTATCTATCCATGGGAAGGCGCGATTGTCGTCGGTACTACGGATTTAGATCACAAGGAAAATTTAGATCTTGAAGCGGGCATTACCGCAGAAGAGGTTGATTACATCCTTGAGGGAGCTAACAACCAGTTCCCTAAAGTGAAGCTGACACGTGAAGATATTTTGAATACCTACTCCGGTGTGCGCCCGATTGTCGGCAAAGAAGGTGTTGATGCGGATAAGATGAACCCATCCGATGCACGCCGAGATCACGTCGTGTGGAGCAATGACGGCATGATCACGGTAACCGGTGGCAAGCTAACTACCTTCCGCGCCATTGCTATCGATGTAATGAAGGCCGCAGGCCCGCATTTACATATCGGTAAGGTTGAAGATACTAAAGACAGAGTTTTTGCCCCCGTATTGAAGAAGTTAAAAGGTATTGCCTTGGGGCCCGCGCAAGAGCGACGCCTGAAAGGTTTTTATGGCTCTGCAGCTCAAGGCATTATTGATTACGCTAAGCCCGGTGACTTGGGGTATATCCCGGGCGCTATGAACCTGTGGGCAGAGCTGCGTTGGTCGGCAGCCTATGAAGCCGTTTCACACTTAGATGACTTGCTGCTGCGCCGTACACGCCTGGGTCTTCTGTTAGCTGAAGGTGGGCTGTGCCAGATTGATCGTATCAAGACAATAGCTCAGCCAGAGCTGGGTTGGGATGATGCGCGCTGGCAGCAAGAAGTTGAACGCTATCAATCCATTTGGTCAGAAAAGTACAGTGTACCTGCAGCTTAGCGCTGCAGGTCGGGGGAGCTGTGATGAAAAATAATATATTGGCTATCGATAATGGTTCACAAAGCATTCGTGCTTTATTGTTCGATCTTGAGGGTAATTTGCTGTTTAAAAGCAAAATAGAAATTGAAGCCTATTTTTCTGAACAGCCCGGCTGGGCAGAGCAGCACCCCGAGTACTACTGGGAAAATGTAGGCACCGCCTGCCGCAGCCTGTGGGAGCAAGGGGCTGATCCTGAATCGGTTGCCGGTGTGTCGGTGACGACCCAGCGCGGCACGATGGTTTGCCTAGATGAAGATGGCAAGTCATTGCGACCCTCTACGACCTGGATGGATCAGCGCCAGCTGGATGAGCTGGACTCGCTGCCGCCTATTTGGAGTAGCTTGATTGCCATTTCTGGCAAAGCCAAGATATTGGATTATGTGCGCAAGCAGGCGCCCTCCAACTGGCTGGCCAAGCACCAGCCAGAAATCTGGGAAAAAACGGCTAAGTTTTTACAGTTATCCGGCTACTTGAACTACCAGCTTACGGGTGAGTATAAAGACTCTGTGGGTAGTCAGGTGGGCTATATCCCCTTTGAATATAAAATTCGCGATTGGGCACCTAGCTACAGTTGGCACTGGCATGCCTACAACATCAAACGTGAGCAGCTACCTGAGCTAGTTAAGCCTGGTGAGTGCCTAGGTATGTTGCAAGCTCAGCCTGCGAAGCATATTGGCCTGCCCACTGGTGTGCCGGTGATGGCCTCTGGTGCGGATAAGGCTTGCGAGCTCATTGGCTCTGGTCTAGTTGCTGATGACGTGGCCTGCCTGTCCTACGGCACACGGGCGACGATCAATACCCATACTAAAAAATACTTCGAACCTATACGTTTAATGCCAGCCTATCCCGCGGCCATTCCTGAAATGTTTATGACCGAGGCCGCTGTGCCCCGTGGCTTTTGGATGGTGAGCTGGTTTAAGAAAGAGTTTGGTCAACACGAGCAAGTACTTGCCGAGCAGCAGGGTGTAGCTCCAGAAACACTATTTGATGATTTAGTGAACCAAGTGCCCCCTGGTTCCTTGGGGCTGATGTTACAACCCTATTGGGGGCGAGACATTGCCCCTGGCCCAGAGGCCAAGGGTGCGATCATCGGTTTTGGTGAGGTGCATACCCGTGCGCATATGTATCGCTCAATTCTAGAGGGCTTAGCCTACGCCTTGCGTGAAGGGCGCGAGGCGATCGAAAAGCGCGGCAAGAAAAAGATTACCCGTCTGCGTGTATCCGGTGGCGGTTCCCAGTCTAGGGCGGCGATGCAAATCACGGCGGATGTATTTGGTCTACCTGCGGAGCGTCCACATACTTTTGAGACCTCCGGCCTAGGTGCGGCAATAGTTGCGGCGGTGGGCTTGGGCTTTCACCCAGATTTTGAAACAGCGATGGTGAAGATGACGCGGGAGGGAGATGTGTTCTACCCGGATCCCGAGGCAACCAAGGTCTACGACGCTTTATACAGCGAAGTGTATCAAGGTATGTATAAACGTTTAGAGCCGATGTACAAGTCTATTCGCGAGATCACGGGTTACCCGAAGTAGTCTACTCTTCCGGAGGCCGCTCTTCTTCGTCCAAGCGCGGCGCGTCTAACTCTTCCATTTCTTCTATTTTCTTGCGCAGGTGCTCTGCCTCCAGTAGGGCCTTGCCGGACTCTTTTACGCGCCCTTCTTGCATAAGCTGGTGCACCTGTTGAACTTGCTCGTCAAACTGGTGTTGCAGGCTGCGAATTTTGAAGTGTTTACTGAATTTCTGGAATATTTTCATGGTTGGGTCTTGTTCATAACAAAATGACGCATTATCACTTTTGTTTTGGGCTGTTTAAGGCGTATGCTGCACAGCACATTATTCACTGACATATTGTGGGCTAACCATATAATATGTTTGGTAGAAAAACTACGCAGGGGCGTGCTAAATGAAAGATTTAAACAATAAAGTGGCCATGGTGACCGGCGCATCGGAAGGCATCGGCCGCGGCATAGCTGGAGCATTGGCCAAGCAGGGCGTGAAAGTGGCCATTGTTGCGCGCTCACAAGAAAAGCTGGAAGTGACCGCGCGCGAATTACAGGGTGAAGTATTCCCCTTTGCCGCAGACTTGATGGACGCTGATGCGGTACGCGAGGTGGCGAAGAAAATTGCCGAGCAATTGGGCCCGATTGATATATTGATTAACAATGTGGGAGGCGGAACATTTAAGCCACTCGATATGCAAAGCGCTTGGGAAGCCGACCTGCCGGTGCACTTGCCTATGGCCGCAGCGGTAGCTGCTTGTCACTCGGTGATCCCCGGTATGATCGAGCGCAAGTCAGGGCACTTGGTGAATTTAACCAGCCCTGCGGGCTATGTACCGTTTCCCTATATGATGCCCTATGTGGCCGCGCGCCACGCCATGGTGGGGCTGTCATTGTCATTGCACGGCGAGCTGAAGGAGTACGGTGTAGGTTCTACGTTGTTCTGCCCATCACAGGTGAATACGGGCTATTTTGATCGCAACGATGCGGATATGGGCTGGTACCCAAGAGTGTCTAAAGTGTTCCCCGTATTAGAGCCAGAGCAGGTGGGTGAGCAGGTAGTGAAGGCGATTAAGGGCAATAAACGTGAAGTGATCTACCCTTTCACTCTGTGGGCGTTTTTACGCTTTTACCAGAAGCTACCGTGGTTGTCGGTAGTTTCTCTAAAGCTGCTGGGCTTGTGGAAGCCTGCGGCGACTCGCTAGGTAAGAGTCTGGCGATATTGAGAAGCCCTGTATGGGCTTCTCTTACATGGGATATAATCCGAGGCTTAAACAAGGTATTGCTATGAGCCAGTCAACTAATCCCCCATCAAATTTATTGCCACTAGGCCAAAACGTCAGCTATCCGGAGCACTACGATGCTAGCGTGCTGTGCGCCATTCCCCGCGCCCAGGGGCGAGAGCCACTAGCGCTGCAGGAACTGCCGTTTCAGGGTGAGGATATTTGGACCGCCTATGAGCTATCTTGGCTAAATGCCAAGGGTAAGCCACAGGTCGCTCTGGGTGAGCTGCGTGTACCCTGTGAGTCCGCTAATATGGTGGAGTCAAAATCTCTTAAGCTCTATTTCAATTCGTTTAACCAGACGCGCTTTGACGATTGGCACGCAGTACAACAGCGTGTGCAGCAAGACCTAGCTAATACGACTGGCGTATCTGTACAGTTTAAGCTGTGCTCGGTGCAAGACTGTGAATCTCAAATACTGGCGGCGATGCCAGGGCAGTGTATCGATGAGCTCGATATCGAAGTGGCGGACTACGCGCCGAATGCGGATGGTCTGGTTGTGAGTGACTCTGAGCTGGTTGAAGAAACTGTGCACAGCCATTTACTCAAGAGCAACTGCCGCATCACCTCCCAGCCGGATTGGGCCTCGGTGATGATTCGCTACAAGGGCGCAAAAATAGATCAAGAAAGCCTGCTGCGCTACATCATAGGCTTTCGCCAGCACGATGAGTTCCATGAGCCCTGTGTGGAGAAGATGTTTACCGAGATACTGCGTAAATGTAAGCCTGAACAGCTGACTGTGTATGCGCGCTATACCCGCCGTGGAGGCTTGGATATCAATCCCTTTAGAAGCAACTTTGAGCAGGCGCCAGAGAATCTGCGTCTGCCTCGGCAGTAGGTGGCACAGACTGGTTTGAGCTTCTAATTTTTTCGCGCAGCTCGGGGGAAGATGGTTGAAGCAAAGTTTGAAGGTGAAGCTTAGAGAGGTATATGGTGTGATTATTTATGCCTTATTATCTGATTTACTCGTCACTTCAAGTATTGATGGAGCCATACTAAAGAGGCTTAACTTGGCGTCATTCTCGTTTTCCTTTACTCTCTCATGCTATCGTCAGGGGGCAATTTCTAGGAAGTCAGTTGTATATACTTTTATTTAAAGAACGTAAATAGGCGACACTGGGTGTTATTTTATACCTTGTTTTAAAGCTTTAGAGTGTGCTTTATAAAGGGAGCCACATCACTGATACCTAGATGTCTTTTTATTTCAATAGCTTATGCTTTTCCGTCTACTCCCAATGACAATATCGATGTCCTTAAATGTCAATTTTGAAGTTTTTCAGTCATTCCTTTAGTGCCTTGCGCACTTTATATTCGCCGAAATAAACGAGAGTGTGGCCAAGCGCTGTTTCATGGCTTTTGGCTTACAAAATACGCGATTAATAATTGAGTTAATGATGATGAAAAATAATTTTTTAGAACGCCTAGGTGCATGGTCTGGGTTAATTTGGTTTATGTTGTTTGGTCTTGGATGGGTTTTGTCTGAGTGGATTCCTCCTATTTCGCCCGATATGACGGCGGTTGAGGTGGCTGAAGTGTATAAAGAACACCATTATCAATTACTTCTAGGTGGAGTGTTAATGATGCTGTCTGCTTTTTTTGTTGGGCCGGTGACGGCTCTGATTGTCTTACTAATGAATAAAATTGAAAAGAGAATGGGCGCTCTTTCCATTGTGATGATTGTTACCGGGGCCACTAGTGCTGTGAATATCTGTTTAAGTGGTGTGTTTTATGCGGCTGCGGCCTTTAGGCCCGAACGCAGCCCAGAAGTCGTTCAGGGATTAATGGATTTTGGGATGTTGTTTTTCTTTGGAGGCATTTCTGCATTTATCGGTTTTTTTGGTTGGACGGCTTATGCTTCTCTGGTTTTAGATGATCGTAATAATCCCGTTATACCCAGGTGGTTTGGTTATCTATGTTTGTGGACGACAATTGTTCTTATACCCGATGTTCTGGTGTTTTTCTTTAAAACGGGACCTTTTGCATGGGACGGTATCATCGGTTTTTGGATTCCTCTCGCCTTGTTTATAATCACGTTTACAGCATCGCCTTTTGCATTAAAGAAAAGTGTTGAAAATCACCTATGAATATAACGAATTCTGAACAGCATAGAGAAGCGCGCATTCCCGGTGAAGCTGAATTTTGGATATTTATCATGGGGGACTTAATTATTTTCTCTGTGCTGTTCATTGCCTTTATGTATAACCGTTCTTTAAATCTAGAGCTATTTAACCATTCTCAGGCGCAATTGAATCAGGTTTATGGTTTGATAAATACACTGGTTTTATTAACTAGTTCCTGGTGTGTTGCTTATGGTCTACTGGCGGCCCGGTTTAAAAAAACAGAGGTCGCCGCACGTTTTTATCGTTTTGCTTTCTTGTGCGGTTTAGTGTTTTGCGGTGTTAAATTTTTAGAATACAGTGAAAAAATTTATTCTGAAGTGAATATAGTTGATAATGTTTTTTATCTTTATTATTTTGCTTTGACGGGAGTTCACCTTCTACATGTGACTGTGGGCCTGATCTGTTTATCGGTAATGATTAAGCGGTGCCAAAATACAAAATCTTTGCAGGAGGATGATATCCAGTTTCTGGAAGGTGGTGGGGTATATTGGCATATGGTCGATATTTTATGGATTTTCCTTTTCTTTATAATATATCTTATTAATGGGTAATGAAAAATATGAATAGAAATATGATTAAAACCGGCTTCATGGCGGCAGCTTTAGCCAATATTGTGGGAGTATTGTTGTTTTCACGCGTGTTGACAAATGAAGCAATTAATAATGCTGACCCAGTTGTGATGTCGAATTTTGGATTGATGATGATCATGGTATGGGGGTTAACATACCTGGGAACGGCTTTTGTTGAAGGAAATATTCGTTGGATTGCAGCCGCTTTTACAATTGAAAAGTTAGTGTATGTTGTGGTTTGGTTAAGATGGCACTTATCCCATGATATAGAGGCTTTGTATGCAACGGATTCCTTCGCTGGAGTGTTCTATACAATATATGGTTTAAATGACTTTATGTTTATGTTGTTTTTTGGTTTTGTCTTCTGGAAACAATCTGTTAGACGAGAACGATAACGCATTGGATCCAAAAAAACGGCTTAGCAATGTTGGTTAAAGGTTGATTATGATTGAAAGAATGAACAGTAAAAAAATAAACTATGTTTGGTTATTTCTTGTGGCTGCTACGCTGTTGTCATGGTGGGCCATTGAGATCGGAGGCGGTGCCTTTTTAGCGTTTACCCCGCACTCTATTGGCATTACTATTTCTTTGGTTGCTGCTGTTAAAGTGTACTTTGTTATTATGCATTATATGGAGATTGCAGTCGCCCCGTTATTCTTAAAAGTGCTATTAATATTGTGGTTAACTATGACAACAGCCAGTATTTTACTTATCTATATGAATTCAGGCTGGTTCCTTTCTTAGAGGGTGGTTAGTGTGAGGACTCCTTAAGGTACTTTCGAGGGCTCATATGATACCAGCGTTTAAAGGCTCTGGAAAAGGCCGACGCCTCTGAATAGCCTAGCCGGCCTGATATTTGCTCTATACTGAGGTTGGTTTTTATTAGTAATTCTAGGGCCATGGATTGTTTCACTTCACTGACTAACTGGTCAAAATTAGTGCCTTCTTCGGAGAGTTGTCGCCGCAACTTTTTTGGGTGCATTATGCACTCTTCAGCGAGCTTTATGAAAGAGGGCATGTTTGCTGTGTCTTTAAGCAGTCGGTGGCGTATGCTTGCTGATAAGCTGTTAGAAGGCAGTTTTCTAAGTAAGGTTTGACATTGTTGTTCGAAATATTTTTGTGTCAGTTCATTTCGTTGGGGTAGCTTTAATTTTAATCGATGCCTATCTAATACAACATCATTGTTGTTTTGGTTGAAGTCTGGTGTGACGTTAAATAGTTCATGGAATTTTTCCGTATAATGAGTTGGCGCTCGTTTCATTCTCAGGGCGTGAACAGGAAGGTTCACTGGGTCGAGGTCCTTTTGCAGTGTCATCAAAGTTGCTATGTCTCTTTCAAGAAGAAAGCTTCTTAATGATTCAGGTAACTCACTATCATCGACTCTTAGAGAGGCTTCATTACCCGAGACAACCCCCGTGATATGGCAATAAGTAGAACTGAGTTGAATATATCGAGTTCCTACTTCCACAGCCTCATAGAAAGTAGGGCTGCTTAATACCGCCAGCCCGTAAGCACCAAAGGTCGCAATGTGGTTTCTTGAACCTGCCTCTAATCCCAGAGGTGTATCGTTACCTAAAATATTCAGTAAATTGCTAATAAGGTGTAGCTCTTGATGGGCGCTAATCATAGCGCTAGGGTGTTGCAATTTATGGGGGGGGATATTGGTTCCTTTTAGGCACTCTTGGGTGCTTAATCCGTACTGATGAGCCACATGAATAAGCTCAACAATACTGGTTATACTGCGCGGAAAGTCCCAATAATCAGGTTTAGCCATTTTTACTCTCAAGTGTTTAGTTCTGTTTTAGTTACATGCAAAGTACATTTTTATAAAAGCCTCTTGTATCACTATTGCTTTGTTCATATTTAGTTGAGTAATAAAAATTATAAGTAAATATAAAAGCAATATATTTCAGATTATTTTGCAAAAATTAACATTGATGAGGGCTGAGAACTAATTCACTAATTTAAATGTGCTTTTGAAGAATAATTTTCATAATGTACATTGATTTTAGTTGTGATGTATTTTTATTAGTCGTTATATCAACCAATACGTCATCTTTTATCGTATATAAGGCATAAATTAATTTTTAATTTTGGTTATATTGCTTAATC
>Ga0105356_10006864_pt1 | contig 10566 bp, 7 predicted proteins | sample GOMGulsemesocosm_3_FD_83502 | JGI IMG/M metagenome (GOLD analysis project Ga0105356, IMG submission 83502) | Methane-oxidizing microbial communities from mesocosms in the Gulf of Mexico - GOM9D Gulf of Mexico | ecosystem: Environmental > Aquatic > Marine > Cold seeps | place: Gulf of Mexico...
TAAACGACGCGAATAAAAAACTATAGCCCGCGACACTCTGCATTAGCGGGCTTTAGTCATTATGAATTATTTCAATTACCGAGTTATCTTAAGCAACACTTCTTGTATTTCTTGCCACTGCCACACGGACAAGGATCATTACGCCCCGCCGTAGGTAATGAGCTAACGGGCACACTGTTCTCTAAAATGGTATTTTCGTCGTAAAGTATATTAGCCAATAAACCGCCTTCACCCATTAACGACGCAAAATCATCAAACTCTTCCGCTGAGATATTGTCGACTTTTTCACTTTCCAAGTCACTTTCTAAGCCATCTTCTGCGTCATCTTCAGCCCAAGCACTTAAGGTGGTAATCACATTAAATTCGGTTTGAATCATGCCCGAATTAATCAACGTAGGCGCACCTGTTCTATGCCACGCTTTTACTGCACTTTGGCCAAAGCGATCTTCATCAAATACGTTGTTATCATCGGTATAGTCATCGGTGTCGTCACACAGCTCAATAAACTGAGCTTTAAAATTATCAAGTTGATATTCAATGCACGAATCGGCTAATGCGCTCATTAGAAAGCTATTAATTGAACCTGGTAAAGTAGAAAATACCGTTATCCATCGAGTGACATGTGCACCTAAGACAAACTTATCAATAATACCCGCTTCATACTGAGCAAATACCGCTTCCATAGCCGATGCCTTGCAATACATCGCTTGATGACCATCAACAATATAATTACACAATGCTTGGGTATTACCGTCGACCACATTATAAAATAAGGTCGGCGTTAACTCTGTAAGTGCATCACCAAATACGGCTTCAATAGGAGTTAAAAAGGTATCGCTACGTGCAAATAACTGCAAACACTTTTCTAACGCGGGTGAATATTTTAATTCCGCTAATAATAACGTACCAAAAAATAAAATGGCCTGTTGATCGTCGGTTAATGAGCTATCATCTGCGATAAATTGATCTATCAGCCGTTCTAACTCAGGGTAAAATTCCGACCAATTTTCTTTAACCACTTCGATACCTGCAATAGGTAATTCGTTGTCTTGTGCATTACCTATATCCAATAAGGCTTGTTCTAAATTCATGTGAATTCCGCGTTAAATAATCAATGATGAGTGCATATGCCCGATATTATATAGTAATACTTCTACTCCCCGTTACCATTGAAAGTATCAAATTCAAAAAAAAGCCCCGCTAACGCTTTACATTAGCGGGATTCTTTTAAGGTTACTCGAAGCGTATAACGATTTATCATTTGATACTATATCCACCAAGATTTGCTATCATAACGACTTTTCAAATCCATAAGGCAGCAGTACTGCGTGGCAGTTTTTCAACTTAGAGATTATCAACAAGAAGCCGTATCAAAGGTGCTCAAACACTTTCGAAAAACCAATGAATCTGCGGTAATTGTTTTACCTACGGGCTCAGGTAAAAGTTTGGTAATTGCCGAGCTTGCTCGCTTAGCAAAACGAAAGATACTCGTACTTACTCACGTGAAAGAACTGGTTGATCAAAATCATCAAAAATATGAAAGCTATGGGGTTACTGCTGGTATTTATTCTGCAGGATTAAAACTCAAAGAAACTCAACACCAAGTCACGTTCGCCAGCATTCAATCAGCAGCACGTAATCTAGATGATTTTAATGCGCCCTACTCGTTAATTATTATTGATGAATGTCATCGCGTTAACCTCGCCAGCGCTGACTTGCCTAGAGAAGAGTCTAAACAAGCGCCAGAAGAACAAGCACAAGAAAGCGCAAGCAAGCCCTCTAATAGTAATCAGTATCAACAGATCATTGAAAAGTTGATGCAAGTTAATCCCGACGTAAAGTTACTCGGGTTAACCGCTACCCCTTATCGTTTAAGCATGGGCTGGATTTATAAAAAGCATTATCGTGGTTTCATGCGCAGTGAAGAAAAGCGGCCTTTTGAGCACTGTATTTATGAACTACCGCTACGCTATTTAATTACCCGCAACTATTTAACCGAGCCCAATTTAGTTGATGCCACCATAGAGCACTACGATTTTAGTAGCTTGCGTTCAAACGCTTCAGGTGACTATAGCCCTACAGATATGAATCATTTATTAAATAAAAACCCAAGGGTGACCCAAGGTATTATTGAACAGGTCATTGAGTTAGGCCATCAACGTCAAGGTATTATGATATTTGCCGCTACCGTTGAACATGCAAAAGAAGTCTTTAGCTATTTACCCGCCAAGTTAAGTGCGTTAATCACCGGCGCTACCGACAACACTGAACGCGATCAGTTAATTAAAGCATTCAAACGTAAAGACATTAAATACCTAGTCAATATTTCAGTATTAACCACGGGCTTTGATGCGCCTCATGTCGATATGATTGCAATATTACGCCCGACACAATCGGTTAGTCTCTATCAGCAAATTATCGGTCGTGGTTTGCGCTTGAGTGATAACAAAAAAGATTGCTTGGTGATTGATTATACCGGTAATGATTTTGACCTCTATCATCCCGAGGTTGGTGAGAAAAAACCCAATAGTAACAGTCAGCCGGTACAAGTGGTTTGCCCAAGTTGTGAATTTCCCAATACCTTTTGGGGCATTTGTGATGATGACGGTTATTTAGTAGAGCACTACGGCCGACGATGCCAAGGTATTGTCAATGTTCCCAATCAAGAGCAACCAGAGCAGCAAGTTAGCGAGCATCAATGTGACTATCGCTTTGTCTTTAAAGAATGCCCTCACTGCGGTGGTGAAAATGACATAGCGGCTCGCACCTGTTTACAGTGCCTTGAGGTTTTAGTCGATCCCGACGACATGTTAAAAAAGGCCCTGCAACTTAAAGATTCAAAAATTATTCGCTGTTCAGGCCTTAACTTAACCAGTGATAAAGACGGGGCAAAGTTAAAAATAACTTACCATGATGAAGAAGGCGCTGAGCTTACTGAATCTTTTGACTTTGCTAAGCCTAATCAAGTTAAAGCGTTCAACACTATATTTGCTAAACGCCTAAGCGCTAAAATTAGCGTGCAACTGGGTTCAACTGAGTCGTTTGAAGTGACTACGCTAGAGCAAGCATTAACGTTAGAGAATATACTGCCATGCCCCGAGTTTGTCATTGCCAGAAAACAAAAATACTACTGGCGTATTAAAGACAGACTTTTTGACTATCAAGGTAAATATCGAAAAGCCAATGCGCTTAAATAAGCTCAAAGAGAAGACGAAAAAAAACAGCGACTAGTAAAGTTTCGGTTTCTTAGAATGTGGTGGCATAAAAGTGAGCGTGAAGGCTTATAGGTAACTCATTACGCGAAATATACATAAACCAACTGATACCTAGTAATCATTGAAGATACACTTCGGCAGTATCTTCAATATCTTTACCTTCAAGTTAATTTGCGTCCAAGCCAAAAAAACGAATCGCTTGTGCAGCATCTACCGGTAAGTTATGACCCACATCTGCTATGCTAATCGCTTCAACTTGTGCTTGCCCACCAATACTGCCATAGCGAGTACGGGTATAATCTGTTTTAGGCGTATCAGTATAAATAGGGTCTTGGGTTAATTCATGGGTATTTGTCCACTGCTTAATCGCTTCATTAAAATTACTGTAATAAAGCACATCGTCATCTGCGCCATGCCATAACTGCATACGTGGACGAGAACCTGTATATTCTGGATATACACCTCGTACTATGTCACCCCACTCTTCCGCCGTTTTAACCACTGTACCTGTTGCACAAGCAGTGCTCCAAGTAGCACTGCTATTGGTTGCAAAACAGGTAAATGGCACGCCAGCAAAAGAGGAGCCTGCGGCAAATACGTCGGGGTATAAACCAATAAGTACATTGGTCATCATCGCACCTGAAGAAACACCGGTAGCAAAGATACGACTGTCATCTACGTTGTAATGACTTTTAGCGTAATTAACCATAGACAAAATAGAAGCTGGGTCACTGCTACCTCCACGTACCAGCGCTTCTGGCGTTGCTACATCAAAACATTTGTCACTACTATTTGCGGTCGGATAAATCACAATGTAGCCGTATTGGTCTGCTAATTTTGCATATTGAGTGTTAGCATAAAATACGGGACCGGTGCCAGTACACCAATGGTTAGCAACTAATAAAGGCGCAAAAGCATTTACATTAGTCGGTACATAAAGGTGCATTTCTAAATCACCTGGGTTACTACCAAAATCAGTAATTTCTGTTAATACGCTGTTACCACTATTGATAGTCGCAACGATATCACTACCAACTCCAAGGTTTATTTCAACATTTTCATTACATTCGATCATGTTATTTGCTTCATCATTCCACTGCCAGGGCCAACCGCCCGCATAACCTTGGGTAACAAGTTTTTGGCACATGTCAGCACCCTTAACATTTTCATCAAGTACATTTAAGTCGTTATTGACATGAAATTCACCAATAACAACCGGTTTATCTACTTGCCAATAATCAGCGTTATGATGAAAAGGCGACCATGCACCGTTTTGTCCTTCATTATTGTAATAATGTGGCTGGTAAAAATCTAAAACAGCTAACGGATTATTATCTGCTAATGCCATCAGGCGATCATCGCGGTAAAGGTTAGTACCGCCAGCAACATCTGAGTTATATTTACCCATTGATTTAGATCCGGTAGTTACTAAGGCTATTTCATCATTATCAATTGCTTCTTGATGAATAGCCGCTGCCATTTTGGCTTGTACTCGTTGTAAATCTTCAAGAGTAAGTGCATTGGCGTGCTCGGTATTAACGGTTTCGTCGTCAGCTAACCAGCTTTCGGTCATGTTCTCTGGCTCGTTAAATAATTCCCAAGCAACTAGCGCAGGATGGCCATTAAGTGTTTTCACCATAGGTTTTAAAACTTGGTCAATATAAGACTGTAAAACGGTATCGTCTGTTAATAAACGATAGTTATTATCAATCGGCGGTTTACGATAAGTATTATTCTTTAACATATCAAATGACCATAAAGAGGGCACAATATAAATGCCCGCCTCTTGGGCCATATCTAACGCTACAGTCATATCCGCAATAAAACTGGTAGTGTTGATATGTTTAAGTGTGGTGTCGTTTTCCCAAGTCGGTGTCATTGAACCATCGGTATGTATCCACCAACGCAGAGTATTACCGCCGCCTTGTTTTAGGTCGGTGATCGCTTGTTGTAATAGGCTAGTATCAACACCATTACCAATATCTCTGGCAAAATCAAACCACGCGATATTAAAACCACTTAAATACAAGTCTTTATTCATATAGCGAATACGGTTAGTGCTCGTTACAGGTGTTTCTCCTTGATAAATACAGCTATTAGGCTCTGGATCCACGGCACTATTAACCACAATACAGCTGGCTTCATTTTCCCCGCCCCAACCATCGCCATCAGGATCAGAATAAGTCATTTTACAATAGGGTATACCTGTTGAGGCAATATCACATACCGGTAAAGTGGTACTTACAATAACGGTAATAACAACGCTATCAGTTACTGTTATTGTGCCATCACTCACTGATAATACCGCGGTTATTTCTCCTTCATTATTAAAGGTATGGGAAGGCTGTGCAATATCATAAATGGTATCTTCAATAGACCAACTATACGTTAATGTATCAGTAGTATCACTGTCTGTTGCTGACCCATTTAAGGTGATGTTCTCATTTAAAATAATATTGATATCATCACCTGCGTTTACCACAGGTGAGCTGTTTTTTGGCGTGATATCAGGAGTTGGCTTTGGTGTTGGGCTTGTATCACCGTCACCACCACATGCACCTAATAAACAGGTGCTAACTAATAAACTTAATTTAAAAATTGTAACTAATGTATGTTTCATAATTTCCCTAAAATTAACTAATGCCTTGTTATTATGTTGAAAGTTTCATTGCTAAAATTGTATTTCGGCTACTAAATTAGCTGTAGCCTACATTGTGTATTTAATATCAAAGTAAAATACAGTTCATGCTGCAGTAAAGCCAATATCACTTTCATAATTGCTATAGCCAATATTGGTAAGTTGTAAAGATAATAACCAATGGTCATTTAGCTTCTTTTGTATATTCGCGTCGAAACGAACATAGCTTTTTAGAATAAGCTGCTGAGTTTCACCGGTATACAATGTACTTGCATAACGTTCATACATAAGGCTTGTAAGTTAATGAACTATTTGGGCTATAGCCTAATGAGCTACCTAAAGTGATTTTAGGTCGACTATTTAACCGTGTCTCGGTTTCAATATCATGGTAATTAACTTGCCATTTTTTATTGTTTGATTGCCACTGTACATGGCCATCAATACCCGAAATATCAATATTGTCACGGTTAACATTGGCGAAGCACCTGATGCACCAATAATACGTTCAATCCATTGCTAAGTACTTAACTCACTGGTTGTGGTTAATGTAAAGCGCTTTAATATTATTACTGGTAGAAGTATCAATATTCTTACTTTCAGGAATTTTTGCGTCTGTATTAAGTAATCATAGGCTATGCCGAGGATGAGCATAATAGCTTATTTGTGTTTGCCAACCAAAACTCATGATTGTGCGGAAATATGATGTAGCGCTCCAATAAATGCACCTTGACTACCACCGACCATGCCCATTTTTTTCATTTAATATCCATCAATAAAATCACTTAACAACTATAGGCATTTGATCAACAAGTATGTTACTAATAAATCGGTTTAAGATGCAACAAATTCGGCGTTAAAGTATATAGGCATAACTTACCTATAAGAGGTTAACCGTCATGAATAAGAATAAAATCAATGGTTTAATAGACAAATGGAGATTGTACGCTGCACAGTTTAAAGCGCTGTCGATTATCATATTTAATGATGAATTTGCTCCATGCATTACAAATGCTTGCAGATACCATCAAATAAAATCACACAGTCATTAATATCAACGTTAGGAGGATACTTTTCGACAGTCATACCTTCTCCTTTCTGTGCTCATTTTTCAATTCACCCTTTAATTTGCTTTTTAACTCGCTTTTTAATTCGGTAAGTAAAATCAAACTAAAACCAATTAAGGCGATATTGGTGGTAACTGGATTAAATGCTTCAATAAGAAGTAGAGGCTGCAATATTGCGACAAAACATAATAAGCCAGAAAGTCCGAAAATGTTTAATAAAACTATCGTTTTATTGCGATAACAAATGAAGAACAAAACGCCGAAAACAACCTCGCCAACACCTGCTGATTGAGGGTGTATTAAACCACTGTTAGCATTCGCGATGTAAACATAACTCTAGATCTGGCACATCTACATTGGCTAAATGACGTTTGCCTACAAAGCCACCAAAGTCATTTACCTTAGAATCCATCCAACAATAAACGTTCTGCCTTATTACCAGGCGCAATGGCTAAATCTATCGATTCTATGACGCGAAACTGATTTTGATAATGCTCAACAACGGCTGAGACACCCCTGGTACAGAACTAGCACCACTAACAATTAATACGCCTTTATCTTTTGCTTGTTGGTCTAACTCGCCAATATCACATACAAACCTTCTATCATCGGCTAAATCAATATAATGTGCACCACATTCAATACAGGCTTTGGGTACGCGGTAATCTTGCCCTTGAAAAGGCCCACTGGTATGAATAACAAGGTATGGAGAAATTGTCGTTAACTGTTCTTTAAAGTCTTCCGCGAATATGTCAATAACTAATGGATTTAAGCTAGCGGATACCGAATCTTTTATGCTTTCGACTAAGGCTGAGGACTTACCAAAATTTCTGCCAGCTATAAATATCTTTATGTCTTCAATATCCGCGAGGTTTTCAACAATTCTTTTACCAAAATTGCCATACCCACCTAGTACTACTACATTTTTCACTTAGCTATTCCCTTTAATTACCAGTTAATTCCATAATAAATTTCAGCACCAATTAAACTACTATATAAACATACTCGGTGTAACATTGGCACTGAAATCAAACCTTAAATTACCCCACAGTCCCTTACCTATTTTTTTGGCATTACTGCGCATGTTCAATTGGGGTTCAGGGTTAGGCATTTCTATTAGCTATACTCTAATTACCCTAAATTATTTTAAGTAATGAGAAAAACATGCCTATTTCAGCAAGGTTTAATATAAAATATTTAACCATAGTTGTGGGATTGTTTACGCTGGCATGTAAGGCTGAAGACTCTGATAACTTATTTCATTTATCGCTTGAACAGCTGTTAGATATAAAAGTTAGCATCGCCTCAAAAAGTGAGCACACAACGGCCGACACACCCGCAACGGTGAGCGTATTTTCTCGTCAACAAATAGACCGTATGGGTATTAAGTACCTGCATCAGTTAATTAACCATATTCCAGGATTTCAAGCCACCCGTGAAACCTTGCGCGGTGATGGCGTCATTATTGCTGGCCGGGGGCTATCGACCCCACAAGACTCTCACTTGTTTTTAATCATGATTAATGGTCAGCGCTTAAATGATGATCTGACCGGTGGAGCTATGGTCACCAACCATTTTTTAACCTTAGAAAACGCCGAAAAGATTGAAGTTATTCGAGGACCCGGCTCCGCACTCTATGGTACTAGTGCCTTTGTTGGTGTCATTAATATCATCACCCTGAAAAATATAAATTCAGTAAAAATAGCCGTTGGTACTAACAAGAGTAAAGACTTGTCACTGCATGGCTCTCGTAGCTATAAACAGTCAAAAATCGATATTTTTGCTCACTACTATCAAGATGTCGGCGAAAATTACGGGCCCGAGTTCACCCAGTACCGAAATAACTCCCCTAGTGTTATATCAGACCCGCGAGAGCTGCTCGATTTTCATGTTCGATATGAATTTGAAGATACCCTTGAAGTCAATTATCGCTTAAGTGAAAGCAAGCTCGATGGTTTTTTCACTCGAAACATCGTTGGCCATAAAGATGATTACTCTCGACATTCACAAGAATCATTGTCGGTGGTATATCAAGCGATAAACCAAGAAAAATATCAAGTTACCTTGGGTACCTTTTATACTGAAGCCGAAGAAGATTTTTTAGTCAGCCGTTTTAACCAAACCGAAAATTATACCTTTAATAATTTTGATCAACTGCATACTGCTGAACTTAAATTCAGTGCCGAAGCACGATTTTCTTTGGGGGAACAGCATAAACTCACCGTGGGATTTTCATCGCGCAACCCGAAAACAACCACGGCGCAACGAGGCAGCAATGCGTCTGATCCGCTAGGCGAGTTGATCTTTAGCAGCGAGCAAAAAGTACATGGCGAAAGAAGAATCAATGGCGTCTATATACAAGATGAATTCAGCCTATCAGAACAACTGCACCTTACCTTGGGGCTGCGGCACGATAAATATGATCAGGTATCCTCGCCAACAATGCCCAGAGCCGCCATGGTATGGCAAGCAAGCAAAAAAAACACTTTTAAATTTTTGTACGCTAAAGCTTATCGAGCCCCATCAATACAAGAAACATTTCCAATTTTAGCGGGTAATCCAAATCTTACTCCTGAAACCATTGCAACCTGGGAGTCGGCGTGGGTACGGCATTTAAACAAGGGGCGGTTTAGCATCACCTACTTTAAAAGTAGTATAAAAGATCTCATCAATACTCGGCTGAATGTTGGCGGCACTAGTCCGCGTATTTTTGATAACTTGGGAAATTTTAATACCTCTGGTTTAGAATTTGAAGCTCAAGTCGCCTTAGATAATTGGATAGTGCGCAGCACCTATACTCACCTGATAAAGGTGCCAGAAGACCCAAGAAATGTCGCGGTTAATACCGCCTCTATTGATATAAACTATCACACTAACCAATGGAATATTAACCTAGGCGGTTATTACCACAGCGAAATGGAACAACAGGTATTTAATCAAAGTGACCACTCCACCCTAGCCGGTTATTTTGTCAGCCACAGTAAAATAAGCTACCAATTAGATAACCATTCAACATTATACTTTCAAGCCAACAATGTAATTAATAAAGTCTATTTTAGCCCTTCAAAGCGCAACGACTATGCTACGGGACTACCAAACCGAGGAGTTGAATATGAACTGGGCATTGAAATGCAATTTTAACCAAACTTGTCAATGTAACTGAGCTTATTTACACCGGAGAAATTCTCAAGCTAAACGGATGAGATTTCATCTACAAGGCTAATAAGTTCCAAAATCCTAGCGAATAAAACAGTTATATCCTAGAGATGTACATGAAGCATTGATACCACTAGTAATTAAGTCGCGGTATAAATGTGGCGATGAGATAGCGACTTGAACTCTTTAGTCGGTTTTACACAACCAACCCTCTGATCTATGTATATCCCAGAACGAAAAAAACCACTAACTCTTTCGAATTAACGGGTTATTCTTAATGTGGAGGAGAGTTAGAGATTTGAACTCTATTGTAGGCATTATGCTACAAACCCTTTTTCTATTGCTAAATTCAAGGCGAAAAAAAACCGCTACTCGTTAAAGTTGCGGTTTCTTAGAATGTGGCGGTGAGATAGAGATTTGAACTCTAGAAGGGCTACAAACCCTTGCCGGTTTTCAAGACCGGTGCTTTCGACCACTCAGCCATCTCACCTGA
>Ga0105356_10006865_pt1 | contig 10566 bp, 12 predicted proteins | sample GOMGulsemesocosm_3_FD_83502 | JGI IMG/M metagenome (GOLD analysis project Ga0105356, IMG submission 83502) | Methane-oxidizing microbial communities from mesocosms in the Gulf of Mexico - GOM9D Gulf of Mexico | ecosystem: Environmental > Aquatic > Marine > Cold seeps | place: Gulf of Mexico...
AAAACGCAACCATTATTTTGGTTGCGTTTTTTTTGTTTAAAACCAATCTACTTCAGGTTTTACAAATAGGGTTAAATACAAAATATAAAACAATAATTCATTTTAAAATAAACTATGCGTGCATAATAAATTTATTGTTATATTTGTTAAAATAACATTATGATTATGCAAACTAAATTAACTCAGCTTTTAAATATAAAATACCCAATAATTCAAGCGCCAATGTTTTTGGTGTCTAATGTGGCTATGGTCACAGAAGGTATGAAAGCTGGTATTGCAGGATGTATTCCTGCACTTAATTATCGTACTTTAGATCAATTAAGAGAAGCAATACATGAGTTAAAAGCAAATAAAGTAGAAGGAGGTTCCTTTGGATTTAACCTGATAGTGAATAAATCTAATATTAAGTATAAAGAACAACTTAGAGTCCTTTGTGAGGAAGGTTGCGATTTTATAATTACATCTTTAGGAAGTCCAGAAGAAACCATAAATCAAGCACACAAAGCAGGAATTAAAGTGTTTTGTGATGTTACAGACTTACGATTTGCTAAAAAAGTAGAACAATTAGGTGCAGATGCTGCAATTGCAGTTAATAATGAAGCAGGAGGACACAGAGGTAATTTATCGCCACAAGAATTAACTAATCAACTAAGTAAAGCTTTAACTATACCAGTAATTTCTGCTGGAGGAGTTGGATGCAAAGCAGATATTGACAAAATGTTAAGCTATGGAGCAGAAGGCGTATCTGTAGGAAGTCCATTTATTGCATCTGTTGAAGCTGGTGTTACTGATGAGTATAAGCAAGCATGTGTGGATTATGGCGAAAAGGATATTATCATGACAGAGCGTATCTCTGGTACACCATGTACAGTAATTAACACACCTTATGTACAAAAAATTGGTACTAAACAAACTTGGCTAGAACGCATTTTGAACAAAAATAAAAAATTGAAAAAATGGGTTAAAATGATTCGTTTTTCAATAGGTATGAAAGCAACTGAAAATGCAGCCAAAAAAGCAACTTACAAAACCGTTTGGGTAGCTGGTCCAAGTATTGAGCACACAAAAGCTATTTTGCCTATTAAGGATATTGTTGCTAATTTAATAGCTTAATTTAATCAATGATAATTGAGCCTAAAACTATAAGAAAGTTTTTGCAGGTCACTCTAGCGACTATTATTTTATTAGGTGCAGCTCTTTTTATTTCAATTATATACGAATCTAGACAAGACATTTCTGACGATTCTAGATTTTCAAAGTTTTTAAATACACCAATCCAAGTTAAAAGTATTAGCACAATACGATGGAATAAAAATAATATTCGCTTTAAACAGTATACTCTAAATCAAAATGAAGATTCAAACCTTGATTTAGAGGAGGTAAAGTCCGTTAAAAAATATCAAATAGGTGATACAATATATTTTTATGCAGCAAAATCTTATAAGAGTCTGCATGTCGGAGAAAACTTTTATTTAATAGGTAAAGATACTTTAAATAATGGCGAAATTATAGAGTTTGAATATTTTACAGCATCAGACTATTCCCCAGAAATTTGGGAAACGGAACAGGAATTTTTAAAAAGGGTTGCTAATTGATTTTAACTAAAAATCATTTTAAAATGCTACAAACTTATAATTTAACTTAATTTTTATAATTCTAGTTTCAAAAATTTAAAGACTTGTTTTACCTTTAGTATTTTACTTATTAACTTAAAGAAGGACTAAATTGATAAAAAAAGTTATTTACTTTATAATTGTGATGCTTATAATTTTTATAGGTCTTTTGTATTGGTCTACGTCATCTACAAACCAAACATTTAAAACCTCTCAGTTAGTTAATATTGATAATGTTAATACTATAGATTTTCATAATTTAGATTCTGTATTAGTAGCTGCAAGCGCTTTATATAAAGCAGATGAGATTAAAAAACTTTTTCAAGGAGAGCAATATCGCGCTGCTTGGTCAACACCAATTAAAGCTCCTGTATTATTTTTAGACACTTTATTTGGTGGTGTTACAATTACTAAAGAAGGTGGTGGTAAACAAACCCACTCTTTAAAACTAGAAACTAAAAATGGTATAGAATTAACGCTTAGAGGTGTTAATAAAGATCCAAAACAACTTATTCCAGATTTAGCAAAAACACTAGGTTTAGAAAATATTATAGTGGATGGTATTTCGGCACAACATCCATATAGTGCTATATTGGCTGCTGAGCTAGCTAATAAAGTAGCTATAATTAACACCAAACCTAAAGTGGTATTTCTTCCAAAGCAAAGACTATTGGGAGAGTATAATAACAAATATGGGAATAGATTATTTTTATTAGAGTACGAAACAGAAAGTAAAACCAATTGGACAGACTTAAACAACGTGTCTAAAATCGTTGACACCAAAAAATTACAAGAATTAAAATTAAGTAACACCAATATTGTATTTATTGATAAGCCTGCACTTATCAGAGCAAGATTATTTGATTTATTAATTGGCGATTGGGATAGGCATACTAAACAATGGGGTTGGGCTTTACAGCAAACAGATCAAACTTACACAGCTATTCCAATTGCAGGAGATAGGGACAATGCTTTTATTAATTTAGAGGGAATTATACCTTCTATTTTGTCTAATGAAAACTTAGTAAAAGAGTTGCGTCGATTTGATAACGAAATAGATTTTATGCCAGGATTGGTTTATCCATTTGATCAATATTTTTTATTAAATACAGAAGAAAACTTATTTATACAAGAAGCTAAGCAACTGCAATTACTTCTTAATGATGAAGCTTTGCTGCAAGCTTTAAAAGTTTGGCCTACTCAATTTTCTAACATTGATGGCGAGGAGATAATTAGTAAAATAAAATCAAGACGAGATAATTTAGTGTCCTATGCTAAATTATTTAAAACTACCATAGATAATAAAGGTTTGGTAACACAGCGTCTTAAAGGCTCTGAAGATTTAAGTCTTCCAGAACAACTTCAAGCTTGTTTTGAGTGTTATACTACAGATTAAAATCTTTTAAAAGTATTAGATTTAATCGTAGGCCATTCGCTTTTTAAAATACCGTAACAGCATGTGCTTCGTCTAAAACCATCAGACATTACAGTGTCTTGACGTAAAATGCCTTCAAGTGTTGCACCTAATTTTTCAACAGCTTTTCTGGATTTTTTATTACGCTCATCAATTCTAAATTCTACTTTTTCAAATTTCAAAGTTTCAAAAGCGTATTGTAACATTAAAAACTTCATATGACTATTTAAGCCAGTACCCTGAAAATCATGTCCTATCCATGTCCAACCTATATGTAAAACCTTGTTTTTATGATTAATTAAACCAAAACGAGTACTGCCAGCAAAGGCTTGAAGTTGTTTATCATAAACAATAAAAGGTAATGTTGTATTATTATAAAAACCATCTACAGCAGTTTGAACATAATCTCTTAAAGTCTCAGGAGTAGAAATGGTATTAGGCGAATAATAAATTAAATCAGTTTCTTTAGCAATAGTAATTAATTGTTTATAATTACTTAAGTCTAAAGGTATTAGTTTTACACGATTGTTTTCAAGAGTTGGAGCTGTCATTTTAGCGCTATGTTTTGTATTTTTACATTAAAATTAAAGATACATGAAGTATTCTAAAGCACAAGTGTTAGCAATAGCAAATAAATCAAGCAAAAACACTTTAATGGAAACCTTAGAGATAGAAGTTGTGGATTATGGCGAGGATTTTTTAGTATCCAGAATGCCAGTGACACCACGTGTGCATCAACCAGATGGTGTGTTGCATGGTGGCGCAACAGCAGCTTTAGCAGAAAGCGTTGGTAGTTTTGCTTCGCATATATTTTTAGATTCAGAAAATTTAATGATTAGAGGATTAGAGATTACAGCTAATCATTTAAAAAGTATTAGCTCAGGCTATGTTTACGCTAAGGCTACTTTTTTACATAAAGGACGTACGACGCAATTATTAGATATTAGAGTAACGGATGAGGATGATAACCTTATTTCGTTATGCAAATTGTCAACCATTTCTTTACCTAAAAAGAAGTAAGTTATGACGTCTTCAGATTTTTTTGAACAGCTTACTCAACAGTTCACAAATCAGCTTCCTTTTGTAGCGTATAAAAAGCCCAATCAATTAGCGGTAAAAGCAATGCTTCAGGATAGTAATCAGCTTCATTTTACGACAAATTTTGAGGATAGCGGTTTTGTGTTTTCACCTTTTAAAAATGAAGATAATACGGTATTATTTCCTTTAGATAAAAGCAAAGTAATAGATTGTTTGTTTGATAGTAAACCTGATCAGGCTAAAAGCCAATTAAGTAGCACGATAAATGTTTCAGCGAAAGCGAAACATATGCAAATAGTAGAGAAAGCTATTTCCGAAATTGAAAATGGTCGTTTTAAAAAAGTAGTGATATCTCGTGTTGAAACCGAAACTTTTCCTGAAGACAATACGCTTTTACTATTCAAAAAACTGTTAGCGACTTATAAAACAGCAATGGTGTATTGTTGGTATCACCCAAAAGTAGGGCTGTGGCTAGGAGCAACGCCTGAAACATTATTAAAAGTAGAAGGCAACCGCTTTTTAACCATGTCTCTTGCAGGTACGCAACAATATAAAAATACAGTTGATGTCCAGTGGCAGTCCAAGGAACAAGAAGAACAGCAATTAGTTACAGATTTTATAGTAGGTAGTTTAGAGTCGTCAGTCAGTAGTATTAATTTGGGCACTACAGAGACTATCAAAGCAGGAAATTTATTGCATTTGCAAACTAAGATTTCTGGACTATTAAAGCCTAAAAATGGATTGCAGTCTGTTATTGCTAAATTACATCCAACGCCTGCAGTGTGTGGTTTACCTAAAGAAAACGCTAAACAGTTTATATTAAAAAACGAAGGCTATAATCGTGAATATTATACCGGTTTTTTAGGCGAAATAAATATTAAACAAGCCAAAACAAGAAATACCAATCGCAGAAATGTAGAGAATAACGCTTACGGATCCGTAAAAACAATATCGCATTTGTTTGTTAACTTAAGATGTCTGCAAATTAAGGACAACCAAGCATTAATCTATGTTGGAGGCGGAATTACAAAAGATTCTATACCTGAAAACGAATGGGAAGAAACCGTTGCAAAATCTAAGACTGTTAAAAACCTCTTATAATGGTTTTATTTAGGAATTGTGTTTCGTATTTTTGTATAACACATGAAACACCCAAAAATACCTTTAGCGCAAACGGTAATTCAGCTTTGTAAAGCCAAGAATATCCAACACATTGTACTGTCTCCAGGAAGCAGAAATGCGCCATTAACCATTGGATTTACCCACGATCCTTTTTTTAAATGTTATAGTATTGTGGACGAGCGTTGCGCAGCTTTTTTCGCATTAGGTATCGCACAACAAATAAAGCATCCCGTAGCAGTGGTTTGTACTTCTGGTAGTGCGTTGTTAAATTATTATCCAGCAGTGTCAGAAGCGTATTATAGCCATGTTCCTTTAGTGGTTTTAAGTGCAGATAGACCTAAGTACTTGGTCGGAATAGGAGATGGACAGACTATAAATCAAGAAAACGTTTTTAAAAATCACATTCAATATTCGGCTAATTTAAAGCAAGATTTAAATCCTGAAAATCAAAACGCTTTCGCGGAAGACTTGCCAATAATGAAAAGTATTGAGAATAAAGTCGAACGCTTTTTAGGGCTGCAACAAAGTGTCCAACAATACAACGAAACCGAAATTAATAAAGCCTTTAATATAGCAATAACAACTCAAGGTCCTGTGCATGTTAATATTCCGTTTGATGAGCCTTTATATCAAATGGTGGATGCGCTAACGGTAACTCCAGAAGTTGTACCAATACCTGAAAAAAATATAGTTAGTGAAAATTATAACGCTTTCGCTGAAATTTGGAATAACTCCAAAAAGAAGTTAGTATTAGTAGGTGTTTTAGCTCCAAATAGCGTAGAGCAGCACTTTATTGACGTTTTAGCAGAAGACGAAAGTGTATTGATATTAACCGAAAGTACGTCCAACTTACATCACGATAATATTTGTCCAAGCATTGATAAATTAATTGGAGCACTGTCTGAAGAAGAATTAAAAAACTTGCAACCTGAAATACTATTAACCTTTGGAGGTTTAATAGTATCAAAAAAAATAAAGAAATTTTTACGTACACATAAGCCAGCACAACATTGGCATGTAGCAGAAAATGGCGCAAATGACACCTTTTTTGTGCTAAACAAGGTGTTTAAGCAATCAATAAAATCGTTTTTCCAAGCTTTTATACCATTAACTAAAACTTTAAAAAGTGATTATAACCCATTTTGGAAAAACCAAATGGCTATTAGACGCGAAAAGCATGTGCAATACATGGATTTGATTCCATTTTCAGATTTTAAAGTATTTGATGTGTTATTAAAAAGTATACCAAATTATACGCAATTACAAGTAGGAAATAGTTCTGCTATTAGATATACACAGCTTTTTGATATTAATCCAACGTTGGACGTTTTTTGTAATCGAGGCACTAGCGGAATTGATGGAAGTACAAGTACCGCAATTGGAGCATCCATAACAAGAGATAATCCAACCGTCTTTATTACTGGAGATTTAAGCTTTTTTTACGATAGTAATGCGTTGTGGAATAATTACATACCTAATAACTTTAGGATTATAGTTATTAATAACGAAGGAGGAGGGATTTTTAGAATTTTACCAGGACATAAAAATACAGATAACTTTGATTATTTTTTCGAAACCAAACATCATTTAATTGCTAAGCAATTATGTGGCATGTATGGTTTTGAATATGCTACAGCATCTTCAGAAAATGAACTTTCAGTAGCTTTGTCAGATTTTTATAACACTTCAAAAACACCTAAATTATTAGAGGTGTTTACACCTTCAAGGACAAATGATGACATTTTATTAGATTATTTTAAGTTTGTTAAATAATTTCGTCGAAAAAAATGGACGTTTATCGTAATTGTAATAATATTTTTTTTCGCTTAAAAAGAGATATAAAAAAATTGTACCTTTAAAAAGCTAAAAATATTAATCTAAATTTAAAATTATGAGTAAACGTGATGAATTAATCGCAAAGTATGCAACAGACTTAAAAGACAAATGTGGTGTAACAGCAGATATGGATTTTTTAACTAAGGTAACTATAGGTTGTGGTCCATCAATATATAATAAAGATTCAGCTACTGTATCTGGTTCTGATGCATCAGAGTTAGCGACTGTAAAAAACAATTTTTTAATTAAAAAATTAGGATTAGCAGATAGCGAAGATTTAGATAAGGCAATTGATTCTGTAATGGAAACTTACGGAAGATCAAATAAAAATAAGTACAGAGCAGTGGTTTACTATTTATTAGCTAAACATTTCAAAAAAGAGTCTGTTTACAAATAGAATTAAAAAAAATACATAAAAAAAGCGTTACAGTTCTGTAACGTTTTTTTTATATGCTTACATTTGCAAAATGATACAAATAGGACAATTCAATACACTTGAAATTTTAAGAGACACAGAACCTGGATTATTTTTAGGTGATGCAGACAATAACGAAGTATTATTACCTAATAGATATGTTCCAGAACATTTTGAAATTGGTGATAAAATCGAGGTATTTGTATATTTAGATAACGAAGAACGAATTATCGCAACAACTACAGAACCATACATTTTAGATGGCGAGTTTGCTATGTTACGTTGTAATGAAGTTACTAAATTTGGTGCTTTTTTAGATTTTGGATTGGTAAAAGAGTTGTTTTGTCCATTTAAAGAACAAGCTTTCCCAATGAAAAAAGGAGGTTGGTATTTAGTGCGATGCTATCTTGATGAGGTTACTGAGCGTTTGGTTGCTTCAAGTAAAACCAATCGTTTTTTAGATAATAAAGAGTTAACTGTATCTCAGTTTGATCAAGTAGATATTATTGTTTCTCATCCAAGTGATTTAGGGATGAATGTAATTGTTAATAATAAACATACAGGATTAATTTATAAAGACAATATCTTTCAAGATATTAGTGTTGGAGATAAATTAAAAGGAATTGTTAAAAAAATAAGACCAGGTAATAAACTAGATATTAGTTTAGGAGAGATAGGTTATAGAAATATAGAGCCTAACGCAGAGAAGATTATGCAAGAGCTAACAGATAATAATGGCTTTTTAGCACTTACTGATAAATCTAGTCCAGAAAACATTAAGGATGCTTTACAAATGAGTAAGAAAACCTTTAAAAAAGCATTAGGGACTTTGTATAAACAAAAATTAGTGGACTTAAAAGACGATGGGATTTACCTTAAGAAGCACGATTAGTCCTATTTACTAAGTCATTTTTAATTCTAGCCCACTCAATAGCTTCATATAAGTCCTCAAAACGTTCGACTTCGGTATTAGAGAATACTTTTTCCATTAGTGCGTTAAACCAACTTTTTTCACTCTTTGTTACTACAGCATAGCCATTTAGCGTGTTATTATTTCTGTAAAATTTAAGCCAATCCGATGGTTTAACAGAATAGTTATTTATACGGTTAGAGATATAACATACACTTATGTTTGGACCATAAAAAGCATGAACTGTTTTAATAACTTTTTCAGCTTCTTTCCAAGTATAGGTAATGCCTTCGTTAATTTCTGAAATTACAATACCATCAAGAAAATAAAAATTACCTTGTTCTGTGATGTGAACATCCAAGATAAATTCTGCTAATGTGGAATCAATAATTGTCATATAAATATTAATTGGTATACAAAATTAAATCACAAGCTATTAGTTAGCAACTTGTTATAGTCCTAATGTTTAAAATTTCGACAAAAAATTGTATAAATAGGTCAAACGACAAAAAAAAGCCACCTAAAAGAGGTTAGGGCTCTAAAAGGTAGCTGTTAAGCATCTATAAAATAGTGCCTTAGGGTATATCAAATTTCACGCTATCATCAGACGAATTTAATATATTATCATTTATAGTATTATAAGCTCTTGTTATGTTATCAAAGGCTAATACTGGTATTTTGCTAAATTGTTTTTCTAAGCTAATATTTATGTTATTAAAACCAGAGCTTCCTACAATGCCATAAAATTTTAAATTAGGTAAGTTTTTATTGTATTTTGGTAAATCTAAAACCTCAATAGAGTATTTGTTTAATCTATTTGAGATAATCCCAAAAGGTTTTTTTAAAACTTCGTAATAATTATAAATACATTTAAAAGCTGTTTTAGTGCTATTAAAGCTTACATGTTCACCTTCATTAACTTGTGCAATAATCATATTTTCGAAGAAAAATAAATCACCCATAGGAAACTTGTGTACTTCTTTTATCTGATTATAAATTTCAGAATTTATTACATTCATTATAGAGGGATTATTAATTCTATATCAAAGATAATAAGTGGTCCTAAAATCTGAAACCAAATATAGTGTTTTATTTCTTAAATAGATAAAAATCAAATAAATCGGTTAAAATGTAATTATTTGAATTGCTTTTATGTTATTTATAGTCTGTTAATCAAATAGTTGTGGTTTTTGTGTGTATTTTTATAATGTTCAAATTGTTACAGATAATTATAATCATTCGGTGTCTTAAATTTAATTTTAATTCTCTTAAAAATTTAAATTTGCGTATTTTTATGACCTCAAAAATTAATGATATCTTATGGAGCAAATTAAATGGATAAAGGCAAAAGATTACGAGGATATAACCTATAGTAAATGCAATGGAGTTGCTAGAATAGCTTTTAACAGACCAGATGTACGAAACGCTTTTAGACCAAAAACGACAAAAGAATTATATGATGCTTTTTATGATGCAGGTGAAGATACATCAATAGGTGTAGTGTTATTATCTGCAGAAGGTCCATCGTCTAAAGATGGTATTTATAGTTTTTGCTCTGGAGGAGATCAAAAAGCAAGAGGACACCAAGGTTATGTTGGCGAAGATGGTTACCACAGACTAAATATATTGGAAGTACAACGTCTAATTAGGTTTATGCCTAAAGCTGTAATTGCAGTTGTTCCAGGATGGGCTGTTGGTGGTGGACATAGTTTACATGTGGTTTGCGATTTAACTTTAGCTAGTAAAGAACACGCTATTTTTAAACAAACAGATGCCGATGTTACAAGTTTTGATGGTGGTTACGGATCTGCTTATTTGGCTAAAATGGTTGGACAGAAAAAAGCTAGAGAAATCTTCTTTTTAGGAAGAAATTATTCTGCACAAGAAGCTTTTGATATGGGAATGGTTAATGCTGTTATTCCTCATGATGAGCTAGAAAATACTGCTTACCAATGGGCTCAGGAAATTTTAGAAAAATCGCCAACCTCTATCAAAATGTTAAAATTTGCTATGAATTTAACAGACGATGGTATGGTAGGACAACAAGTATTTGCTGGAGAAGCAACACGATTAGCTTACATGACAGATGAAGCTAAGGAAGGTCGAGATGCGTTTTTAGAAAAACGTAAACCTAACTTTCCAAAACAATGGATTCCATAATATATGAAAGACTTAAAAAAGTGGTTGTCGGCAATGCGCTTACGTACATTGCCACTAT
>Ga0105356_10006866_pt1 | contig 10566 bp, 6 predicted proteins | sample GOMGulsemesocosm_3_FD_83502 | JGI IMG/M metagenome (GOLD analysis project Ga0105356, IMG submission 83502) | Methane-oxidizing microbial communities from mesocosms in the Gulf of Mexico - GOM9D Gulf of Mexico | ecosystem: Environmental > Aquatic > Marine > Cold seeps | place: Gulf of Mexico...
ACATCGCAAACTTCTGAAAACTCAACACCATCTTGAAAGGTAAGATTGGCTTTATAAACAGCGAAGCCTAATCCTTTTTCATTCCATAACTTGGCTAATCGTTCACAATCAATGACATGTTCTCTAGCACGTTCAAAGTATTTTAGAAAATTGGGGTGATATACAACCCCAGAATGATCTGTATCTTCATAATAAATTTGTACGGGGTGATGAAATATCTTACTCATGGGTGTCCTAATTTTTATTCACTAAACGATTTTTTAAGGCGCTGCATGCCTTCTTCGATATCAACAAGTGGTCTGTAGCCAAAGTCTTTTTTGGCTGCACTAATATCAAAGTAATGGCTGGTCGAAAGTTGCCTAGCAACAAAGCGCGTCATTATTGGCTCTTGTTGTTTATTAAGCAACTTATAAAGCCATTCAAGGGTTAAACCAACGGCATAAGCAATGCCACTTGGTACTCTTTTGTTTACTGGTGGTAAATTGGCACAGCTAAGGATTTTATTGAGCATTGCTGCCATGGTAATGGGCTCATCATTACTGATGTAATAGGCTTTACCGTTACACTTACTATCAGGCTCAGTTAAAGCAATTGCAGCTAAAACATGCGCATAAGCTGCATTATCAACATAAATGGTATCAACTAGCTTATCTTCTTTGCCAACAAGCTTTAACTTACCTGCTTGCCCACGCTCTATTACTCTTGGCACTAAGTGAGGATCATTCGGCCCCCAAATTAAGTGCGGACGCAATGCCACAGTTTTTAAGCTACTTGGCTTACTGTCTTTAGTTCTTTCTTTACTATCAATTTCGAAGGGATTGTTTTCGAAGGGGGTTCTTTCGAAGGTACTGCTTTCTTGTGAGCTTCTTTTCGCTGCAGCCAGAACCAGTTGCTCTGCTTGTGCTTTTGTTTGACCATAATAATTTAAATAATTTTCCGCATAAGGTTGTGACTCATCTATACCGGCTTCATCTTCGCCTGCAAAAGTAACACTGGGTGTACTGGTATAAACTAAACGGCTAATACCTAGCGCTTGGCACGCGTTAATTATATTTTGTGCACCCTGCACATTGGGCTTATAGTAATCATCCAAGCTACCCCAAACACCTGCTTTGGCGGCAACATGAAATACTAAATCACATGACTGCATCGAGCTTTTAACTTGCTCAAAATCACTAATATCACCTTGCACCATATTAACGCCCATTCGACTAAGCTCAGGATAGTTCCCTCGAGCGAAGCCAGTGACCTTGATATTAGCCGATCGCAATAATCGGCAAATGGCTAAACCTAAGAATCCGCCAGCTCCGGTAACCAATACATGAGTAACCTGCGCTGCTAATTTTGTAACCGCTTTATCTAACGCTTCGTGTTCGCTTAATTGAGCGGTGCCTGTGCTCGGATTTTGTTTTGGCTTTGGGCTTGAGTTTTGCTTTGTTTCTTTGTTAGTCATATTCAAGCTCATCCTGTGCCCAATCAGCTAGTTTTTCTCTAAAGATTTTAGCATTATGGCGAATATCTACAGGGAAATTATCATGCAGTAGAAAGTGTGCAATAGCACTCGTTTGTTTATTGCCAAGTGCAATGACTTTCAACTGAGATAACAGTGCTGATTCGTCAAAGTGTTTATCATTTTTGGTTTCATCAGTTAACTCAATACAAAGTAACGGCACGGTTTTATTCATAATAGTAACGCCTACTAATGCTGTACGTTTAACTGACTCATGAGTATTAAATATTCGCTCACAAGGTATTGAGAAAAAGACATTAGTTTCAGTTTCAACCCTATGTGCTTTACGGCCACACATCCATAACAATCCTTGTTCATCGATATAACCTAAGTCGCCCATTCTATGGCGAACAATATTGTTACCTTGAACACTGTCTGCCTGAACACTAGCTTCCTGAAAACAAGTATCTTGAATTTTTGCCAGCAAAGTTGCCGACTCTCGATGATAATATTGTCGGCTAACCATATCGCCTTTAACCACTATTTCACCGATGCTATTAGTCGGCAAAGCCAGGCTGCTATGCCAAACATCGATTGGCTGTTCAGTAATTTTAATAATGCTAATATCAACACCATTAACTGGTTTACCAACACAAATACCACCACCATTATCTGTAATATCACTGGTTGTTATTAAGTCATGGCTGGAAATTTTTGTTAAAGGCAAAGATTCCGTCGCGCCATAAGACGTCAGCACGGGTACATCTTCATTGAGTAATTGGGTAAAGCGTTCGATGGATGACAGTGTTGCGGGAGCGCCCGCTGAAATAACTCTTTTTAAGCTATTCAACTTGAAAGTCGACTCTTTAGCAGTGCCTGCCAGCCCTAACACTTCAATAAGCGCAGGGTTAGCAAATAAATTCGTGCATTGATACTTTTCTATCGCAGCGAAAATATACTCAGGATTGGCTTTAATCGGTTTACTGGCATCCATATCTGGCACAATTGAAGCCATACCAAGAGCAGGCCCAAACAATGAAAATAGCGGAAAAGTAGCTAAATCACGCTCACCCGGTCTAATGGCATAATCTTCTTTTAGTGCGGTAATTTGCGCCTCAAACATCTTATGACTATACACCACACCTTTGGGTGTGCCAGTACTGCCACTGGTAAACAAAATAGCTGACATATCATCATCTGCTAGCTTTACCATCTCAAATGATTGGTTTTCTTTCACCGAGTAGCGCTTTAATAGTGCAGTTAAACTTATGCCACCAATAATCTTGGCTGATATAGCACTACCACCAACGGTTAAAAGCTTTTTGACACTGTCTTTGCCCCAACTAAAAAGCAGGCGGGCAATATGCGCTTTGGGAATACCAATAAAAGCGTCTGGCTCTGATTCAGTAAAACATTGTTTCAAGTTTTTAATGCCCATACCTGGATCAACAAGTATCGGCACTATGCCTGCTTTAAATAAGGCAAAAGTTAGTGCAAAAAAATCAATGCTTGGCGTGACCATCAATACAGCTTTCATACCAGGTTTAAGACCATAAGCAGTTAGTGCAAAAGCAATTTGATCACTTTGTTGATGTAAGTTGGAAAAGTCAATTTCACTGTAGTGAAGCTTTCCTCTTTGGCTTTTTTGCACAACAACAGCAAGTTCTGTTGGTATTGTATTGGCAGCATGGACAAGGTGACGACATAAATTGGCTTTATTTTCCATTGTCACTGTATCACTCATGCTGTGGTTTCCTATTGGCTTTACTGATTTAACAGAGACAGCTTATTTGACGTGTTTAGCTAAATAAACGACTAGTTCTACTGGTCAGGTTTAGTGACTAAATTTGGGTTTCGCTGTCATTTAAAAACTGGCGAACTAAAGGTATAACCTCATCACTGGCATCTTCTAAAATATAGTGACCACAATCATCAAAAGCATGTACTTTTGCATCAGGAAAACGTTGTTGCCACTCATCTAAGAAGTGTTTATCAAAAACAAAATCTTTTAATCCCCAACAAATCAACATAGGGACTTGTTTGAATTTCTCTAAGTTATCCGCAATATCAGAAACAAGTTGGTAGTTTCTATCGCCAGGCATTAATGGAATGTCTTGAATAAAACGTAAGGTTGAAATGCGGTTTTTCCAAGAGTTAAACGGGGCAACATACGCTTGGCGAATATCTTTTGCCATTGACTTTCTTTTCACGCCAATCATTGAAGCAATACCTGAAAAAGCATTAAAGCCGCGAACAAGTACTGTACCGATAAAGCTATTTCGGCCTAACCATAGTGCTGGTGGTAATTTCTTAGCTTCAGGCAAGTGAAAGGCGCCAGTATTTAAAATAACTAAACGTTTAATACGTTCTGGGTAGCGCGCAGCAAAGCCCATGCCAATCATACCGCCCCAATCATGAACAACAAGGGTAATATTTTCTTTTACATCTAAGTGTTCTAATAACGCTTCAAGATCATCAATACGGTTGGCTAATGTATAATCGTAACCTTCATCACCTGGCTTGTCTGATAAGCCACAACCAATATGATCGGGTACAATACACTGATGATTTTCACTGAGCGCTGTCACTAAATTACGATAATAAAAGGACCAACTTGGGTTGCCGTGTACCATAACAACAGGTGAGCCTTTACCTTCATTAACATAATGGTATTGATGGCCATTGCGGTTAATAAAATTACGTTCAAACGGCATTTCTTTTTCTAATGTTTTTGCTAACATACTTTCTAATTTTTTATCTGACATGTTACCTGACACTTTATCTGACATAACTACCACTTAAGCCCTAACATCATGCAGTTCAAACCACTGCCTATACCGAGGAAGCTAACATTATCACCTGCTTTTAAAAAGCCTTGATCATGTGCCATGGCTGCAGTTACTGGTAAAGATGCTGTACCCATATTGCCTAAACGTTGAAACGTTGGAAATTCTTTTTCTCGAGGAATTGCTAGAGCCGTCAATACTTGCTTTTGGTTTGCCGCACCAACTTGATGACAAATAACTTTATCAACTTGTTCAATATCCCACTGACGTTGCTGTAAAAAGTGTTCCCAAGTATCTTTTGCAAGGGCAACACCTTCTTTAAGTAAGGTTACGGCATCAGTTCGCATAAATTCACGAAACAATTGTGGACCTACTTCTTTTAAGCCCCACTGACATAAATCATTATGCTCAGGAGCTGATAAATGACTCGCCCCTAATAATTGATGATTACGATCTGTAGTTAAGTTTAAGCTGCCATCGGTAAGTAACACTGCTACTGCACCTGAGCCGCCTGTTAGGGTAGCTAATGAACGAGCATAGTTTTGCATGGTTGGCTCTGCAAGCATGTCGTCAATAGTAACATCAACAATATGACGAGCAGATTCACACGAAACGACCAAGCCCGCTTTTATTTGACCAAGCTCTATTCGGTTTGCAATATCCAATATGCCTGATAACACACCCAAACAGGCATTACTGATATCATAAATTGCGGTATCTTTGAGTACCCCCAACTTAGCCGCAATACGACAAGCAGTCGCTGGCTCGTGTTGGTCACGACAGACCCCGGTATAAACAACTGCGCCTAAATCAGCAACTGAAATTCCCGTTTCGGCCATTGCTTTTTCTGCAGCAGTAATAGCGCCATCCGATAGAATATGCTCTTTAGGCCACCAACGACGTTCTTCAATACCTGTTAAAGCATTAAGCTGCCCCATAGGAATACGAAATTTTTGATATAAGGGGGTTAAACGAGATTCAAGCTCTGAACTGGTTATCACTTCTGGAGCCAGTTCATACGCTAAGCTATTAATAAAAACGCGGGAATATTTCATTTAGGTGGTGGTTGCTTCTTATTCTAAGTTATTCTTGTAAATTTGCTTAACGTTCTCGGTTTAAAGAGAACTGAGCAGACACAGAAGTTAACTAATTTTAATTATTTATGACTATGGGGCGCCATTTGAGCAAGAATATGACAAGGATTCAACCAAAAATATGATTTATCGATAATCTAACGTTAATTCACCCTAATAGATCCAAGCAGAAATAAAAAAGGCCCTCAATTCTAGGACCTCTTACCTTTAAGCTAAGCCTGTAGACTAAAACCTTTACCAAGGTTACTTTGCCTAGTTAACTTTGCCTAATTAACTTTGCTCGTTTGACTGAGTTAAACGTCCTGAATAAAAGTAGTATCATTAACAGGAATATTGCCCAAGATGAAAGACTACCACTGCTCGAAGCTTCCGGTGTAGCATCAAGAGAAATAGTTTCGTTATCAACAACGGCTAGTCCACCAGGATCATCAACCACGCCATTGGCAATGCCATCAGTATCATTAGCACCACCATCTTCAATAAACAATTTTAAACAAGTATCACCAACGTTTAGCCCTGCTTGATAAAGGGAACTGTGTGGTGGAGGACAAACCCCATTAACAGTTACGCTACTTGATAGTGCATTTCTGCTATCTTCAACAAAATCACTCCACGTCTTTTCAGCATTTACCTTCCGGTAAACTGAATATGGCTCTATCGCTTCAGCCAGTGGTAACACGATTGCCACTGAGCGACCAAAAGGCATTATATTATGAATTTCAAAATCAAAGTAACCCAAACTATTTTCAAGACTGTCTTGCTCAACAAGCCCCGTTGCCAGTATTTCTTGCTGAGATAACAGCAGTCCATCAGAGCTTTGTAATAAAGCAAATTTCCCTAACCTTAAATGCAAGCCTGGCTCAGTTTCAGCAAGTTTAACTAATGAAGCATTAACGTGTAATGGCTGTAAGTAAGGGATGGTTGAGTTATCCATATAGGCTGGTAAGCCATCATTATCATCATCAGTGAAACCTTCCGTTAAATCACTTAAACCATCTCTGTCAGTATCAAGGCTTCCTAAAGATTTTTGACTCGCCAATAAAGGAATAAATAGCTGTTTAGTTTGCGATAATTCTTCACTGCCACTATTGGTTGTATTGCCACTGTCAGTTACTGTTACTGCAATATTAATTAGCCCCTTGTTTTCTTCAGGTAAAGTCAGCTCATTGGCTTGAAAAACAAACTGCAATTTATCACTGGAAAGCACAGCATTTAAGTAATCAGGTATCTGCCAGTCAACTTGATGACTATCTTGACTATTAGAATCTTCAATAGCCAAAACAATAGTCACTTCGCCATCATTTTTTGCAATGCTTGGCACTTGAATACCTTTTTGCCAAAGAGATAAGTTGATATTAGGAGCTACATTATCTTCTGATACAGTAATAACATGTTGACGATTAACACCAGCATTAACACCTTGTTCAAAGCTAATAATTAACTGTTCATCACCCTCAAGTTGAAAGTCGCTATTGAGGTTAATATTAACAAAGCCAGTAATACCCTGTTCTATTACAATTTTATTATCGACTAAACGGTAATCAGCTTCATCAACACTGCCGCTTATAGTTAACGGTATAGTCACAGGGTAGGCTGGAGCCTTACCAGACAAGACTACTTCAACACGAGCAATACCGCCCTCTGCAACAACTTGTGCCGAGGAAAAGTTCACTAAAGGATGAACATTTAGCACCTGCTCAACCGTGGCAATATTGCCGGCATTATCGACCGCACGCCAAAGAATAGGAACTAAGCCGGAGCTTACATTTTTATCACCCGTTTCAAAACCTAATGCTGTTAAACCACAACAGTTTTGGCCATCAAGACCGTCATGAACAGTGATACTGGTTAACTGCATTAACCTGCTGATATTTAGTGGCGTGAAAGTATGCTCAGCATTAATATGAACTGCCTGTGGCGGGGTAATAATTGGCGCATAATCATCTAATAAAGGGTGTGTGCCTGCTAACGCTTCTTGTGCATTAGTGACACCATCAAAATCAGTATCTAAACTGCCATCATCCGCATTAAGTGGATCAAAGTTGTATAATACTTCAAACTCATCTGACATATTGTCATCATCATCATCAAGATCAGCATTATTACCTTGAAGGTCACCATCGGTATCAAGGTGCTCACTCGCATCTAATGGCAGCTGATCTTCAAAGTCTAAATAACCATCATTATCATCATCATTGTCAAAGATATTACCTAAACCATCACCGTCGGTATCAGAGGCTTCAACTGGATTAAAAGGAAAGTCATCATCAACATCTCTAATGCCATCATTGTCATCATCACTATCAGCGTTATCACCTAAACCATCATTATCAGCATCAAGCCATTCAGTTGCATCAAGAGGGAATAAATCTAAGCTATCTACGTGACCATCACCATCATCATCGGTATCAGCATTGTTACCAATGCCATCTAGGTCGGTATCAAACCATTCTAGTGGGTCGTTATCATCAAAATCTATCGCGTCAGTAAAGCCATCATTATCATCATCACTATCGCTATTATCACCGACACCATCACCATCGCTATCAAATTGTTCATTAGCATTTAGTGGGTAACGATCCGTTGCATCTGGTTCACCATCACCATCATCATCAGTATCGGCATTATTACCTATGCCATTAAGGTCAGTATCAAACCATTCTGCAGGATTTAAAGGAAAGTCATCAACACTATCAGGATAACCATCACCAACTAGGGTTACATTGTGAGTATCATCATCAGAGTCAGCATTATTGCCTATGCCATCACCATCGGTGTCTTCCCATTCTAGAGGATCAAAAGGGAAAGCATCATCACCGTCTGAAACACCATCTTCATCATCGTCAGGATCTGCCACATTACCTATACCATCTCCATCAGTGTCACGGTCTTCAATTAGGTCAAGTGGAAATGCATCAGAGCCATCAGCAATGCCATCATCGTCATCATCAGCATCAGTATTATTGCCAATACCATCACCATCTGTGTCTTCAAATTCATTAGGGTCTAGTGGGAAGATATCAATACTATCGGCAACACCATCACCATCATCATCAGTATCTGCATTATCGCCAATTAAGTCACTATTGGTTGGATGGCTAGCATCTGTATTTAAGTGTTCACTGGCATCGAAATCAAAAGCATCGTTAACGTTAGTAACTCCATCACCATCAATGTCAGCATCGCTATTATTACCAATACCATCACCATCAAAATCAAACTGTTCAGACAAGTCTAGTGGGAAATCATCCGTTGCATCGGGTTCACCATCACCATCGGCATCAAGATCTGGACCATCACAAGTGCCATCATTATCGGTATCTATTCGTTCTAACGGGTCAAGTGGACAGGCATCAACGCCATCTTGTGCGCCATCGCCATCATCATCGCTATCGGCATTATTACCAATGCCATCATTATCAGTATCAACTGTCTCTAATGGGTCAAGTGGTAAGTCATCTAGGGTATCTAGTACACCATCACCATCATCATCGGTATCAGTATTATCCCCACTACCATCACCATCAGTGTCATACCACTCAGTCACATCATATGGAAAAACATCAAGGGTATTAACAATGCCGTCGTTATCAATATCCGGGTCTTGTGCATTACCAATGCCATCACCATCAAGGTCAGCATTAACATTAAAATCTAATGGAAAGGCATCAGCACCATCATTTACACCATCACCATCATCATCGATATCAGCGTTGTTACCGATACCATCAAGATCGGTATCTATAGTTTCGAGTGGGTCTAAAGGAAATTGGTCGTAAACATCAAGAACACCATCACCATCATCATCGGCGTCAGCATTGTTACCTACGCCATCAAGGTCAGTATCTAAGCTCTCTTGAATATTAAGAGGGAATACATCAAGTAGATCGGGTACTCCATCATTATCATCATCTGTGTCAGTATTGTTACCAAGACCATCATTATCAGTGTCTAACCATTCGCTAGGGTCTTTAGGTAGGGGATCATAAATATTAATGGCAAGATCACCATCATCATTATTATCTGTGCCTCCATCCATACCGTTAAGAAGGCCATCACCATCTATATCGTTATCGCTGTTATTACCTATACCATCGAGATCGGTATCAATCCACTCTAGTGGATCTGCTGGAAATAAATCAACGGCATCATCATAACCGTCGCCATCAGTATCAATGGCAAAAACAGTACTGCTAATCACCAGTGATAAAATGCTTAAAAATTTAAAGCAACGTATTTTATACTTCAACACACGCTTCTCCAATGAGGGTATAACCTGGAACAAATGCACAGGAGCAACTGCCAGATATTTATGTCAACAAACCTGAGTAAAAAATACTAGGCAAAGATATTGTTATAAGTTTAGCTGAATAAAACTATTTACAGATAATTCACTCTATCGGCCAATTTGCTAAAAGCTAAACAACTAATGTGTTACTAACACGTAACCTTGATTCTGTTACCTTAGTAGCCAATTTGACGACCAAAACGGTAGTTAAAGCCAATAAAAACAGTACTAATGCTGCCAAAATCAGAAAAGTTGGGATAATGTTTAAACCCTATATGCATGGCTGAATTTTTAGTGAAACTCTTTTGAATAGATAAGGATATAACGGGGTTGATATCACCTTGGCTGGCAAAAACTAGGTCATCACGCTCAACTGTTTTAAAGATAAACTTATGCTCGCTTAAGTTAACACTTGCACCTAGTTGAGCTTCAAACATCAAGGTTTTAACAAATTTATCATAAGATTTTGGGTAGTATCGATAACCTAATGATAGGTCAATGGTTTGAACAGCAAAATCTAAACCAGCATTAGCCCATTCCTCACTCGTTTCATCAAGATCGACAATAGCGACATTTTCTAATCGGTTGTAGCTCACTTGCCAATTGAAAGCCTTTTGCTTAAAAAATTCATCGCCTATTGAAAGGCTTAAGCCATAACTTTTATCTTGGTCAACTTTATGAAGCTGCACCGAACTTTCTAGCGCGTAACTATGACTAGGTAACATAGCAAATGAAATACACAGTACCATAGCAATAAGCTGAAGTTTATTTACCATCACGTTTTAACACTCCTGCCAACATTTTGTCGGTTTTTAGGGACTACTAATTAACTAGTGAATGAAGCAAATATCACACCAAGATTAATGAACTCTTCTCTCACTACAGTATTTTGACAATAAGAATGGGGGCATGTTGTACTGCAACTTAACGGCTTGCGATATATTTTCA
>Ga0105356_10006867_pt1 | contig 10564 bp, 10 predicted proteins | sample GOMGulsemesocosm_3_FD_83502 | JGI IMG/M metagenome (GOLD analysis project Ga0105356, IMG submission 83502) | Methane-oxidizing microbial communities from mesocosms in the Gulf of Mexico - GOM9D Gulf of Mexico | ecosystem: Environmental > Aquatic > Marine > Cold seeps | place: Gulf of Mexico...
ACAGACATTCCCACATAGCCCTGTTGCATCGCCTTCTCTAACAGGTCTTGCATCGCATCAAGTTCGACTTCTGTCGGCGAGCGTGAAATAGAGTCTTGTAGCCCCATTGCTTCGATGCGCAACATGCTGTGGGGGATCATGGGCACAACATTCGGCCCTAGGGGCATATCCTTGAAGTGATCTAAATAGCCTTGGGTATCGGTCCAGTCAATATTTTCAGATGACTTGCGGATAACGTCTTTGGGCATATTTTCAACCCGTGCAAAGCAGTCGACTATGGGGTCTTCGTCGTGGTCGTTGGGTTTTTTTTGCTTGCCAAAGGCCACGCCCAAGCTGCAGTTGCTCATGACGACCGTCGTCGTTCCATGGCGCACGGATTCAGGTAACCGCGGGTCTACTTCCACCTCAAGATCATAGTGGGTGTGAATATCCAGCAGGCCAGGGGTAACCCATTTCCCATCGGCATCAATGATGCTATCCGCTGGCTGCGTAGACTTGCCGATATACTTAATAACGCCATCTTGGCAAAGCACATCGGTCAGTACAGGGTGTTGGCCTGTTCCATCAAACACGAGACCATTTTTTATTAATACTGACTGAGACATTCATTTATTCCTAGTGTAGATTAATCTCGCTAGAGTACCCTGGCAAGGAAGGAGGGGTAATCCCTATGCGGGACAACTTAAATGTTTTTTGTCTCTAAATGCAATAGATAGGATCAAAAGATGGGGCGGCGATATTTGAGACTCCGGTAGAGTGGTGGGCGCTAGCGGTGTCGCCCCAGGCGAGCCCAGAACGGCTGTTCACCGACTTGTTCGATTAGTTCTTTAGTTGAACCTGGAGGCATATCTTTAGAGCCTAACATGCCAATTCCCCTGCTTGACTAGCTCGTGAACAATATTGGCATCTAGGAAGCCAGTGGCTCCAGTAACTAGGAATTTCATACAAAATCCCTAAAAATAAGTAATAATTATATTTGGCCTTGATTGTGCAGGGGAATGCAAGTTGGGGGTGGGTCTAGTTTACCCCGCCATCATTATAAGCTGCAGCAAGTTGCTCAAAAGATGCGTCTGCTGTGCCAAAGGTACACAAGGGGCCATAGGGGTAAGTTTCCGTATAGTAATAACCATAGTTGCCATAGGCATCGGTCATGCCATTACACTCGTCTAGGTCACCAGAGCCTGCAGAGTAGTACCAGTCTTCTACAAAGGTGCCGCGAGGGAAAGAGGAGGTGGATGGGGCGGAAGCTGCGCCGGCGGGGACGGCTCGTTCGCCAGTATGGGTAGCCCAGCTGGGTTGGGCTTTTCTCAAGCTATGAGTTGTTTCATCGTAGAAGTAATGGCCGTAAATAGGGAAGCCGTCTGGGGCAAAACCAATGACTGGGGAGCCGCTGGGGTCAACAGTGCCAGCAGAAGGCGTTTGCACATTGCCTGCGTCCAAGTTTGAAAGCCCGTGATTGTCACCGTGGTAGTGGTAGCGCCCATCAAAGGGGTGGCCGGTGTATTCATCTACGGTCACTCTATCGGGATTGGCTGCGGGTACGGCGTACCAGTCGGCAAATAAGCCGCAGCCGAGCAGTATTATCGTGTCTGTTACATCGTCATAACAAAAGGCCGAATCCATATCCAAGTCGACACCGTTGAGTAATATACCGTTCATGGTGATATAGCCGCCACGTTTGCGAATATAGCTGGCTGTGTCTGTTTTAACCGGGTTGCGTGCAACCGTTAGCACATAATCCAGAGTGTTGGGGGTCACTATGCTGGCAAAGTCGCTGCCGGTTGTGGTGTTGGCGCCTACATCGTGGTTAGGGATATTGTTACTGGTGAAGCTGCAGCTACTGCTGTCAAAGGCAACGCTTAGGCCGCCAACATAGATATTGCCCTCTTGTATGTCGTTGATACTAGCGCTGTAGCTGCCCGCGTAGGCAGCACAATCGGGGTTGCGGTTGACTAGCTTGACGTTGGTGATATCCCCCGTTGCATTGGGGACAAGATTATTGGCCGGAAGGCTTGTGGCTGCAGTATCTTCGCTAGGTGCTTCTGAGGCAGGGGGCGCGGTAGAGCTATTTCCGCCACTGCAGGCGGCTAAAACACTACATAACAGTAGGGGAAGCAGTGCGTGGCTTAACTTGTGGGGGGGGGGATTCGACATATACCTAGGCTTTATTTTGAATTTTTACATAGTAGAGCAGCTAAATGTGGAGGAAGTGTGTGTAAGTAAGGCTTATCGTGACTATAAAAAAGCCTCGGACAAGGGGCGAGGTTTTTAGGATCAATGAGGGGAGAGTTATCCTGCAACTAACTCCAAGTGTTCCATACTAATATCATCATCGTAATAAGCCATACCCAAAGTATTCAGAAATTCCATACGATCAGCGGTACGCAGGTCGATATCCGGGGTTCCTTGATCGCAGTCTTGATATATCTTGCCCAGATAAGCCATAAAGGCTTCACCCTCTTTGACCAGCAATAAGCTAGCGGCGCCAACGTCAGGCTTAACCTTGGGGTTTAGGTCGTCTGGCAGGGATACAGCAAAGATTACTGCTTTTTCTTCGCCTTCAAAGCGCACGCTACGTTCACGCACGGTTTGTTCTGCCCAATAAAACGCCAGTTCCTTGCTTTGCGTTAAAAACACCGGCTCGCGGGACTCGGTGTAGTTGTTGCCGATGGTGGCCATGGTCTTTTTAGCGGCAGCTTTTAGGTCTCGGTCGCCAGAGCGCTTTAAGCCTTGCTTCTTGATGGAGCCGACTAATGCGGATGATGTGCCGTGATACCACAGGTTACTAGTAGCAAAGCCGTCAGTCGTTAACAGGTCTTTTGCGTCTTTAAGGAAAGCGGGTGTATCAGCCATGTGATCTCACTTCATCAGTGTTGAAGAATAGGGGGGATTTTATCATAAAAAAATCTTTGCGCGGGGCCATAGGGTAAAGGTTCCGTGCAAAGGTCTCTCATAAAAAAGCGGCTCCTTTAAGGAGCCGCTTTCTATCCAATGCTAAATAGAATTTAGCTTGGGACTGCGTGCTTAGAACTGGTTAGAAGTGTTCTTAGCGCCGCCAGCCTTAAGGGCGTTCTCACCAGCAAAGTACTCTTTATGGTCGTCGCCCATATCAGATCCAGCCATGTTCTGGTGCTTAACGCAAGCGATGCCTTGACGGATCTCTTGACGCTGAACGCCTTTAACGTAGCCCAACATACCTTGCTCACCGAAGTACTCTTTAGCTAGGTTATCAACAGACAATGCAGTCGTGTGATAAGTAGGTAGAGTGATTAGGTGATGGAATACGTTCGCTTCGCGAGCAGTATCCGCCTGGAAAGTACGCACGCGCTCATCAGCGATTGCAGACAATTCAGAGTCGTCATACTTGGCGTTCATTAGGTCAGCGCGGTCGTATGCAGAAACGTCTTCACCCGCTGCAACTTTCGCGTCAAACGCTTGCTGACGGAAGTTTAGAGTCCAGTTGAAAGATGGAGAGTTGTTGTAAACAAGCTTCGCGTCAGGGTGTACCTTGCGAACGTCGTCCATCATACCAGCGATCTCGTGTACTGTAGGAACAGCAGTCTCGATCCATAGTAGGTCAGCGCCAGCGCTAATTGCGCCGATGCAGTCAAATACGCAACGCTCGTGGCCAGTGCCTTGACGGAACTGGTATAGACCAGAAGGTAGACGCTTAGGACGTACTAGCTTGCCGCCGCGATTGAATACCACGTCGCCTTCAGCCATGTCTTCAACGTTGATCTCTTCAACGTCTAGGTAAGAGTTGTAGATGTCGCCAGAGTCGCCTGGCTCTTTAACAACAGCGATTTCCTTAGTCAGGCCAGCGCCTTCAGAGTCAGTACGTGCAACGATAACACCGTTGTCGATACCCAACTCTAGGAACGCGTAACGTAGAGCGCGTAGCTTGTTGTGGAAGTCAGCGTGAGGAACAGTAACCTTACCGTCCTGGTGGCCACATTGCTTCTCGTCAGCAACTTGGTTCTCGATCTGAAGGGCGCAAGCACCGGCTTCGATCATCTGCTTAGCCATTAGGTAAGTCGCTTCAGCGTTACCAAAACCAGCGTCGATATCAGCAACGATAGGCACGATGTGAGTTTCGTGAGTATCGATAGCGTTCTGGATTTCTTTTTCTTTAGCTGCATCGCCAGCTTCACGAGCCTTGTCTAGCTCGCGGAATAGGCCGCCTAGCTCACGTGCGTCAGCCTGACGTAGGAAGGTGTATAGCTCCTCAACTAGGCCAGCAACAGCTGTCTTCTCGTGCATAGACTGGTCAGGCAAAGGACCGAAATCAGAGCGTAGTGCTGCAACCATCCAGCCAGAAAGGTAAAGGTAGCGACGCTCGGTAGAACCAAAGTGCTTCTTGATAGAGATCAGCTTCTGCTGACCAACAAAACCATGCCAGCAACCTAGAGACTGAGTGTACTTAGTCTTGTCCTTGTCGAACGCAGCCATGTCTGCACGCATGATGTCGGCAGTGTACTGGGCGATTTCTAGGCCAGTCTTGAATTTATTCTGAGCGCGCATGCGAGCTGCAGATTCTGCGTTGATAGCGGCCCATGGAGAACCATTGCCAGCGACAACGCCTTCTAGTTCTTTAATATCATTTTGGTATTGAGACATTATATCTACCTTTTGTGTGTCACAGCCTATCCGCATAGGGGGTAGTGCTGTTCCAGTTTAAAAGCCGTAAGTGTGCAAATACACGCTTTTTGGCGGGGTTGGATTAAAACCAGAGGCGATTGTAGTAGAAAATGCAGGTAATAGGGTATGTATTTCATGAATACTCATTATGTGACGGCATAATTTGTATTTATGACAGGTGTTTGGCGGGAATGATAAGTGCGAGACGCTTAATTGTTTCTAATGTGTAACGGTAATTTACTGGCTGCGGTATTTTGTTTCTGTTATGGGTGCCTATACTTTACTTAATGTAGAGAGATAATCAGTAGAGGTGCATTTATGGCGGGTGGATGGAGTGCCGATGGAGATACCCAAAAGCAAATTGATGACACGATCAATGATGCGGTGGCCAAAATTAAAAGTAAGCTCCCCGCAGGGGGTAGCTTGCTGCAGTGTGAGGAGTGCGGCGAAGATATCGCTGAAAACCGTCGCCTAGCGGTGCCTGGGGTGCGGCTTTGTTTGAGCTGCCAGAGTGAGAGCGAGGAAAAGGGCGCTAGTTTTGAGCTGTATAACCGGAGGGGTAGCAAGGATAGTCAGTTGCGGTAGCTACTATCCCGCCGCCTCAATCATTACCTTGCGAATCCATCTATGCCCGCTGTTGTTATGCAGTAGGGGGCTCCAGGCCATTTTCATTTCCAGTAGGGGGATGTCAAAGGGTGGCTTCAACACAGTCACATTCGGGTTATCTGTCTGTAACTGGGCAATACGACTAGGCAGGGTGGCTATCAAATCCTGCTGCTGGGCGATATAGGTGGCTACACGATAGTGTCTTGTGAATAGGCGAATATTGCGTTTCTTGCCAATTCTATCTAGGGCTAAATCTACCCAGCCTAGGCGCTGAATGTCACTGGGGTCGATGCCAACGCCGATGCCGTAACCAGTTTTGCTCACCCAGATATGCTGTGCTTTTAAATAGTTGTCTAGGCTAAACTGGCTCTGAAGAATAGGATGGTTCTTGTTGACGATGCAGGAGAAGCTGTCTTGCCACAAGGTTTTCTGATGGAAGGACCCAGGTAGTTCATCAAAGCGGTTGATCGCCATGTCGACGCGTCCCTGCTCGATATCACTAAAGCTTACATCCGACGGGGTGAGAACATCTAAGGTGATATTTGGAGCTTTTTCACGCAGGACTTTCAGGGCTGCGGGTATCAAGGTGGACTCGGCGTAGTCACTGGCCATGATCCTGAAGATGCGGTTGTCGGTTTTTGGGTCGAAGTCGGAATGGTCTTCAACTACGCGCTCGGCGGCTTCTACGGCGGCGCGCACTAGGGGTTGCAGGGCCAAGGCACGCTCGGTGGCGGTCATGCCCTCGCTGGTTTTTACCAGTAGTGGGTCATCTAATAGATTGCGCAGACGTTTGAGCACATTCGACATGGCTGGCTGGGTGATGCCTAGCTTGATGGCTGAGCGGGTGACGTTTTTCTCTCGCAGTAGTACGTCTAGGTAAACTAAGAGATTTAAGTCTATATTATTGATGGCCATGACGGTGAAGGGGTGTGTTTCCGAGTGCCTATACTAGCATGGCTATTGGGTGGGGGATGAATATGTAGTGTGTTTTCTTGGCTATGTTAAAAAATGTTAAGAATCACTGCAAGTGATACCTTCTTGCTTAAACATCTAAATGAGTTATGCGAAACTGGTCTAAACCACACAATAAACTTGGGGAATCTCATACAAATGAGAGTAATTTTCATATGCGCTTTGCTAGTGTTAGGGGCGGCTCCTGCTTGGGTCACCGCTAATACGAGTGTGGATGATGACTTGGTCAAAAGTAGCCATCTGTCCTGTAAGCTCTCTAGAGACATACGTCGCCGCGACCCTGTGCAGTCAAAGTCAGCTTTCCAATACTACATAGATAATAAGGCTGCATTGTTGGCCGTTGATGATGCCTATCTTGTTGAGGGACTGACCGCTGCCAAGGTTAAAAAGTTTTGTTTGCGTATAGAAGGGGATTTTCAGCGTCAAGGTGCCTTGCTTATTTACGATAAGGCCAGCAGTGCCTGTCGAGCCAGCCATGCGGCCCTAGAAAAGGGTCAGTTAAAGCAAGCTAAGCAGCAGTATGCCTTGTATAAATCATCCCTTGATTTGGCGTCGAGTACTTCTAGTGCGGCAATTGATTTGGAGCGAGGGTCTTTGCAGTGGCGCAAGTGTCAGGGTTTGGAAAAAAAACTGAATGAGTTTACCACTGGGAAGGTCAAAAAAGTGCGTGATCGTTTAGATAAGGCTTATGCGCGTTGTCTGCCTGTCTGGTCTGAAATAAACACCACGGGGCAGTCTAGTTTAAGCATAGCTCAGTTGACGTCGCAGCTATCTACAATGAAGGCTGAGTCCTGGGTCTTGCGTGCCCGCATTAAAAAAATGAATACCGCGTCTTTAAACTCTGCAATGCAAGAGTTTCAAACTTGTGTGGCACAGGTGGCGCGAGCGTTGCCCGCGCAAGTGACTCAGCAGAGATTGTCTGCATTAAATGAAAATCTACAGCGGTGTCAATCGGGGCCGATTGCAGAAGACTTGCAAGTGAAAGCTCAAAACCTACTGGATGAAAAATTAACCGATAGTGTTAAGTTAACCGCAGCGCAAGGGCTGAGCATTGCCGCTCAAGAACGGGCATTGAGCCATTGTTTGCAGTCTGCAGCGCCTGCTTCAGACCCTTTGCAGCTGGATATAGAGCTAGAAGAGGATGGTGAAATTGATGTGATTGAGCAAATGTTAGAAGAGGAGAGTGCCCGAGAAAATAGGCGCCAAGCGCTGCGCAATAGCTAGCCTAATTTAAGCTTTAGACTTAGCATGAGTGAATGCACTTCGATACACGGGTGAAATGGTTATTAGTATTCTATATACTGTGCCACATATGACAATAATATTTAAAGCCAGCGTTGGTCTTCCTTGTTAAGGGGAGGCTGCGCTGGCTTTTTTATGCCTATAATTAATATATATAACCAGCCCTTCTGTATATACAAGCAGTCAGTAGGGTTTTTAGAAACCAAGTGAGGACAAAAATGGCGTTCGAAAAAATCAATGTGCCAGCTCAAGGCGAGAAGATTACTGCAAATGCAGACCACACTCTTAATGTACCCGATCAACCTATTATTCCTTATATCGAGGGTGACGGCATTGGTATCGATGTAACGCCACCGATGCGAGCAGTGGTTGACGCCGCGGTAAAGCGTGCCTATGGCGGTGAGCGTAAAATTCACTGGATGGAAGTTTATGCAGGCGAGAAGGCTGTGGCGACCTATGGTGAGAATGAGTGGTTGCCACAGGAGACCATTGACGCTCTTAACGAGTATGTAGTATCTATTAAGGGGCCTTTGACCACGCCTATCGGTGGCGGTATGCGCTCCTTGAACGTGGCTATTCGCCAGAAGATGGACTTATATGCCTGTGTGCGACCTATTCGCTACTTCCCCGGCACGGCAACACCGGTACGCGACAGCAATCATACTGATATGGTGATCTTCCGTGAAAATACCGAAGACATTTACGCCGGTATCGAGTGGGAAGCTGGTAGTGAGGATGTGCAAAAGGTCATGGATTTCTTGTTGAATGAAATGGGCGTGAAGAACGTGCGCTTTGAAAATGACTGTGGCCTAGGTGTAAAGCCGGTGTCCCGTGAAGGCTCTACGCGTTTGATCCGTCAAGCGATTCAGTATGCGATTGATAATGACAAGCCTTCGGTAACGCTAGTGCACAAGGGCAATATCATGAAGTTCACCGAGGGTGCTTTCCGTAACTACGGTTATGAGCTGGCCCAAAAAGAGTTTGGCGCTGTAGAGATTGACGGTGGTCCATGGTGCAACTTGAAGAATCCTAAGACGGGTCACAATATCCTGATTAAGGACTGTATTGCGGATAACTTCCTGCAGCAAATCTTGTTGAACCCTGAAGAGTTCTCAATCATTGCGACCTTGAACTTGAACGGTGATTACGTCTCTGACGCTCTTGCTGCTCAGGTCGGCGGTATTGGTATCGCACCTGGCGCTAATATTGCTGATAGTGTTGCCGTATTTGAAGCGACTCACGGTACAGCGCCTAAATATGCGGGCAAAGACAGAGTGAACCCCGGTTCCTTGATTCTTTCTGCGGAAATGATGTTGCGCTATATGGGCTGGACAGCGGCTGCCGATGCCGTACTTGAGGGTGTGGCTGGTGCTATTGCTAGCGGCCAGGTGACTTATGACCTAGCCCGTGCACGTGCTTCAATCACTAAGGGTAACCGTTTGAAAAATGGCGAACGCGATGTGAAGAAAATTGCTGAAGAAGTGGCGCGCCTAATTCCTGGTGCAAAGTTGGTTAGCTGCTCTGGCTTTGGTGAGGCAGTGATTGATCATATGATGTAAGCTGAAAAACCTTCAGTTTTTCTGTGCTAAACGGCCTGTCCCCATGGATAGGCCGTTTTTCGTTTGGCAGCGATATTATGCCTTTAAGTGCTTGAAAAACGTTGTTTGGGCACTACATCACAGCATTCAGCCATTCAGCTAGAGTTTCCCTCTGATCACAGATAAACTCTATTATATAGTTGAACTTTAATGGGCAGATTCTGCCTAAAATATTGATTTATAGTAGTAGTGAAATGAGCGATCCATTCCAAGACCATGAGGACGACTTAGCCGTACAAGAGGCGCGTCCAAAAATGAAGAAGCCACCGATGTACCAGGTGGTTTTACTAAACGATGACTACACTCCTATGGAGTTTGTAGTTGAGATATTACAGGTGTTTTTCAACCTGAATCGCGAAGCAGCCACAAAGGTTATGCTAAGTGTACATACGGCGGGTAAGGGTATCTGTGGAATCTATTCACGCGACATTGCAGAAACGAAAGTGGCACAGGTGAATGACCACTCTCGTCAGCACCAGCACCCGTTGATGTGCTCGTTAGAACAAACAGATTGAAAATTTCACCCAATACATTGTTGTTAAGCGAAGGGGCAGAAAATGTTAAGTAAAGAACTAGAGCGAACCTTAAACGAAGCTTTTCAAACGGCTTCGCAAATGCGCCATGAGTTCATGACGGTGGAGCACTTATTGCTCGCGCTACTCGACAATGGCACTGCTTCCAATATCTTACTTTCAGTGGAGTGTGATATTGAAAAATTGCGCCACCACCTGACTATTTATCTAGATGAAACAACCCCCGTTTTGGCCGATGATGACCACCGTGAAACTCAGCCTACCTTAGGCTTTCAGCGTGTGCTACAGCGCGCCGTTTTTCATGTGCAGTCCTCGGGCAAGGAAGAGGTCACCGGGGCGAATGTGCTAGTGGCGATTTTTGGTGAGCAGGAGTCCCATGCGGTCTACTTGCTTAGCGAGCAAGACGTAGCGCGCCTCGATATTATTAATTACATCTCTCATGGTATTACCGACTTGGATACCGAGTTTGGCAATAGTGAAGATGGCACGGAAATGGGTGAGGAGAGCGAAGAGGAAGTCGTTAGCCCCCTAGATCAATTTGCAGAAAACTTAAATGTACGTGCTCAGCAGGGGCGTATAGATCCTTTGATTGGGCGCGATGCTGAAATAGAGCGCACGGTGCAAGTGCTATGCCGCCGCCGTAAAAATAACCCTCTGCTCGTCGGTGAAGCCGGTGTGGGAAAAACGGCGATTGCGGAGGGGTTAGCCAAGCGTATCGTTGATGGTGAAGTGCCGGCTATATTAAATAATGCGGTGATCTACTCCCTAGACTTAGGCTCCTTAGTTGCCGGTACCAAATACCGTGGTGATTTTGAGAAGCGCTTAAAAGGTGTGCTGGCCGAACTGAAGAAGCGTGATGACGCAGTTCTGTTTATCGATGAAATCCATACCATTATTGGTGCGGGTTCTGCCTCTGGTGGAGTGATGGACGCTTCCAATCTATTAAAGCCCGTATTGAGCTCGGGTGATCTTAAA
>Ga0105356_10006869_pt1 | contig 10562 bp, 10 predicted proteins | sample GOMGulsemesocosm_3_FD_83502 | JGI IMG/M metagenome (GOLD analysis project Ga0105356, IMG submission 83502) | Methane-oxidizing microbial communities from mesocosms in the Gulf of Mexico - GOM9D Gulf of Mexico | ecosystem: Environmental > Aquatic > Marine > Cold seeps | place: Gulf of Mexico...
AGGTTAAACAAAACTCAAAGCTGTTGTGGAAAACTAATTGACTGTTTCAATCACTTGACTAGTATTAGTGATTGTCTTAGTAGAAAGTACTAGTTTCTACTTTGAAAGTCATTGATTCTTTCTTAGCTTTGAGATCAATGGCGTGCCCGATTTTCGGGCATTTTTTTCTACGCAATTGACCTTATAAATCTCTGAAAGAAAGGAGGTTTACTTCCTGAAAATCAACCTGAAAGACACTAGGATTTTCCAGAAAAAAGACTTAAATTTCCTAAAAATGTTATTTTTAGAAAAAGTGGGAAGCAAAATTTCTTTTAAGATTGTCGATAACAAACTCCTTGAAAAATCTCTTTTGGGGTTACAAAAGGGAAATGTAAGTGAAATAATTTTTGGACATGTAAAAGAATACAACGGATATTTCAAAGCTGAAAATTTGCACACTTACATTCCTAGTAGTGAAAATACGGATTATTTAAATAGTATTATAAAGAAAGAAGATTCTTTTACAGAATCTATGTACAATTCATTCCTTTGCTGTCTTCTAGATGGGTATAAGTCCGATAACAAGGATGAAAATTATTTTCATAAAAGAGAAAGTTTTGAGAATTTTTATAAATCAATTCAACTACCTAGTAAGAGAATATCTGACCATAAGACAGATCGATACAATGCAATTCTTGAGCGCATATATATAGAGAGACCATACATCAAAAATTATGGACTCGAAATGCAGAATAATTGGAGTTTACTTCCTAAGGAATCAATTTTACAGACGGCAGTTAGAAAAGCTACAGATACTTTATATAAAAAAATATCACTCATTCTTATATTATTGATTTTAATCATTTTAACCTTAGTTGGCTGGGATATTAAACAAATTAAAAACTTTTTTGTAGACAAGCAGGAAAAGGAACTTCAAAAAACCTCTCATTGCTATTTTACTCCTGACTCTACAAAACATCAGATATTAATATTACCATTTAAAGACATGAGTAATCGCTCAAAGAATGAAGACACAGGGGCATTTGTATGGGCAAGACTAGATTCTTTGAATAAGGCAGATAAACTGAATTTAGATATCAAGTTTTGTGATGGATTTACTCCTAGGCGAAACGATCTGAGCTATTTTAAGCAGCTAAAAAAAGATTTTAAAGCTGACCATATTATATATGGATTTTACTCTAAAGAAGAAGGATTGTGTAATGATGTCTCTGAGAGTAACAAACTAATTTGCTTGAATTATATAACCAATTTTGATTATAGTAGTCGGGTTCCAAAAGAGTTTACACACAATAGTTATGGTAATTTCTCGGAGTTTACTTTTAAGAAGTTAAATCAAGGCTACTTACAAGAGAACATTGATTTTTTGATTTATTACAATGCCATGTTAGGGATTGCAGATAAGAAAAAATATAAAAATCAAACAAGAAAATATTTTAATAAACTTTTTAAAGTAGCAAATAAAGAATCTAAAGGAAACCTTCATAGTCTTTACTCGTTATTTAATTTTATGGATTTTAATGATTTTGATGCACTATTAAACGGTTTAGTTGCATTGTCATTATATAAAGAGGATATGAGTATTACTGATCAGGGAAAAGCACACTGCTCCGCAGGTCGTATTTTTTCGTTATCAGGACGTTATGAAAGGGCGAGATATCATTTGACTAAATGCTTCGAAATGAATAGCAAGAATATGAACTTTGACCTTCTATTTCATGCTAATTTTCAGCTTGGGTATTATTATGATAATGTCGCATATACAGATGGTTTATTGAAAGAAATAGCAAAAAATCAAGGAGGGAATTGGAGTGCATTTGATAAATATCACTTTAAATATATCAATTCCTATGCAAAAAAATTATTAAACAAAAACTATAATTTTAAATCTGATTCTATAAGCTTTGTTAAATCATATAAAATGGAAAGTGGGAAAAATTTTATTATCCCATATTCAACTCTAGATGGACGATGGGATTTAGTAGTTGGTCACAGACTTACACAATATTATTTTGATGGGAATACAAGACCTATTATTGATATTAAAGATTATGATAAATCTATTCTGTATAATGACATTCAAGATTTTCATGAGTTATATCCCAAAATGATGAAGTTGATTTTTAAAAACGGTATCAACATCGATGAGAGAAGAAGTGACGGAAAGATATATGTTCAAAAGTTAGAAAACATTCTGACGAAAACTAATAATATGGAAGTTTTTTTATCTAATTATGATAAAAATTTTAAACCAATCCCAGAAATCAACCCCGGTCATACCATTTCTTTTAATAGAATAGTTAAAAAGAACTAATATAGCTTGTAGCCTTTTTATCACCTAAAGTCACTCTCCATAACTTATTAATGCTTATAGTAATGGGTCATAGCCAATGAAATAGCATCATATACAGGAGTATAATATGCTTCGGATTCCCATGGTTTTTCTCTACCTCCTTTGCGATTTTTAAGCTCAGGAATTTCCGCTTGTATAAATGATACTATTTCAAATTTATTCTTACAATCAAAGTTTTGAAACAAAGATTTAATATCATCTCGACAGTATTTAAAAACTGGAAGATGTTGAATTTTTGCTTCTTTCGTTATGGTATCAATTACTGCTTTTACTCTTTTTCCTTTACGCTCTAATCTATTTTCAACAACTACAACAGAGGGTTTGAAAAAAGATAACATTTCAGAAAAACTTTCTTTGTAATCTTTTAGCTTGTATTTTTTAATGAGCATCATCGAATGATATTCTAGTTTCATGGGACCACTCATTATTGCGTAACCAAATCCTTTATTTGAAGGAAATATTGCTAGAACGGTCTTTTTCTTGTGGGGGATTGTTTGGGTCATGTATTTCTTGTAAACAACTTATTCTGTCTAATAAACTGTCCCAAAAATCCTTTCTTTTCACTTTAGAATATGTAAAATGTTTTACGCCGAGCTGATCTACTAGCACTTTTATTTTTTGCATAATTTGCTGTGAAAGCTCGGTGTAATACTTCGGGATTAAATCCTCAATAGAAACACCAAACACAATCGAGTACGTTACTAAGGTTTTGACATCGGGCAGATAGTCTCCATTCTCGTACCGTGATAGTGAAATGCTATTTTGTTTGTCGCATAGATAATTCATGTCCGTTTGTTGGATATGATACTTCTTTCGACAATCTCTTAAATTGTTGGGATGTTTTTGGGGCATAAGGTTTGGTAAGGAAATTTAATTCCAAACCTCGTGTTGTATTGTAAGAAAGGTTGTCTGGTTTTTCTAGACGACCTTTTTTTATCATGGGTGATAAAAAAAATCGCGGTAATCCTAATTTTCTATGGATAAGTCTGTGCAAAACAGTATTGACTATTAGTGTGGGTAGGGAGGTGTGTTATTGCTTAATTTTTCTTGTTGAATCTGGCGGTATCTTTGATAATCGTTTTGGTTGTGATGTGTATTTTTTTCTTTAAACATTTCTTTTGTAGTAGTTGGTTTTGTATTGTGCGCAAAAGTAAGTTTGTTTGCAAACCTTTCTACCCATGTTCTTTTCTCTTCTCTGAAATAAGGTGCATATGCATAGTAAATTTTCTTCCTTCCTCTTCTTTGGCTAGGTTTTCTAAGTTCTCTCTCATAATAATCTAATGCCACCAACAGTTCTTTATCTATTAAATCCTGTATCGCAATGGATATTGATTTTCGAGTAAGTCCAGTCCTTCTTGTGAAGAAGGACATCGATATCCAATCCTTGCGTTTACGTTTTTTTGTCTTAGGGTCAATCCATCCAAGTACCTGCCTAATAACTACAAGTATAACTTTGAGTTCAGATTGGTTCAGGTGGTGTAAATATTGGTCTACTAACTCGTTGGGTACTTGAGTGGTAAATTTATAGTTCATAACCCTTAGTCTACTTCCAAACTACTGATAAGAAAGGCGCGGGCGTTTTATCAAGGATGATAAAAAAGGAATGTCTAGTTCTTTCTTTGGATATATTTAAGATGGACCATATGAGCTTAGAACTTCCAAGAAATGTGTCAGATCATCATGTAGAAAAATTCAGAAAACTATTCAAGAAAAAATATGGTAAAGAAATTACTTTTGAGCATGCCAAGCTTAGCGCTTTGCAATTGGCTCAAATTGTTTATCTGATTCGTACTAAAGAGGTAGATAAATAATAACCTCCATGATATACTAAAAATGGTACTTCAGATCAGATAAACTACATATCGAGCTCAAAGACGGGCAAGGAAAATGATCTGGAGTACCATCTTGATTACGTTTCCTTGCCTTTTTTTGATATATGAACTCTAACAATCCTACTCTTAAATACATTCTTTACGCTAGAAAATCTTCTGAATCAGAAGACAGACAAATGGCATCTATCGAAGATCAAATTACAGAAATGAAGCGCCTTGCTAAAAAGCAAGGTCTTTGTGTCGTTGACATAATTAAAGAATCCAAGTCGGCAAAAGCTCCTGGAAGAAAGAAATTCGGTGAACTTTTAACGAGAATCCATAAAAAGGAAGCAAACGCCATATTGGTTTGGAAGCTAAACCGTTTGGCAAGAAACCCCATCGATGGTGGGCAAATTTCATGGATGCTTCAACAAAGTATTATATCGCATATTCAAACTTTTGGTTCTGATTATAAGCCTTCTGACAACGTTCTTTTGATGCAAATAGAATTTGGAATGGCTACTCAGTTTGTGAAAGACTTGAGTGTTTCTGTTAGTAGAGGTATGCGATTAAAAGCAGAGAGAGGTTGGTTTCCTGCTTCAAGATTACCAGTTGGTTACTCTTGGGAGTATCCAAACAGTAAAGGAAAAGATAAAAGAATCATCCTTGACCCAGTTCAATTTCCTCTCATCAGAGATGCTTGGAGAGATATGTTATCAGGTGAATATTCCATTTTATCCATTGAGAGAAAATTATATAAAAAAGGGCTTAGAAATTCTAAAGGCAATAGATTTGGTCAAGCATTCTTTTATCGCTTGTTTCAAAATGAATTTTATTGCGGTTACTTCTTATGGAAAGATGCTGATGGGAATCCTACTCGTCATAAAGGAAAGCACAAACCGATGATAAGTGAGTCGGAGTTTTTAAAAGTGCAGAAAAAGTTCTTTACTCCAAAAGCACACGGTAAAAGTAATGACGAGTTCCTTTTTCGAGGATTGCTTCGTTGCGGTGAGTGTAACAGAGCGATAACAGCTCAACGAAAAGTACAATGTATTTGTAGGTGTTGTAAATTTAAATTCTCCTCCAAGGTGAATTCTTTCTGTCCAAAATGCAACACGAAAATTAAGGATATGGAAAATCCCATTATATTAGATAACACCTATTACCATTGCTCTAACCCAAAGAGAAAATGCAGCCAACTTCCTATCAATGGAAAACAGCTTGAAAAGAAAATTGAATCCCTTTTAAAAGTGATAAGTATAGATCGTGATTTTTTTGTTACCTCAAATGAAATTATCGAATTTAATAGTAAGGATTTAAAATTTCAAAAACAAGACAAGACCAAACTGCTAAAAAAAGATATTGAAAACATTAAACGAAAAATAAAAAACCTTACGCTTTTAAGAGCATCCCAGGAAATTGAAGCAGATGAATACAAACAATTCAAAGATGAACTGCTTGACCAGATAAGAGACATAGAAAAGATTATCGAACAAATAGAAAACGAGCAAAAATATCAATTCGATGAAGAACTAGAATACTTGGAAATTTCTAAAAATCTAATATTAAAATATGAAAATGGTTCAATGGAAGCTAAAAGATTGTTAATCTCAAAATTTAGTTCGAACCTTACTTTATTCGACAAAAACCTATATTTTTCAATGCCAAAAGCTCTTTATCTTATCCTAATCAAGTACAAAGCCTATAAAGAGAAAAAGCTAGAGTTAGAACCTAAAAAAAGCTTTATGTATCAAGGAGATTTTACATTTTTTACCCTACCATTATCCGTTGGTGAGCCGATGGATAAAAAGATAGAACCTTGTTTTATTATCACTACTGACAATAACACTATTAATCAATCCAAAGTGGTACGCCTTGATTATAACTCTGTATCACAAGATGATATATGGAATGCAGCAGCTTAATCCAGATATTTCATATTTTGCCATAACCAATTTCCGCAATGACGGACAGACTTTTGGCATCTACCAAAAAGACCGCGTACAAGGAGGTGGTATTATATTGATAGGGAAGGTCGGAACTGGAAAAACAACCACATTAAAAAATATTCTACACGGCGATATAATTTCTGGTCTAGATAATGAAAAAAGAGGAGTTTTTGTTTCAGATTTACACAATGATATTATTCCTGATATTTTACCTCTAATTCCAGAGCATAGAAAAAAAGATGTTATTCATTTAGACCTTCCTAATCCCAACATGGAGTTTGGCTACAATCCAATTCGTTGCGGTCTTCCTACTCATCTTCATCCATTAGTTGCTTCAGGGGTTTTAGAATCCTTTCAGAAAATATGGGACAAACGCTCATGGGGAAGTAGAATGGAAAGTTTATTGAGGGTTTGTATTTTATCTCTCTTATCACAAAAATCTGCTGATATTAGCAATATCAGGTCTATTTTATTGAACCCAAGCTACAGGTATGAGTGCCTTAAAAACATTAAAAACCCAGAACTTATCACCTTTTGGAAAGAAGATTTTCAGCACTACGGAAAAGCGAATCTTGCTCCAATTTTGTCTAAAATTAATTCATTACTAGCCAATCCGATTGTCTATAATTTTCTAGTCAGAAACAAAAAACAAATATCCATTAACTTGGTGATGAACCAATCTAAACTGCTTCTTTGTTCCTTATCCCGTGGGCAGATAGGTTCTGATGCCTGTCGGTTTATTGGAGGAATTCTACTAAATGCAATTACCGTTAGTGGCTTTAATAGAGCATCCCTTCCAATAGAAAAAAGAAAACCCTTCCATCTATTTTTAGATGAGTTTTCATTTTACAGTACTCGATCTACTTTGGAGCTTATGAGTCAGCTAAGAAAAATGAACATTTCTGCTCTGTATAGCTTTCAATATTTGGGGCAGCTCGACAGGGAAACACAGCTCGGATTGCTAGGCTCTATTTCTACAATCATATCGTTCAGAGTTAGCTCTAGTGACTCGAAAATATTAGCTTCCGAGTTCCATCCAATTTTTTCTTCCTCTGATTTAATGAAACTCAATAATCACGAAATCTATTTAAAGATGCTTATTTCAGGACGTCAATCTGAACCTTTCTCGGCTACTACACATCCATTCCCATTTATCACTGATGATAAAAATAGTCTGTCTAGTAAAGAAAAACAATTCGACGATAATTAGTCTTAGAAATTCTTTAATTTAAAAAACATGAAATCAGAATTACCTTCAAAATATCTTATAGGTGGTTCTGAAATTGAACTGCACTATAAACGACCTTTGTTTTCCTCAATGGATTACATTACTTGCGCTGAAGATGCTGATACTATTCTTCGTGAATTTATCAATCTCAAAACCCTAAGTGTCAAAGAGCATTTTTGGGCATTCTTTATCTCGAATGCAAATAGGGTACTAGGAATAGCTGTGATTTCTATAGGAACTCAAAATGGAGTATCAGTGAATATCAAAGAGATTTTTCAACTAGCACTAATTACCCATTCTTTGCGAGTGATTGTGGCTCACAACCATCCTTCAGGAACCTTGAAGCCTAGTGCTAATGACAAAAAAGTGACAGAGAAAATCAAACAAGGATTAAAAACTTTAGAAATTGAGCTCTTGGATCATTTAATTATCACTTCGGAAAATTTCACATCATTTGCCCAAGAAGGCTATCTGTAAATTTTATCCACTTAACTTTTATCAAATTTTGCCTAAGACTAAAATACCGTACTATGGAGGGAAAGCCTCTTTAATGAATATTATCCTACCCCTCATTCCTCCTCATAAGTATTATATGGAGATTTTTGCGGGGGGAGCTAGTGTTCTTTTTGCCAAAGAACCTGCACCTATTAATGAAATTTTAAACGATACGAATGAATTTGTCGTTATTTTTTATGAGGCAGCAAAAACGGATTCTGAGTGGCTGAAATCTCGTATTGAAGCCACTCTATATTCAAGAACTTCTCATAAGGTGGCTACTATGATGTTGAAAGTACCGTATTTGTTTACAAAACGACAAATCGCATGGGCTTTTTATGTAAGTCTTTGTATGTCGTTTAGCGGAATTTTAGGTGGAGCTTGGGCGATTGATAAGTATGGTGGAAAACGAAAGAAAACATTTCTAAATAAAAAAATAGACTTTGATTCTATCGTAAAGCGGCTTGAAAATGTAGAAATTGAATCTATAGATGGGGTAAAGCTTATTGAGAAAAGGGGAGTTACTGAAGAGATGTTCATATTCTGTGATCCTCCTTATGTGGTTGATAAATGTCTTGATGGGGAAACTCTATCTGTGAATCAAGGACATTACTCAGGCTATGGAGTTGATGAGTTTGAGGAATTATTAATTGCACTATCAAAAACAAAGGCTAAGTTTTTGCTTACTTCATATCCATCAAAGCTTTTAAATTCCTACATTCAAAAATTTGGTTGGTATTCTAAATCCTATGACAAACCAATTACAGCTTCCAGTTCTTCAAATAGGAAGAGAAAAAGGAAAACAGAAATTTTTGTAGCGAATTATGATTTAGATAAAATTAATAACTAAACGAGAATACTTATCTTTTGGTAAGTGTTTTTTCATGAGTTTAAGCTTAATAAAAAAAACCACTTCTAAAGAAGTGGGATTGAGTTTTGTAGGGAAACTGAGAGGATCAGTCATTCAAATTTAATCAATTTCCCTTATATGGGACAGCTTTTCGTATAAATACCTCGTAGGTAGCACCTCACCTTATTTTAAAGTCGAAAACATATCCATCTTAAAAAAGTAAGAAAGGATATTCGTTTTGTGAATATCCTTTCCTTTTATGAAACCTAATTGGTAAATTATTTTAAACCCTTGTAAATACTGACTGTTCCAATATTGGAACCCTTTTGTCGTGGTTTAAAGTAGCGTGTGCCATGCGCAATAAAAAATACCGCTTTTTTCAAAACGGTATCTTTGTTTAATCTACTGATTATCTATTAATTCATATTCTTTTTCAGGTTTAAAAACCGTTATAATATCATCAAATCCTTCAATGTCAATATAATATTCTTTTCTAAATAAATATTTACATCTACTAACTCCTAATTTCTTCTTTGTTTTATTTCCAAAAAGTCTATTATCGTAGTAGATTTTAATATAGCTAGACTCTCTATAATAGTAAACAGGAAAAACAACCTTATGATTATCTTTTACTGCTAACAAAGGAAATCCTTCTGTTGTTAGAGTATCTTTAAGTATAATCTTACTTTTTTCTGTTTGTAATAAATAAGCCTTACCATCATTTTTAACAAAATAATATTTTACATCGTTAACTATCTTATTATTAACATAAAAATTAGTTTCAATTTTTAATTCTTTCTCTTGTGCAAATAGACCAAAATTTACAAGAAGTAAAATTATTGCTAAAATATTTTTCATAATTATTATTTTAATTTTTTGAAATGTTTATACTTAATCGATGTTACAGTTCCACTTCCATTATAAAAGTTAACCCTTTTTGTTCCTCTAGTATCAACTTGAATAGCTGTTACATTAGTATAACCATTACTTGTCATTTGATTATACTGTGCTTTGTCACCTGGAGAAACACCTCTCTTAGCAGATGTAACCGTTGGTTCTCCTGTGGCTCTATCTATTCCTTTAACCTCTCCACTTGTATGTGCATGGTACATATCAACACCATCTGTCTTTCCTGGGTTGTTTTTTGCCCCTTTGAATGGTTTTATTGATGCATTATTTGTTCCTGTCTTTTTTGCTCCAGGTGTCCAAGTATCCGACGTAACTTTTCCTTTTGAATCTACATTTACATTTCCTCCTTCTTCATGTAAGTTCGCGTCACCGGCACCAGGAGAAGTGTCTTTCCCTTGATTATTAACAGCATTTACAACTCCATCTACAGTAGTTTTACCTCCATTTAATGTAACTACATCTTTACCATTCAAATCAATAGCAGTATTTCCGTTTTTGGTTTGAGTTTTTATTTCTTTAGCTTGACCTTTATTGTAAACAATATGTATTTTTCCATCTGATTTTCCATCATCCCCTATTAAGTTTGCTTTTTTATCATAAATGGGATCATCTTCCATAGAACCAACTGGCGCCATTCCATCAGGATCAATAAAATAAATAGGATTATCAAATGCAAAATTATAAGGAGAATGTCTTCTCATTTGTTCAGCTAATGGGTCAAGGTTCATCCAACGTCCGATAGCTGGGTCATAATTTCTTGCAGAAAAATCTAACCATTCTAATCCAAGTTCGTCATTTTCTTCTTTTCCGTTGTAACCATAAGGATGATGTGCTCCATTTACAACGCTATTATACCCTTTATGTTTGAGTCCAAAGGGATAGTAATTAGATTCTTCTACCAATTCGTTGGTGTTAGGGTCTGTGGTAACATCAATATCTCCATCATTATTTCTATCTGAATACGACAAAC
>Ga0105356_10006870_pt1 | contig 10562 bp, 6 predicted proteins | sample GOMGulsemesocosm_3_FD_83502 | JGI IMG/M metagenome (GOLD analysis project Ga0105356, IMG submission 83502) | Methane-oxidizing microbial communities from mesocosms in the Gulf of Mexico - GOM9D Gulf of Mexico | ecosystem: Environmental > Aquatic > Marine > Cold seeps | place: Gulf of Mexico...
AGAAGCCCTCTATGGACCGGAAGCAGACAGTCTTCCATATCAACCCTACTCGATTTTACAACCACCTAACTAGAGTGATCATCTGACTCATTAATGTCCAGAATTGGGCTTGGGGGCTGACTCGTTCCTGTCCCATTATGAGTTAAATTGCCTCTAAAAGAATGCCCCGTTTTAGTTGGCCACAACAGGCTTCTTCTCGAACGAATGGATCGCCCTCAATGACGTTATGGACACCATAGAAACAACCAGCTCAGACAAGCCCTTCAAAGCACTCATCTTCAAATCCCTCTATGAATCAAAAAGATCTAACAACCACGGTTTCCTCGCGGCTGCACTTAGAGCTGAGAAGCTATTGTTGCAGTGGTTGTTTTGATCATCGATGAAAACTTAGCTCCATCTAGCAACATAAAATTAAATCCTAGCAATGTACAACAATGAAACCATCGCTGTTAGAATGCGCAGCACTTGCCCCCGTAGCTCAGCTGGATAGAGCATTTGCCTCCTAAGCGAAGGGTCGGACGTTCGAATCGTCTCGGGGGCACCATTACTCCCCTAGAAACACCAAAATTTCACCAACAAAAAAACAATAAAAAAAACCACTGTAAATCATACAGATAAAGATAATTCAAACCCCTCCTAAGGGGCAGGTCACAGGTTCGAATCCTGTCCGGGGCACCATTTTCAAATATTTTTTCTGATAGCGATCGCTAATAGCCGAAGTACTTAAGGACAATGTAAGGAATTTTGACTCAGAATTTGTGGTTTTCTGGCTCAGTATTCCCCTCTTTCAGCACGTCAATTGCCAGCTGCGCCTAGTATCACTAAAAGTGAGAAGAAATATCTACATTGCGTCGATCAATTGAACCCACCGCCAAAAACGGTCAGTCAGATCGATGCTAAAACCACAAGAAAACTAAAAAGAAGGGACGAACAGGGTAAGCGTAAAGAACATCGGCTTACCCGTCCACTTGCGTCAGGATGTAAAGTTTATCTATTTCTTAGCAGCCTGCTTGATGTAGTCAGACTTTTTGTTTTTCGGCAACAATCCATCATTAACTGCATCGTTTGCAGCCTTGGCAACACAGCTGACATAGCGACCGTGATTCGCAAATGATGTTCTATCACAGCTCAGTTCAATAAACTGCGCAGCGTTACATCCAGAGCTATTTATTGCTGTGTTTGAGGCCGTGTTCATGCACTGATCATTGGCGTTGCTTACGTTGTCGCCATCAATATCTCCATCACAGACGTTACCTTCGCCATTACCATTATAGTCCTCTTGAACGGTATTGGCAGTCAGAGGGCAGTTATCGTTTTCATCCCAGACATTGTCGTTATCATCATCGGGGTCACAAACATCACCCAAATCGTCGGAATCGTTATCCTCTTGGCCGATGTTTGCTGACAGAGGGCAATTATCTTCGGTGTCTGGTACTGAATCATTATCGGCGTCATCATCACAAACATTGCCGATTTGATCCCAGTCATTATCCGCTTGATCGGTATTACTGTCTAAAGGACAGTTGTCATAGTCATTCTCAACGGTATCGCCATCAATATCGGAATCACAAACATCACCAACATTATCGCCGTCAGTATCCTTCTGGTCAGAATTTGCGTCGTTAGTGCAGTTGTCTGAGCTATCAGGCGTTCCGTCGTTGTCTGAGTCGGGCTCGCCACAACTGAAGCTAATATCTCCGCTTGGAAATGTTAATACATTGGGGCTTACAGCACATGGCTCTGCGATAGCAATTGTCGCACGATTTCCCCCGGTAAAATCTTCGAATTGGTAACCAAGCCCCGGAACGAGAATAACACTATGGTCACCTGTTTTTCGGTTATAAACCCAGCCATCAACACTGCTATAGCTAGTAACTCCTTTGATATCCCAGACTCCAGTGTAATCAATCGGGCTAACGGAAATTTGGGCGTTATTGAACGTTAGCTGATTTAATTTACCCACTGCGGCATCGGCATTATCTGAGGTGACAACTCCGTCACCCGCTACACGGAAAGTCATGCTACGACTCCCTATAACCATGTTATATCCTAGGCCTGGAACCACAATAATGCTCTCTTGCAGACCTGTTAAGTACGGAGCCACTAGCATTAAATACCATGAGCCGCTGTAATCAACGGGATCTACTGTCAGCGAGGTATTGTTGAAGATTAATGTGTTCGGTCCACCCACTGCGGCATCAGTATTGTCAGAGGTGACAACTCCGTCACCCGCCACATGGAACTTTAGCGTACTCTTACTGGAAGAAGCACCTCCTATACGCATTGAATATTTTACGCCAGGAACCACAATAATGCCCTGTTGCGGACCCGTTGAGCGACTGGGGTTTACTCGACTCAGATTCCATGAACCGCTGTAATTAAGGGGATCCACAGACAGCGAGGTGTTTTTGAAGGCTAATGTGTTCGGTCCGCCCACTGCAGAATCAGCATTATCCAAGGTGACAACTCCGTCGCCCGCCACATGGAATGTTATGCCTGCACCATAGTAAGACTCTCCCGCTACAATCATTGAATAACCTAGACCGGGAACTACAACAACCTCTTGTAGCCCCGTTAAGTCTGAGGTCACTCGATTTATGCGCCATTTACCGCTGTAACCAACAGGATTTACGGTCAGTAAGGTATTGTTGAAGGTTAATATATTCTGTCTACCCTCTGCGGCATCAGCATTATTAGAGGTGACAACGCCACTCTCGCTTACATGAAAGGTAAATCGTGCATGTGCGCCAGCAACATCTATGTTATAGGTTCCTGGATCAAGGTCTACTGTTTGAGGCCCATTGCTCGCACTCGAAGTGATTGTTGTTATATGCCATTGCCCGGCATATTCACCCGGATCTATAGTCACTTGGACTGCAAACAGGTTCATTGAAAATAGAAGAGTAAAGGCGGCCAAGGTGGCAGCCAAGAAAGTCTTGCGCATGTTGCAAATCCTTTTGGGTGTAGGACTTTGATTTTGTGGCACATAATGCCAGAAGCTGGTTAAGTTTCAATCAATAAAACGGTTTGTTATGGGTCGAAAGCGGCTAACGAAGTGCGCAAAGGCAACGAAACAAAGATCTTCTCTGGTATCGTTTATGACGCAGATATTGACGCCGATTTTCGCTGCTGATGCCTTACGGCCTTAATCATTTTTCTTATTTTTATTGGCACCCGTGTAGCAAAAAGTAGGCAAAAAAAAGCACCCCTAAGGGTGCTTTTTCATAGAGTCTTTAACTCACTTTCTATTCATCTAGAGTAAATACAACACGTCTGTTTTCTTCATCAGTGCCTTCGATTGGGTAACTCTTACCATGTCCGTCCGTTCTTAGACGATCAGCCGAGATATCATGTTCCTCAACCATTTTACTCTTAACAGCATCAGCTCTTTTCTTCGAAAGGATCTGGTTATATTCAACAGAGCCCACTTCATCCGTGTAGCCGTCCAGACCCAGGTTAGTATCTGGATTATCCTTCAAGTAACCTGCCGCAGTTTCGATATTGGATTCGTATTGTGGCTTAACAATCGAGGAAGCAAAATCGAAATTAACGTTCAGGATAGATAACTCCACAACCTCGCCAGTAGGCTCTCCCATGATTTGCGCCATCAAAGCATCCTTATCAACCACAAGTTGAGATGGGGCTTCTAAGGGGCATCGGCCAGCACCTGCGTAATCGCCATCCCTTTCCAGCTTAAGGTCTTGTGCTGCATTTTCACTCAAACCCACAACATTCAGAGTATTCAGCAAATCACCTGTAGACTCCAAAGTAGCTACTTTTGCCGCAATCAAACTAAATTCGGCATTAACCAAGGTGCGACTGATTTCAAAGTACTCATTTTCTTCATCAAGCAGATCCAACAGCGTTCGCTGACCTAAATCAAACTGGTCACGGTAAGCATCTCTCGCCCGACTGGTTGCATCCTGGTTAACGCGCAGATAACCAACCTGCTCTTCCAAGCTAGTAATACTGTTATAAGAAATCGCAGTTTCCTGACGCACTTCCTGACAAGCTTGGATTCGGCGTTCTTTAGCTGCATTCAGACGCTCATAGTACTGTCTTTTTTGAGCACTGTCTGAACCACCATTAAAGAGGTTATAAGTCATTACTACTTCAATAGCCTGCTCTTCAAAACGTCCTTCAATACCATTTTGCTCATGTTCAAGCTCTTGTCTTAAACGTAAATCAAAGCGTGGCATCATCGGAGCATTTTTTTGCTTCAACTCAGCTTTAGCAGCACGCAACGTTTCAATCGCTGCATTGATAGTAGGGTTATTTGTATAGGCCAACGAAATAGCCTTTGTTTTAGTATCAGGGATCAATTCAGACGAAATAGTCGCATCTGCCATTTCAAGGGTCGGCGCTACACCTACAATACGCTGAAAACGAACCATAACATCATGAAGATTATTAACTTCTGTCAGCAAGTTGGTTTCTGACAATGACAGCCGTCCGCGTGCTTGATCAGAATCCGCACCTCGGCTAATACCAGCACCCGTTCGCTCTTCAATATCATTAAATAAAAGACGGTGCTGTTTGTAGTTCTCTTTGGCCAGCTCTACTAATTTCTGGTAGCGCAAAACATCTATATAAGCATCCGCTGCCTCTTTAGCAGTCTCTTCCGATACCTGACGTAATTGGTAGTAACTCGCCAACGACTCCAAATCCAGGCGTTTCACATCGTAATGTGTCGAAAAGCCGTCAAACAGCATTTGCGTTAAAGTTAAACGAGCACTATCTTCACCGTATCGATTGCTAGGAGTGTTCGGAACATCCGTTTTTACACTGCCCGCTTCCGCAATAAGATCTACAGAGGGCAAGTAATTACCCTGTGCTACTCGCTTCTCTTCACGATCCGCTCTAAAGTCATACCAACTGGCATGAACTTTCGGGTTATTCAACACCGAATAATTAACCGCGTCCCGCAACGTATTAATACTCGTTGTCTCAGGTTCTGCCCACGCATTCATGGTTGGGGCTAGCACTACCAAACCTGTGGTTATAATTTTTTTTATATTCTTCATCGTATCAAACCTCAATATTCGTTGTGGCTAGAGCACCACTCCATGAATGTATTATTATTTTTATTCTTACCCTTCTGCCACGAAGGAAAATTCCCAAATTTTGGACTAGTATTCAGATACCACTTAAATATTCGTTAGAGTTTTCAAGTAGCCTATACTTCGGCTTCGTACAACAGATCTCCCTAATAATATTACTAAACCTAATCAATTATCAAACCAATCTAATATGGAGCATCTAGTTATGGCAGGTAACGCGGATCTTAATGCCTAAAGCTAGACGTCTTCAATACATAAAAAACCTCATACCAAAAACAATTTTAGGGTTGATGGTTTTTATGCTTTGCCTGTCATCCTGGCTTGGCTTCGCCTCGCCAAATCATAACCTGATTCTGCAATTAGCTAAGCACCGTTATGGTACAAACGCCGTCAAAACTGTCACAGCATGGCAGAGTTTAATTAAAACATCGGCCACCATTGCAGAACGTGACAAACTCACCGAAATTAACCGCTTTTTTAATCGTCATATTCGCTTTCAAAACGATCAAAAAACATGGGGGAAATCAGATTACTGGGCCACCCCGCTGGAAACAATGGGTCGCCTGCAGGGCGACTGCGAAGACTTTAGCATTGCCAAATATATTTCACTGCTTCTTGCCGACGTACCACTCAAAAAACTACGACTAGTATATGTTAAAGCCCGCATAGGAAAGCCTTCGCTAGGTTTGACCCAAGCACATATGGTATTAGCCTATTATCCGACCCCAAATGCGATGCCGCTTATTCTAGACAACCTCAATCCGAAAATATTACCCGCCTCAAAACGCAAGGATTTAATTCCTATATTCAGTTTCAACAGTGCCGGTCTTTGGATTCAGGGGCAGACAAAATCCGTTGGTTCCGCGGAAAAACGGTTGTCACGTTGGAGCAATGTGCTATTTAGGCTACAAAAAGAAGGTTTTGATTATGCGAAAGGCTAAACAGCTTCATCTTTTAGCAGCAGCAGAAAAAACGCAGCTAACAATTAAGCAACATCGTGTAAATCACACCCTAATAGGTGAAAATCACAACATACAAATGAACAGGGAGTTTTCTCATGTCACTCTATAAACAGCTTTGGTTAGCTATCATCTTGCTGATGGTCATGGCTTTCTGTGGCAGCTTCCTGCTCAGCACCCAGTCTGCAAAAAATTATTTGGTAGAACAATTACACCAAAAGAACATTGATAATGTCAGTGCGCTGGCATTGTCTCTATCTCAGGAAGCTGACCCGGTGATGCTCGAACTGCTGATCTCGGCACAATTTGATAGCGGTCATTATCAATCCATTATTTTAACTTCACCCACCGACAAAGTATTAGTAGAAAAGACCAACCCTCAACAAATTCAGGAATCACCCGAATGGTTTATGGGTATGTTCCCAATTGAAGCCGAAGTAGGCATTGCTCAGGTCAGTGATGGCTGGCGACAGATTGGAACACTGACACTACAAAGCCACTCGCGCTTCGCCTACGCTGAAATGTGGCGCTCGACAAAACTATTATTCATTTACTTTCTGGCTGGCGCCCTGATAAGCGGTTTGATCGGTAATCGTTTGTTAAAAATCATCCTCAAACCCTTAGACAGTGTTGTCGATCAGGCCATTGCCATTGGTGATCGTCGCTTTATCACCATTGAGGAACCGAAAACCCGAGAATACCGTTTACTTGTCCATTCAATGAACAACCTGTCCAAACGCATCAAAAAGATGCTGCAAAAAGAAGGCTCCGAACTAGATGTTCTACGCCAGCAAGCTGAGAAAGATCGGATTACAAACCTGCTTAACCGCGGCCCTTTTCTCACTCACGCCGCATCCTTATTAAGAAACCAGCAGGTTCAATCATCCGGCGCAATCATTTTGCTGCGCCTAGAGCGCCTCGCCGAACTTAATCGTAGTGAAAGCCGCAGCCTGATGGACAGCCTGTTAAAAAGCTTTGGGGAAACCATCCAAACTCATGCCGCACAATACGAACATAACCTGTGCGGTCGTTTGAACGGTTCTGACTTTGTTCTGCTGCTGCCAAATTGCGAACAGCCGGAGCAAGAGGCCCAGCGTATCCAAAGCGACCTGCTACGCAATGCCGTGCAACTGAACATTAACTCAAAAATAGTTATCGCGACCGCTGCAGGCGTGTATCAAAAAGAAGATACACCTCAATCACTGTTAATACGTGCTGATGCTGCGTTGGCTGCAGCCGAAATGGAAAATAGAAGCTGTATCAAAATCGCGGACTACAGCACCACAAAACCAAATGCTTATGACATTGAGCACTGGCGTCAGCTGATTGGTAATGCTCTGAAAAACAAACTGTTCGAACTGCAGCTAACGCCAGTCATCGACAGCAACAAAAACCCTATATACCTACAGTCGTCAGTTGCTTTACCACAAGCATCAGATGAGCCTTTGTCAGCCAACCAGCTTCAGCCCTGGCTGCTCAGACTTGAACTAGCACCACAACTCGATCTAACGTTACTTGAACTAGCCTTTGAGCAATTACTGCTGCAAGACAGCTCACAACCACAAGATATTGGCATCAGCCTGTCTGCACAGTTATTCAACCATCCTGAGCAGCTACAAAGCTTTATTAACACACTTCAGCGGCATCCTGAACAGGCTCGCCATATCAGACTCAGCATTCCAGAGTATGGCGCCTATCAATACCTTGGGGCGCTCACGCACTTCTGTAAGCAACTGAAGCCTTTGGCATGTAAAATTGGTATTGAGCAAGTAGGGCCAGAAATTGCCAATATCGGCCAATTAACCGATCTTGGGCTTGATTACGTGATTATCAACACCGCCATTACTCGCGATATTGATAGCAACACCACCAATCAAATTTTCCTACGCGGACTATGCACCATTGTGCACTCAATTGGCTTGCAGACCATTGCCGATGAAGTGATTACTACTCAGGAATGGAATACAGCAATTAAAATGGGTGTTGATGCAGCGATAGGGGAAAAAACTAGTCATTAAGAACTTAGTGGCAAGCAACAAAGTCTTATACGGGTTTACACGTTAGGTGGACTAAAGAAAAAGCTCATTTTCTTCATCTTCGTCGCCAAGCAGGGATTCCAGGCGAGGATCAAGGTCTTTCCGGAGTTGTCGGCGAGCGAGCATCTTGTCGCGAGCCGCTTCAGGCAGGTCGGTAAAACAAATAATGTTTTTACTGATCAACAGATCAACAATATCCTCAACAACACGAACAAACGCCAAATCGGACCTAGCCAATTCTTCATTTGTTTTGCCCCACTGCTCTATAAAAACAGCCAGCTCAGGGTTATCGGCATCAACCTGCTCGTCAAACCCTGTTTCAGGGTCCTGACTGAGTGCCACGATCACACCATCACTCCCACGTTTAATATAGGGCATTATGTTTCCTTTTAATTACTCAAACGAAAGCAGACCCACATAGGGCCTGCCCTCACCTTATTGAGACAACTTACTTTAGTCGGTAATCAGATTACCGTTAGCAAGCAAGTTACTGATGACCGTCGCATCGTCACCGATGCCAGTAAGAACAACATCTTCCAAGACAATGGTTTGATCGACAGTCGTATCACCCGCAGAGCTAACACTGATAACAGTATTGCCGTTATCCTCAGCGAAAGACAGGTAATCAGTTAAATCAGTACTCGTCCCATCTAACAGATCACCTAGGTTTAGAATATCGCCGTCAGGAAGCGCATCAATATCACTAACAGGATTTACATCAAAGTCTTTGATAGTGTCTGTTGGTGGGTTAACTGAATCGCCATCGCCAAGCTCCCATACGAACTCATCAGAGCCCAAGCCACCAACAAGAGTATCGCTACCTTCGCCACCGGTTAAGGTATCGTCTCCATCGTAGCCCAGAATATAATCAGTACCGGTTGTACCTACCAGGTCATCATCTGTTTGATCATCCCCTTCCACTAAACTAGCACCTAGGGGAAGGATGGTCGCAGTCAATTCACCACTGGCAACGTCCCCATCGCCATCGGTCCCTTCCAGCTCCAGATTGATTTCAATAGGCTCGCCGTCGCTATCCTGACCGAACGCGAAAAACCCTAATTTAAAGGTAGTAGTACTAGTTGCCATTAACTCTATGGCATTAAACGCATCATCTTCATCCGTATTAATAACATATACCATGCCAGCGGTAACACCCGATATCTCGATAACACCGTCATCATTAATATCACTAATTGTCACAAGGTGCGTTACATCTGTAGCCGACTCTTCGAGAGAGCTCAAAAATGTAATATCCGTCGGATCCAAATGAATTAATTGGTCGCCGTCTTGAGTATCTAGATCATCATCCGCATCATAAACAGCAAGAGTAAAAGAGGCCTCACCAGTAGTTATTTGCTGTTTAAAAGTATTGACACTATGATGCAGCCCACCAACCAAATCACCATCCAAATTCACTTCAAGATCTGTTAACAGATCGATTCTAATATCCTCACCGGCTACAAAACTTTGTCCACCAGTATTACCTATTTCGTGAGCATTAGTATTAATACTTCCCGGACTTCCATTATTTTTAAGGGCCGTAGTTGAAAGATACGCATCAAAATTGCTACCGGCGATATTGAGAATCCCTAGCGCTTCGGTATTACCACCGCCAACACTACTTAAATCGGTTGCTTTGGTCTCTGTACCATTGGAAATAACACCTTCAATCGCCGTAAAGTTATAGGTACCGTCATTCTGATCCAGCACCAGACTAAAGGCCGTTGTCGTGCCATCTTCCGTCTTGGCATAAAGGGTAGTCCGATCATCACCAGCACCGAAGGAGTAAACCAGCGCCGCTCCGTCAATATTTAAAATATTACCATCTACATCCCTCACCTCTGTTCCGGCAATATCTGCGGCAAACAGCACCGACCCACCGTCCGCACCGGCAACAAAATTGATATCCAGATCCGGAGTTGAATCATCCGATGCATCAATCTCATAGGCTTCTTCGGCAACAAAGGAAACAGGTGCGTCATCTGTGATTGTTGCTACATCAATGGATTGCCCGTCGCCAGAACTACCAGAACGGATCATGACGCTATCAACAAAATTAGTGTCCGTTGCTCCAGGTACTGTATCGTTATCTACTGTCGTATCTAAAGTAAATTCATAGTTAAGGTGGTATTCATCAGTATCACCTACCTGCTGAATTCCAGTAACTTTAATCTCGCCATACTCTGTGTCAACAGTCGCTGGCTCTATCACGTCAACCACTTCAACCCAGTCCTCGAGCTCTACATCATACATCTGAATTGATGTCACACCATCCACATCAGTTATCACAATGTAGTTACCGGTAGAGTCAGTCAGCGCTGAATTATTTGGGTTCGTACCATCAGGAAGATTCTCTTCATCTACCGTTGCGGATACTACTGAATCAAATACTGACGCAACATTTACTTCCGGTGTATCACTGTCCGTACCAAAGTTGTTCGCGGTGGCATCCTCAGTCACCGTCAGGTCAATCGCAGGTAAATCACCACCGCCGTTAACAAAGTCCG
>Ga0105356_10006871_pt1 | contig 10561 bp, 11 predicted proteins | sample GOMGulsemesocosm_3_FD_83502 | JGI IMG/M metagenome (GOLD analysis project Ga0105356, IMG submission 83502) | Methane-oxidizing microbial communities from mesocosms in the Gulf of Mexico - GOM9D Gulf of Mexico | ecosystem: Environmental > Aquatic > Marine > Cold seeps | place: Gulf of Mexico...
TGCCTACAGGACGTAGGTAAGGGGCGCGAGCAGGACGCGGTAGCCTTATCGTTAATTTTAACCAGCACAAGTGGGCAGTTATTTACTGTAATTGGTATCATACCGTTCTTAATGAATTTTTAGACATTAATAGTAGGAAATCTTAGGCAATGACTGTACTAAGCGACGAAGTAAAAAACTTAATTATCGAAGCTCTTGATCTTGAAGATATTGAAGCATCAGACATTAATGATGAAGATCCACTGTTCGTTGACGGACTAGGACTAGACTCGATTGATGCACTCGAATTAGGTATTGCGATCAAGAAAGCATACGACGTAAAAATTGACAATAATTCAGAAGACAGTAAACAACATTTTTATTCAGTAAAAACACTATGTGCGTTTATTGAAGCGTCACGCAAGTAGGTAAAGACAATGACCAGTGAAAACAAAATTTTCGATATGTTAAGCGAAATCCTCGTGGAGTACTTTGAGATTGAGGCAGAAGATATCACCCGTGAAGCCAATCTTTACGAAGATCTCGACTTAGACAGCATCGATGCCGTCGATCTTGTGGTTAAATTGCGCGAACAAACGGGCAAGAAGATTGAACCACAAGACTTTAAATTAGTACGCACCGTTGATGACGTTATTGTCGCTGTTGAGAAATTACTCGATAAGTAGCCCAATGAAACAAGTACTATTTGCGCTAAGCGTATTGTGTTATCCACTGTTTGTGTACTTTGGATTGCAAGTCCTTGAGCCGCAAACTATCGCCATTGCTTTTGCCGCATTATTTTTAATGCGGCATTTTAGTAAGGGGAAAACGGCAAAAACCATTCCACATTTGAATTTGGTGGCTGTGGTGATCACGCTATTGCTGTTGTTTAGCGCCATCGCTAATTCCGAAGTGGCTTTGAAGTTTTATCCGGTGGTGATGAGCCTTAGTTTCTTGCTTATCTTCGGTTATAGCTTAGTTAAACCGCCAGCGGTAGTAACCGTAATCGCCAGTCTGCATGAAGAACTCGATCAACGTGGCATCGATTACACGCGCCAAGTGACCAAAGTATGGTGCGGATTTTTCGTGGCCAATGCGTTGATAGCATTGTGGAGTGTTTTTACTCCAGATCCTCGTGTATGGCTGATTTATAATGGACTAGTTTCTTATATTTTAATGGGCTGCCTCATGGCGGGCGAATGGCTAATACGTCAGCGAGTGAAAAGAAAAAACAATGATCTTTCCTAAGACATCCTCAACCTTCATTGAGCAAAACATCGCGTTTGAGCAATGGCATCAGCAAGTGCAAGAGCTAGCACAGCAACTGAGCTCATGTGATGAACAACATTGGCTGTTGTTTGAGCAAGATAGTTATCAATTTAGCGTGACTTTTTTCGCGCTTATCGCTGCCAGAAAGTCAATTGTGCTTCCCCAAAATGGTCAGCCACAACAGTTACAAGACTGCATGAACAATGCAGATATCTATATCGGTAGCGAATCGCTCAGTGGCTATCGTGTTTTTCACTCAAAAAAACTTCCCATCCAGCATTCGCCGCAACCCGTTGAGCTTTATGGTGAGTGCGCTATCGTCTTTTATACGTCCGGATCGTCGGGATCCCCCAAGGCAATTAACAAAACTTTTGAGCAGTTAGTGACGGAGATCGAGCAGCTTGAACGATGCTTCGGACTGGCTCTTGCTGACGCGCTGATCATGGCAACGGTGTCGCATCAACATATCTATGGCCTGATCTTTAAGATGTTGTGGCCTATTTGGGCTGGACGTGATGTTTATTTAACGCCGTTTGAGTACCCTGAACACCTCGCACACCAAATTATAAGTCAGCGCCGTAACGTGTGCCTCATTAGCAGTCCTGCTTATTACCATCGCCTGATTAAGGATAATATGCTGATCGCATGTCATGACCATATTAGCGCACTGTTTTCATCGGGTGGGCCGTTAGAGTTTGGCGTAGCACAAGCATTGACACAGCAGCTCAACTGCACGCCTTTTGAAGTCTTTGGCAGCACCGAAACCGGTGGCATTGCGTGGCGACAACGCAGTGAATGCGAAGACCAGCCGTGGCTGGTATTTGGCGATATTGAGATTGATATTGATTTACGCTCGCAGCGATTATCAATCAAATCACCGTATATGAGCGGCGATAATTGGTATCAAACCGACGATAGGATAGAGATTGTTAGTAATAATCAATTTAAACTGTTGGGACGGGCTGATAGAATTGTCAAGATTGAAGAAAAACGCTGTTCACTCGACGATATTGAGTCGAAGCTTAACGCGCATCCATTTATCGATCAGGCGCATGTGTTGCTAGTACGTGATGTGCATGGCCATAAAAGAGATTGTTTGGGGGCAGCCATTGTCCTCAACGAGCAGGGCCTGATAGCGTTAACTGGCGCAACTAAGTTTAGTTTCGATCGCCAATTAAAGGACTATCTAAAGGCGTATTTTGAAGCCTTGGTTATCCCAAGAAAATTTAGACACCTTGAGCAGTTACCATTTAACGCGCAAGGTAAATTAAACAAGAAACAACTGGAGCAACTGTTTGAGTAACTTTGTCTATCAGCCTATTGTCAAACAACAAACTGTCGATGGCGATACGGTTCATTTGGTATTAGAAATGCCGGAAAACCTGTTTTATTTTCAGGGACATTTCCCACAGGCCGCTGTGTTACCTGGCGTAGCGCAGCTCGATTGGGTGATGGGATACCTCAGTGAATTCTTCGGAATGAGAAAAGATAAATTACTCAGTGTTGACGCGCTTAAGTTTCAGATCATCGTACGCCCCAGCTACATCGTTGATTTAACGCTTACCAAGCTTAAATGCGATAAATTTGGCTTTAGCTACAGCTCGACGCACGGCCAACATGCCTCAGGCAAGGTCGTTTTCAGTGAATAATGAGCAATACGGCTTTGTGATCCCCAATTACAACCATGACGGTGTGATAGCACAAACGATTAAGGATTTAGTCGATTTTGAGTTGCCGATTATCTTGGTCGATGATGGCTCTAACGAGAAAACTCAGGCCGTCTTAGCGCAAGTGGACAGTGATTTTGAGTGCGTGACCCTCATTCGCCGCAGCAAAAACGGTGGCAAAGGGGCAGCGGTACAAACAGGATTGCAGGCCGCGATAGATGCGGGTTGGTCACATGTGATCCAAGTTGATGCCGATGGTCAGCATGATCTCAACGATGTCCAGAGCATGATTGATGCGTCTAAAACTTGCCCTCAAGCGTTGATCAGCGGACAACCCGTTTACGATGACAGTATTTCCAAGGGACGTTATTACGGCCGTTTTATTACTCATTTTTGGGTCTATATAGAAACACTGTCATTTGAAATTAAAGATTCGATGTGCGGTTTTAGAGTCTACCCGCTGGCAAGCTACGCCCAATTAATTAGCCAGTCTTCGCTGGGCTTTAAGATGGATTTTGATATTGAAGTGATGGTTAAGCTGTCATGGCTAGGGACGCCGATTAACTTTGTTAAGACCAAGGTTCATTATCCTGAAGATGGCGTATCTCATTTTAATGTATTTGAAGATAATGTATTGATATCATTGATGCATACGCGGTTGTTTTTTGGTATGTTATTGCGCCTTCCACGGTTGTTAAGGCGTAAGGTTAGTTGAACTTTTGCAATTGGCTATGTACTGGTTAATTACTGTAGCCCATTTGGGCAAGGTAGATATATGATGTGCAAATTGGTTTAAAGCGTTCTAATTGAATTTTTCGTTTGCACACCAGTTACTTTTCTTTATGAAATACATCCGTGTATTTCACCCTGCGGGCCAGCCTTTGGCTGTTCAAATTGGTTCCAGACCAATTTGTGTGTCGCCACTAAAATGTCTGGAACATTTTAGGACAGCGATAGCTGGTCGCGTAGCGATAAATCTTAGGGACAAGATTTACAAAGAAAAGTAACCAAAAGAAAGGCGACCCGTTTATTTATCGCTGCTCTTAAATGATAAATTGTCTAATCAATACCGTATTTGATCCGCGTCCTGCGGCAAATACTAAAAAATCATCCCTGATTTTTTCATTGGTCAATGTATAATTTAAGGCGATAAAAGGCGGGGGGGACCACGCTTCAACGTTGGTATGCCTCTCTGGAACCAATCATTATTATGATGGCATTTGGAAGCTTTTACTGGCTAATAGTTAAATAATTGATATGAATAAGGCCTCGTTGGGGCATTTACAAGGCAAAGATAGCGTCATGAAGCAAGATTTACATTGGTCGAAATTTAAAGAGCGTGGCTCACTGCTCGGGATCGAGTTTTTGATCTTCATTTACCGCCTATTTGGTCGCGGTGTGTTTAAGTTTGTCTTGGTGCCGGTGATGTTTTATTTTTATCTGACCGGTAAAGAAGCGCGCATTGGCAGTTGGCAGTATTTAGACAACCTGCACCTTGATGCGGGTCGTGAATCTAAGCAGGGCTGGGACAAGTTTAAAGATGGCTTTAAGTTGTATTTTGCTTTTGGCATGGCGATATTAGATAAATTTGATGCGTGGCTTGGTAAGGTCAATATCGATGATATAGTGATTGCAGACCAGCAAGCTTATCAAGAATTACTCGATGCTAAAGGCTCGGTGATTTTTAGCTCACATCTTGGCAATATGGAGGTGTGCCGCGCTATTTTTAGTATCGGTGAAAACAAGCGACCACTTAACGTCATCACCTATAACGAACATACGCCGTCGTTTAATAATTTTTTGAAGAAAGTGAACGCGGAGTCTGCGGTTAACTTTATTCATATCGCCGATTTTGGCCCCGATGACACGATTAAGCTCAAGCAAAAGATTGAAGATGGTGAGAGCGTGGTTATTTTTGCCGACCGAACGTCGGTTAATAACCCAAACAGCGTGCATTACGCAGATTTTCTTGGCCAGCCAGCACCGTTTGCGGTTGGCCCTTTTGCGTTAGCATCGATTATGGACTGTGATGTGTTTTTAATGTTCTGTCTCAAAGAACAGGGTAAATATACCGCGCATATCGAAAAGTTTGCCTCGCCAATCAAAGTTAAACGTAAAGAGCGTGCCGCTCATTTTCAAGGGATGGCAGAACGATTTGCTCAGCGCCTTGGCCATTATTGCCATAAAGCACCGTATCAATGGTTTAACTTTTTTAATTTTTGGCAGAAGATAGAAGCGCCAAGTAATAGAGATAAATAATAGGACTTAATACAACAGTGTTAGGTTGATTAGTATATAGAGTGCGTCACCGTTGGGGACGCACGGTAAATATAATGCGCCACTAAGTTAGGGACGCACAGTAAATATAATGCGCCACTAAGTTAGGGACGCACGGTAAATATAATGCGCCACTAAGTTAGGGACGCACAGTAAATATAATGCGCCACTAAGTTGGGGACGCACAGTAAATATAATGCGCCACTAAGTTAGGGACGCACAGTAAATATAATGCGCCACTAAGTTGGGGACGCACAGTAAATATAATGCGCCACTAAGTTAGGGACGCACAGTAAATAGCCTAAATCAGTGGGATTGCAGCAAAGCCGTCAAGTTGGAATAGCATGAGCTTATGTTTTATAAGTGATTGTTATTCCAACGTAGACAATACCGCTGCGGTTCCATTGATGACGGCTATAAGAGATATTGGAGAGAGTTAGGTGGATTGTTCAGCAAGTAACAGTGTTTGTTTTGGTCATGAAAGATTGTCGATTGAAGACATTGTTAGTATTTTTAAAGAAGATAACAAGGTGTGCCTAACTGGCAACAGCCATTTCGCGGCCAAGATTGATAAGGGCGTCGCGTTTTTAGACCAGCTGCTAAAAGAAGACGGCAACATCTACGGGGTTACCACCGGTTATGGCGATTCATGTACTGTCGATATTCCGATGGCGCTTGTCGAAGAGCTACCGATGCACCTAACGCGCTTCCACGGTTGTGGTCTTGGGCAGTTTTTCTCGATCCCTCAGGGGAAAGCGATATTAGCGGCGCGCTTAGCCTCATTGTCACAAGGTTTCTCTGGGGTAAGTTGGGATCTACTTAACTTATTAGTCGAGTTAATCAATCGTGAAATCATTCCTGTTATTCCACAGGAGGGTTCGGTAGGCGCCAGTGGCGATTTAACACCGCTTTCTTATGTGGCTGGCACGTTGATCGGTGAGCGTGACGTTTATTACAAAGGCAAAGTTGTTAATGCGGCTGTTGCGCTTAAAAAAGAAGGTCTAAAGCCGATCAAGCTACGCCCGAAAGAAGGGCTAGCTATTATGAATGGTACCGCGGTAATGACTGCACTAGCTTGTCAGGCTTATGATCGCGCGCAATATGCGAGCAAGCTAATGACCCGTATCACGGCGTTATGTAGCATCGGTCTTAAAGGCAATAGCCATCACTTTGATGACATATTATTTAGTGTTAAGCCACATCCTGGACAGCAAAATGTTGCGCGTCGCATTCAAAATGACTTAAATCATCATGAACATCCACGTAATTCACATCGCCTCCAAGATCGTTATTCGATTCGCTGTGCGCCGCATGTGATCGGGGTATTGGAAGATTCGATGCCATGGTTACGTTCGATGATTGAAAATGAGCTAAACAGCGCTAACGACAACCCCATTATCGATGGTATTGGTGAGCACGTATTACACGGCGGTCATTTCTATGGTGGTCATATCGCGATGGCGATGGACTCAATGAAAAACTGTGTTGCCAACCTTGCTGACTTGGCCGATCGTCAAATCGCAACCTTGGTTGATACGAAGATGAACCACGGTTTACCTTCAAATCTAAGCGCAGCTTGCGAAGAGCGTCGTTTCATTAACCACGGCTTTAAGGCGATTCAAATTGGGTGTTCTGCATGGACCGCCGAAGCACTGAAATTAACGATGCCAGCGAGTGTATTCTCACGCTCAACTGAATGTCATAATCAAGACAAAGTCAGCATGGGGACCATTGCTGCGCGTGATTGTTTACGTGTGTTAGAGTTGACTGAGCAAGTTCTAGCGGCGACATTGCTAGCGAGTGTGCAGGCTATTCGAGTGCGTATCATTAACAAAGAAATAGATCCCGCGGCGCTTACATCAGATATCATGGATATGGTCGACGATGTGTCAACGTTCTTTGAGCTATTAGTCGAAGATCGTCCAACGGATAACTTGTTACGTGAAACCATCGGTTATATTCAAGACCAACGCTGGGCGTTATATGACTAAATCGGTAATAGTATCGAGTAGCTGCGATATTCAGGTTCAATTTTATGATGTCGATCCAATGCGGATCGTATGGCATGGTAACTACGTAAAATACCTTGAGCAGGCACGTTGCGTGCTATTTGATAAGATCGATTACAATTATGCTCAGATGGAACTTAGCGGTTACATCTGGCCGATTGTCGATATGCGGCTAAAGTATGTCGCGTCGGCACGGTTTGGCGATATCATTCGCGTGACCGCCAACCTTGTTGAATTTGAACATCGGCTCAAGATTGAATACGTGGTGAGTGAAGTAAAAACGGGCACCGTACTGACCAAAGCCCACACCGTGCAAGTGGCCGTTGATAAAGAGAGCGAAGATATGCTGTTTGAATCACCACCGATAATGTTTGATAAAGTGGCGCCTTTTCTCAATGCGTAGACTATGGATCTTACTTAGTTTATTGTGCCTTGGTGCGAGGGCAAATGAGCTCGTTGTACCAACGACCCCTCCGGTGGTGGAAAGCTTTGGCTTTAGTCAGGGCGCTGGTACGTTTACACAGCTTAAATATTTCAAGTTTCTGTCTAAGCCAATTGCCTCCACGGGATTGTTTGTGGTTAATCAGCAAGATGTCTTATGGCAAACGTCCAGTCCCGTATTTTCACAGGTATTAATCAAACCGGCGGCTATCCATCGTCGTCTCGCACTTGATAAGTCTTATCAAATTCTGGTGCAAGATAGTCAAATTAATCAGCTATTATCGGCGTTGTTAACTGGCAATATCAGTGAGCAAGATTGGCAGATAACCGCTGGCGAAAACGGCTGTTTTAAGCTGTTACCTAAGCAACAACAAATGAGTCAAATATTTGGTCATGTGTCGCTATGCAAGAACAGCGACGTACTGCGAGAGGTGACATTGATTGATCCACAGGGCAATAAAACCACCATTGAAATGACACTCAAAAAGACTCAGTTAACGCCACAGGAACTGTTGAGCCTTGAGTTACAATAATTGGCGACCTCGCACTAAAGCACTGATCTGGCTTACACAATTTAGTGCGGTGTTGGTGACTCTGCTCTACCTTATATTGAGCAGCCCGCTCAAGCTCAATAGCGATTTAAGTGCAATCTTTGATTCCCCCCAAGACAGTCCATTAGCGAGCCTCAATCAGCGTATAGAGCAGCAAGGGGTTAAGAGTCAAATAGCGTTGGTGGGGGCAAATTCACTGAGCGCGGCTATCGCGGCGGCCGATCAATTAGCACCTCAGATAGCATCGCTCGCAGGCATCGCCAAGGTTAAACATATCTACGCCGATATGCCGAGTATGGCATTGATAGCACAGCAAAACCTGCCCTACAAACAACTCTTGCTTAGCGACACCTTCAAAACATTACTTGAGGCCAGTGATGCGAAAGCTACGTTTGAACATCAATTTTCTCTGCTTAATCAATTGGCTAATCCGAGTGTGGCGCTCACTATCGAGCACGATCAAACACTGTCACTGGCGGATTACCTGTCGCGTTCATTTTTACCTTCAAGCGGCCTTAACCTTGATTCACAGCGCTTAGTGGCGCGTTTTGAGGGCAAAACCTATGTTTTAATACTTTTTGAAACACTGGCCAGCGGCCTGAATATCAAGCAAAGCCAAGATATTGTGACGCAGCTTGATGCGCTTGAGCTCGCGCCCGAGAACGAACTTGTATTTACCGGTTCTATTTTCTATGCGAGTGAGGCGAGTAAGACGGGACAATTTGAAATGACACTGTTTAGCAGCTTGTCGTTGGCCATTATGTTGCTGTTAGTGTTTGCTAGTTACCGCCATTTTAATTCATTGCTATCGACGCTATGGGTGATTGGCACTAGCTTGGTTTATGGGTATTGCGCACTAAGTCTGGCCTTTGATCAGGTGAGTATTGTGGCGTTGATTTTTGCCATTACCTTAATTGGTATTTCGGCGGATTATAGTTTTCATGGCTTGAGTGAACTGCGATTTAATTCAGTCAACAAAGTAAGCCCCTTACGTAATATTGAACGTTCGTTAAGCCTAAGTTACATCACAACTGCCGCCGGTTATGTGGTGTTGCTACTCGCCCCGTTTGAGTTGTTTAAACAGGTCGCGCTATTCACCATTGCAGGATTACTTGGCGCCTATTTAACTGTAACCTTATTATACCCTTGGCTGGCGTATAAACCGGGGGCGAGCGCAGCACCGTTACCGCCGTTTTTGTCTTGGGTTAATCAATCTCATCAGGGGTTTACGCGAAAGGTGTCTTTAACCAAGTTTATGTTACCTCTGTCGTTGGTGCTGCTTGTTGGCTTGCTGGGTTTAGGGCGCGCCAATGATGATGTGCGTAGCTTTTATGCGGTTGCGGAGCATATTAAGGACAATGAAAACAAGGTTAAATCAATCTTGGCCCAGCGTACCGAGCTGCAATATATCGTCGTCGAAGGTGACTCAGTCCAAGCAGTGCTTGAGCGTGAAGAGCAGGTTGTTATGCAGCTTAATGCCTTGCAAAAAGCCGGCGCTCTGCAACATTACAGCGCGATAACCCAATGGCTGCCCGCGATCAAAACACAACAAGCTAACTTACGCTTGCTCAAACAGGCGCAGCAACAGGGATTGTTTGGCTCACTCGATAATATGCTGGGGCGTGATGCTGTGTTAAGTAGCCCTGCACAAACTCAATACTTAACACCCCAACGATGGTTTGAGACGGCCTTGGGCGGTATTTTTAAGGGGCAATGGTTTGATGATCAACCGCAGCAGGTTTGCACGGTGATCCGTTTGGCGGGTATCAACAACCTTGCGGCCACCAAACAGCCTTTTACTGATTTGCCTAAGGTACATTTTGTCGATAAGGCTGGTGATATTTCGCAACAGATCAGTCAGTTTAGACAAAGTCTGGTGTATATTCTAATTGCTGCGATGCTGGCCGCATTAGCGGTATTCGCCCAACGTTTCGGTTTAAAGACTGCTTGCTATGCGGTTGCCTCGCCCGCCATCGCATTAATCGTTGCTTTGGCGATAAGCATGTTGGTGCAAGGGAATATCAGTATATTTAACCTGATCGCTGGCGTGCTTATTCTTGCCTTGGGCCTGGACTATAGCGTGTTTTACGCTGAGCACGGTTTCGAGCAAACCATTACCTTAACCACGCTGATGTCCGCGTTGAGCTCGATAGCGGTATTCGCTATCTTAATGCTAAGCTCGATGCCTGCGATAAAAAGTTTTGGTCTAACGGTATTTATTGGCGTCTGTGTGGTGTTTATACTCGCGCCACAGGTGACAAAATTAGGGAGGCTACAGCAGTGAAAATGAAACCAAGTTATGCGCTAATCGGTATAGCGCTATTGCTACTCAATGGTTGCAGCGTGCTGAGCAGTGGCGCAACAGACA
>Ga0105356_10006872_pt1 | contig 10560 bp, 5 predicted proteins | sample GOMGulsemesocosm_3_FD_83502 | JGI IMG/M metagenome (GOLD analysis project Ga0105356, IMG submission 83502) | Methane-oxidizing microbial communities from mesocosms in the Gulf of Mexico - GOM9D Gulf of Mexico | ecosystem: Environmental > Aquatic > Marine > Cold seeps | place: Gulf of Mexico...
TAGATCAATATATCTTACAACCAGGAGCATTGGTTTGGTTAGGTCCAGAATATGCTGAGTATGATTTAAGTTTCTTATCATTTATCTTGTTCATTGCCACCATTGCAACTATGGTACAATTGGTAGAAATTATTGTAGAGAAGTTTTCACCTTCGTTATACAACTCATTAGGTATTTTCTTACCATTAATTGCAGTAAACTGTGCAATTTTAGGAGGGTCTTTATTTATGCAATCTCGTGAAATTGCGAGCTTAGGTTTGGCAACAACTTACGGAATTGGATCAGGAATTGGATGGTTTTTAGCAATATTAGCTATTGCTGCAATTCGTGAAAAAATTAGATACTCAAGCATTCCAGCTCCATTAAGAGGATTGGGAATTACATTTATTGTAACTGGTTTAATGGCAATTGGATTTATGAGTTTTGGTGGAATGTTAACAGGTGGAGAAGAAGAAGCTGAAGTAGCTCCTAAAACCGAAGTTGTTAAGGTGATCAAAAAGGAAGATGTAAAATCTTTAGAAATGAAGAAAACCCGTGCTGAGCAAAGCCGAAGTAAAGAACTAGCTAATAACACTAAAGAAATTCAAGAATAATGATTTTAGCAGCAAGTACATTAGGAACAATAGCAGCTACAGTAGCAGCATTCCTTGTAATAACTTTGTTATTAGTTGCATTGTTATTGTTTGTAAAACAAAAATTATCTCCATCGGGTCCTGTAAAGATTACCATTAACGGAGAAAGAACAATTGAAGTAGCTTCAGGAGGAACTTTATTATCTACACTAGGTGCAGAAAAAATATTTTTACCATCAGCTTGTGGTGGTGGAGGAACCTGTATTCAATGTGAGTGTCACGTAAATGAAGGTGGAGGTGAAGCTTTACCAACAGAAACGCCTCACTTTACACGTAAAGAGTTGGCACATGGTATTCGTTTATCTTGTCAGGTAAAAGTAAAACAAGACATGGATATTTCTATTCCTGAAGAGATCTTCGGAATCAAGAAATGGGATGCAGTTGTTGTTAGAAATTACAACGTAGCTACTTTTATTAAAGAATTTGTAGTTGAGATTCCTGAAGACATGGGGTATAAAGCAGGTGGGTATATTCAAATTGAAATTCCAGAATGTGAAGTGAAGTTTTCTGACATGGATGTTACAGCGCACCCAGAAGAACATGATACTCCAGATAAATTTAAACCAGAATGGGATAAGTTTAAATTATGGCCTTTGGTAATGAAAAATACAGAGACCGTAGAAAGAGCGTATTCGATGGCTTCTTTTCCTGCTGAAGGAAGAGAAATTATGTTGAATGTGCGTATTGCAACACCTCCTTTTGATAGAGAAAAAGGCGGATGGATGGATGTAAATCCTGGAATTGCATCTTCATATATCTTTAACTTAAAGAAAGGTGATAAGTGTGTTATTTCTGGGCCATATGGTGAATTCTTTATCAACGATTCAGAAGCAGAAATGTTATATGTAGGTGGTGGAGCTGGAATGGCACCAATGCGTTCGCATTTATACCATTTATTCAGAACGTTAAAGACTGGTAGAACCGTTACATATTGGTACGGAGGTCGTTCTAAAGCAGAATTGTTTTATATAGAACACTTTAGAGCTTTAGAAAGAGATTTTCCTAACTTTAAATTCTTTATAGCCTTATCTGACCCTGCAGAAGCAGATAATTGGACCGTTAAAAAAGATGTTAATGATACAGAAGGAGATGGTTTTGTAGGATTTATACACAATTGTGTAATCGAAAACTACTTAGATCATCACGAGGCTCCAGAAGACTTAGAGTTGTACTTCTGTGGACCGCCTTTAATGAACAATGCAGTACAGAAAATGGGAGAAGATTTTGGTCTTGCAGACGAAAATATCCGATTTGATGACTTTGGTGGATAGTCCAAGGCGTAATATAAAACAAAAACCGATACAGAAATGTGTCGGTTTTTTTATTGTGAAAATTTTGTTTTGCAGACCATAATAAATTGCTTTTTTATGCTAAAATATTATAGTATATTTAGCATTAAAATTTTTAAGAATGGATCCCTATTTGTTCGGATTTGCGTTGAGCATTTTCAGTTTGCTATTGTTGCTAATCAATGCATTGCTATTTCTTAGTAAAGTAAAAAAAATCAATAACCCAACCTATAAATATGTTGCTGTATATCTTGGTGTATTATTTATAGTAGAACTATTTTGTAATGTAATAGGGTATTTATATCCCGCTCAAAATTTATACTTGTCGCACTTTTATTTTAATGCGCAGTTTGTATTGTTGAGTGTTGTTTTTTATCGCTTGTTTTCTAACCCGAAACTAAAAAAAGTTGTGGTACTTAATTATGTAGTAGTTACCTCGGTAATTATTGGAATGTATGTGTATGAAACGAATTCTTTTTGGCAATTCAATTTATTTGAAATTGCTGCGACCTCTGCATTATTGATCATATATGCACTAATTCATTTAAACAATACATTAGGAACAAAGAAAAAGTATTTCTACCTAACTATAGGATTGATTTTGTATCTGCTATGCAGCTCATTAATATTTCTATTTGGTAACTACGAATTGGTTTTTATCAAAGATCCATATATAGATATTTGGATATTTAATACCTTATTTTACATCATTTATCAAGTGCTAATATTCATAGAATGGAAGTATATAAACAAGCAGTGGTTAAGCAATGAATAATCAACACGATTTAGTACTTATTGTTACTTATGTAATCGTTTTTTTATTCGTTTTTTTAATTGCAATCATCATCTTTATAGTGAAATCTAGGGCTGATAGAATTAAAATTGAGGAGAAAAAGAAAGAAATTGAAGTCATAGCAGCTCAGAAAACAATTTTACTAAAAGAAATTCATCACCGAGTAAAAAACAATCTACAGTTGATTTCAGGGCTGTTGTATTTACAATCAGTAAAGCATAAAAATACTGAAGTAACTGCAATGATTGATGAATCTCAGAAGCACATCAACTCTATTGCTTTGGTGCATGAAATGTTATACAAAGACAATACCTTGTCTTTAGTTTCTATGGAAAAGTATTTAAAAGAATTGGGCAATCGATTGCTACAAGTTTCACCGATAGAAAATATAGAATATAAGCTAGATGTTAAACAAGTTGCCTTGCCTGTAGATTACGGAACAACCTTGGGTTTGATATTGAATGAGCTGGTTACAAATTCATTAAAATATGCATTTACAACTCAGTGTGGAATCGTTAAAGTTTCTTTAGAAGAAATCAACACAAATGAATACAGATTCATTTATTCTGATAATGGGAAAGGATGCGATGTTGATAGCCAAAACACAACGAATAAAACACTAGGTCAAAAGCTAATTAAAATGCTTGCCGAAGAAATAGAAGCGGACTTATTAGTGAAAAACGAGCAGGGACTTACATATACTTTTAACTTTAAAACAAAAGCAACATAAATGGATACTTCAATAAAAGTATATATAGTAGAAGATGTTGCAATTTCGAGAATGTCATTGGAAACAATGTTGCAAGAAAATAACTATGAAGTTTCAGGTTCTGCTGCAACAACAGAAACTGCTTGGGAAGAAATTAAGAAAACAGCTACAGATTTAATCTTATTGGACATCAATTTAGCAGGAGAAAAAAATGGTATTTGGTTAGCGCAACAAGTACGTAAACATTTACATATTCCTATTGTGTATCTTACAGCATTTGGAGATCAGCAAACACTAAAAGAGGTGTTAGATACCAAACCCAATGGGTATTTAATGAAGCCGTATCAAGAACCTACCTTATTAACAACCATTAATATTGCATTACATAATTTTTCTGAAAATCAAAATGTTACCGTTGATTCAAATATAGAAGTACTGCAAAAAGACTTTATCTTTATAAAAGATAAGCACATGAAGGTTAAAATAAATGTCAATGATATTTATTATGTAAAATCTGATGGAAATTATTTAGAGATTTCTTTAAAAGAAAAAAGGCATGTTGTCAGAAATAAACTGTTAGCATTTAAACAAGAATTGCCTAGTAGCTTGTTTTTTCAAAGTCACCAACGATATTTGATTAATTTAGATAAAATAGCTGTATTAAAAAAAGATGTTGTGATCATTCAGAATCAAGAGATTCCAATTTCTCTAAAATATAAAACAGTCATAGAAAATGCACTTATTGCGTTGTAGTTCTGCCAAACGGGCCAATTCAAATAGCTTCACTTTTCTGAATAATTTTAGATGATGTAAACCTGTAATTTGCTAATTACTCTAACTTCCCAAAAAAAGCCGCAATCTTCACATTTTTTTGCAATAGTTACTACGGTAATTCATCTTTGCGTCTAAACAATAGTTTACCAAAGACAAAACCAAACTACCATGAAGAAAATTACTTTTCTGTTATCATTTCTTACAGTTATTTTATTTAGTCATATTACTTTTTCTCAAGTCATTAATATTAATGTTACATCTACTACTGGTGCAACGACGGGTGACGATATAGTTGGTCAAAGTTTTACAGCTAACGGTACTGGAACCTTAGATGAAATTCGTATTCTTGCAATCGCAGGTGTTTCTGGTAGAACTTTAACTATTCGTAGCGGCGAAGGTCTTTTTGGTACTATTCTTGGAACTCTTTCTAATATTACTATTAAGCAGGCAACTGGTTATACTGATTATACATTCATTGACGTGTCTGGTTTAGGTATTTCTTTAATAAATGGAAATGTTTATACATTTGCTTTTGAAGGTGGGGGCGGTAATGTCGTAAACTTAATTTATGATAGTACAGGTTCTAGTATATATTCTGGCGGTCAGTTTTATCAAGCAGCAGGGACCAATGCTACAATTGATTTAATTTTCGGGGTAGACATTGCTTTGCCTTCAAATGTTGCTCCTACAATAACAACAACTGTTGCTTCAAGTGTATCGACAACAAGCGCTATTATAGGTGGAAATGTAACCGCGGATGGTGGGGCATCAGTTACTGATCGTGGTATTGTATGGAGCACGAGCGTAAACCCAACAATTTCAAATAATAAAGTGTCTAATGGGGCAGGAACTGGTGCCTTTTCAGCTACCGTTTCAAGTTTACCATCAGCTTCTAAGGTCTACTATAGAGCATTTGCTACCAATTCAGTCGGAACTTCTTACGGATCTGAGTTAAGCTTTACAACTCTTGCTACCCAACCAACAGTTGCTGCAAATACAATTACTCAAAGTTCAATTTCACAGACAGGAATGACAGTTGGTTGGACAAATGGAAATGGTGCAAGACGAATCGTCGTTGCCAAATCCGGATCATCTGTAAGTGTAGATCCAGCGGATGGAAATGGCTATACTCCAAATGCAGCTTTTGGTTCAGGAACTGATTTAGGTAGTGGCAACTTTATTGTCTATAGTGGAACAGGAACGTCTGTGAATCTAACAGGTTTAACCGCAGGAACAACGTATCATTTTAAAGTAATAGAGTTTAATGGAACAAGTGGAACAGCTAATTATTTCTTAGTTGGAGCACCAACAGCAAATAGTACTACTTTAGTTCCAGACACAACCAAACCTGTAATTACAATTTGTGCTGCAACTCCAGCAGATATTAGTGCTAATACAAGTTGTGAAGCAACTACACTAGATTTAACAGGAGGTGTAACAGCAACAGATAATAGTGGTGTAACACCAGTAATTACCCAGAGCCCAGTTGCTGGAACGACATTATATCCAGGAACGAATTTAATCACCATAACAGCAACAGATGGTGCCGGGAATACAGCAACATGTACCGTAAATCAAAAAGTTGTAGATAGTGCTAAACCTTCAGTTACATGTCCAGGAAATCAAATAGAAACTCCTGACTTTGCTGGTAATTTCACCTTGTATGATTATACTGGTATAGTTACAGCTACTGATAATTGTGGAATTCCGACAGTAACACAAAGCCCAGTGGCAGGAACAGTCATTACAGTAACCACAACTATCACCATGACAGCAACAGATGGTGCTGGTAATAAAAATACTTGTACTTTTGATGTGATTTTACCTGACAATACCGCACCCGTTTTTGAAAATAGTACGCCATCTTCATCTTCTATAACTGAAACAGGGTTTATACTTAATACAGATATTGATGAAGTAGGAAGCATTTATTATGTAGTTGTGGCCGATGGAGCAACATCACCAACTTCTACAGAAGTAAAAGCAGGAACTGGCTCAGGTGGGTCTGGTCAAATAACTTCAGGAAATGCAGCAGTAGCCTCTGGAGGATTTACCAATGCATTTAGTATAACCGGCCTAACAACGGTAACAGCTTATGACCTATATGTGGTTGCACAAGATGATGAATGGACGCCTAATTTACAAACCAATCCAACCAAAATAGAGGTAACTACTACTGGATTAATTTTATCAACTTCACAAACAAATGCTACGGGTAATGGGCTAAGTGACGGAACAGCTACAGTATCTGTTACAGGAGGTACAGCACCATATTTTATTCAATGGAGTGACGGACAAACGTCGGCAACAGCTACTGGATTAGCAGCTGGTGATTATACAGTTACAGTTAGAGATGACAATGGTAATGGAAATCCAAAAACAAGTAATACCATTACAATAACACAACCTGATAAATTGATAGCAACAATCGGTTCTCAAACAAATATATCAATATATGGGACTAGTACTGGGGCTGTTACAATAGCAGTTGTAGGGGGCGTTGCTCCATATACATATCAATGGAATACTGGTGATACCACAGCATCAGTAGCAGGATATCCGGCAGGAAATTATAATGTAAGAGTTACTGATGCAAATGGTATTGTAGCTAAAAATGATACTTGTATAGAGAGTTTATGTGTTAAACTATTACAAGCACCTTCAGTTATAACCAATGACGCAACTGGTATTAAAGATACTGAAGCTACACTTACAGGATCCGTATCTACAGATGGAGGAGCTGTTATTATTGAAAGAGGAATTTTGTTAGTTAAAACAAGTGTGAATTCAAATCCTACAATAGATGATAGTAATTTATATGCTCATATTAAAGTAACTAATTTATCCTACGCATTAAATTATCAACCTGATAATTTAGATACTAATGTAGAGTATTCTTTTGTCGTATATGCTACAAATTCTGCAGGTACCTCTTATGGTGCTGTAAAAACATTTATTCCAAAGACACCTGTAAAACCAACAGTAAATACAATTGCCGCAGATACCATTACTATGACCAGAGTTTTTACAGGTATTGATATTGTAAATCAGGGGTCAAGCCCTGTGACAGAAAGCGGAATTGTTTATGCTTTAACAGATGAAAACCCACACCCAGAAATAGGAGATGGAAAAAGTAAACAACTAGATCGTAGCCTTTTTACGTACGCAGGTCTTAGTTGGTATTCAGACCGTACATATATTGAAAATTTAACTCCAGGCACAGGATATTCTTTTAAAGCGTATGCAATTAATAATGTAGGTACTAGCTATGGAGATGTAAAAACATTTACTACACTTAAAGATAGTCAAAGCATAACTTTTGCTGCTTTAGCAAATAAAACATATGGAGATGTAGCATATAATTTAGCAGCTAAGTCTAGTTCTGGGTTAGCGGTTACTTATACAAGTTCCAACACAACAGTTGCTACAGTTTCTGGAAACGTTGTAACAATTGTAGGAGCTGGTTCTACAAACATTACAGCATCTCAGGTAGGAAATACAACTTATTATGCCGCAACAAATGTTGTGCAAGAATTGACAGTAAACAAAGCTACCTTAACTGCTACGGCAGTAGATAAGTCTCGTGAATATGGAGATGTTAATCCTACTTTCACGATTTCGTATAGTGGATTTAAAAATAATGAGACAGCATCTGTACTAGGCTTTACTCCAGTTGCTAGTTCAACAGCAACTGTAACAACAGATGCTGGAACAGCAGTAATTACTGTTTCTAATGGAACAAGTAACAATTATACAATTGTACCAAAAGATGGAACATTAACCATTAATAAAGCTGTACTAATTGTAACAGCACTGGATGCTACAGCAGAATATGGCGATAATTTTTCAATTGATTTTAAATATGGAGCATTCAAAAACGGCGAAGATTCAACGGTCTTAAATAATGGAGGTTATGTTCGTTTCGCTGAGGATGTTACAAATGCAGGTACATACACAATTATACCTGATGCTGTAGATGATAATAATTATACAGCAAGTTATGTAACTGGGACTTTTATCAGAACGAAAGCTACTTTAAATGTAACTGCAGAGGCTAAAAGCAAAACTTATGGCGATGCGAATCCAACACTAACATTTACCCACAGTGGTTTTAAATATAATGAAACATTATCTGTGATTGATACAGCACCAACCGTAACTACAACTGCAACTACATCAACAAATGTTGGTACTGCTGCTATTATTGTTTCAGGTGGATTGGATAATAATTATGATTTTGCTTATACATCAGCAAATTTAACAATTAACCAAGCATTATTAACCGCTACAGCTGATGACAAGTCTAGAGAATATGGAGATGCAAATCCTGCATTTACAATTGAATATTCGGGATTTAAAAACGGAGAAACAACATCTGTAATCGACTCTGCACCAACGGCAACTACAACTGCTACTACATCAACGAATGTAGGTACAGCTAGTATTTCTGTTTCTGGTGGTTCAGATGCTAATTACACAATTTCACCCAATAACGGAACATTAACCATCTCTAAAGCTCCATTAATTGTAACTGCAAAGAATACAACAGCAGAATATGGAGATAATTTTTCAATTGATTTTGAATATGGTGCATTTAAAAACGGAGAAGATTCGTCTGTTTTAGATACTGGGGCTTATGTTTATATTGTTGGTTCGGCACCTTATAGTGTTGGAACGTATCCAATTGTTCCTGATGCTGTGGATGATAATAATTATGTACCAAGTTATGTAAATGGTATTCTTACAATAAATAAAGCCACATTAACCGCAACTGCGGATGACAAAGCTAAATCTTATGGTGATGCGAATCCTGCATTTACAATATCTTATAGTGGATTTAAAAATGGAGATGACAGTACTAACTTAGATATGGTTTCTACTGCAAGTACTACAGCAACAGTAACATCTGATGCGGGAATTTACGACATTACACTTTCTGATGGTCTAGATACTAATTACACTATTACAGAAACAAAAGGAGTATTAACAATTACATCAATACTTCCTTCGGTTGTAACAAATGTGGTTACAAATATTGCAGGAGTTGCTGCTACTTTTAACGGAGACGTGACATCTACAGGAGGTGAGCCAAACGTAACAAGAGGTTTTGTGTATTCTGTTACAAACATGATACCTACTCTAAGTGATTCTAAAGTAGATGTTGCAACAGGAATTGGTTCCTTTATTAAGAATGAAGTAGGTTTGACTAGTGAAACAACTTATTATACAAGAGCTTTTGCTACAAACTCTAAGGGAACTGTTTATGGTGATGTAAAAGAATTTACAACATTAGATATTACTCCACCTATAGCTCCAATTGTTGCAAATATTGACAATTACACTTGTGCTAATAACACAAGTAGTACTGCTGATACTACTTTAGTTTTTAATGGCTCTGCTGAACCTAATAGTATTGTTGAAGTATTTGTAAGCACGGTTTCTGTTGGAACCGTAATTGCTAATAGTACTGGTAACTGGAGTTTTGATCATTCAGCCACAGTTCTTGCAGATGGAGTGTATAATATCACAGCAACTGCAACAGACATATCAACCAATACAAGTAACATGTCTGCAACACTTATCATTATTATTGACACCAGAGATTTTGATGAAGATGGAAATCCAGATTTCTGTGACGATGATGATGACAATGATGGGGTTTTAGATGTAAATGACAATAGTTATTTACCTAATCCAGATCAAGCGGATACGAATAACAATGGAATTGGAGATGTACAAGAAGATTGTGATAATGATGGGGTTTTAAACTTTTACGATACTGATGTTGCTTCTTGTCAAGAACCTATTTTAAAGAAAAAAACGTATGGGTTCTCTCCTAACGGAGATGGTATCAATGATGCTTGGACTGTTGAAGATATTCAATTGTTTCCTAACAATGTTGTGCAAATATTTAACCGTTCAGGTAAGGTCGTTTTCAAAATGAAAGGATATGACAATTCCTTTGAAGGAGCATTTAAAGGTGAAAAATTACCAGTAGGGACTTATCTATTTATTATAGATTTAGGTAATGGTTCAAAACCTACAAAAGGATGGATATATATCAATTATTAATTATCAAAAATGAATTTTAGAAGATTTTTAAATTTAGAGCACATGAAAAACTTAAAATATATATTTATTCTTATCGCTATTTGTTTAGTACAAAAAAGTTCAGCGCAGCAAGATCCAAACTTTACATTGTATAATTTCAATATGAATATCATCAACCCTGCCCATGCTGGTAGTTCTGGTCAGAAAGAAATTAGTTTAGGCTACAGAAGCCAATGGATCGGAATTAGTGAAGCTCCAAATACACAAGCTTTAAACTATACCAGCCCATTAAGTAAGAATTTAGGATTGGGA
>Ga0105356_10006873_pt1 | contig 10560 bp, 13 predicted proteins | sample GOMGulsemesocosm_3_FD_83502 | JGI IMG/M metagenome (GOLD analysis project Ga0105356, IMG submission 83502) | Methane-oxidizing microbial communities from mesocosms in the Gulf of Mexico - GOM9D Gulf of Mexico | ecosystem: Environmental > Aquatic > Marine > Cold seeps | place: Gulf of Mexico...
CAGTCCCACACGACCCACTTGTTAGCAGCTTAATTACCATAGTTTCGGGTCACCCAAAGAAGCAACGCAAACTATCTTGCTAGCTACGTTCTCATTAGAAAACTGGTTAAGGGTGACCGCCTGCCAACCAAAAGGGTATTGAAGTTTGTGTTGCGGAATGAATTTCTCTGCATTCTCAGTGCTGAAACCAAACCTGCCGTAATATTTTGGATCGCCATAAACGAAGAGGATATTGACTCCCATTTTCAATAAAATATCTATTCCGCTTTCAATTAACTTCGATCCGACTCCCTGCTTTTGATAGTCAGGTTTTACGGCTAGTGGTGCCAGAATATAACCCAGCAGACTGTCATTGTTATCAATTTTTACCGGACTAAAGGCGACGTGACCAACTACAGCATTATCGGTTTCAGCTACCAAAGAAATGGTTTGAGGTGCTGTACTTTCAACAAGTAGATCAATAGCGAGTTTTGAGACGATATCTTTCTCACTTTCAGGAAAAGTGCACAAGTATGTATTGAGGATATCACCACGATCTAAACTTGTTGCTATACGAATATGCATGATTTGTTCTGCTAACGCTTAGGGTGTGGGGCCAGTGAAGCGAAGCGGAACGCAGTCCCACACGACCCACTTGTTAGAGTGCGCATTAGCCTCGTTGCCTTGTTAGTAATGCTGCGACGAAGATACAAAAAACTATAAAAAACAGCCCCAAATCAGAAGCAGTGATACTTGTGCTAAAGACTCTATTCACGAAGATAATGACATTTGACTTAAAATAAGCGAGCGCAAGGCCTACCGGAGCAATAACAATTAATGCTTTTAGAAGCCCGAAGTATTGGTTATCTAGGCGTTTCATTTCTTCTTCGGTTTCATTCATATGGAGTTCTGCGCTCTAACGCTTTGGGTGAGGGGCTGAAGCACAACGTGCTGAAGTCCCACACGACCTACTTGTTAGGCGCCCAGTTGCTGGCTTCTATCTTTGCTTGAGCAATTTTCTCTGGGGGGAGTTTGTCTTTCAGATATTCAAGACACTGCGAGGAACGCTCTTGTACTGTATACGAACCAGGCTCTGCGTATTTTTTACTGCGAGAGCACCATACATATGCTTTGTGATAGTCGACCTCTCCAAGCTGACCAGCTCCATACATATTTGCAAGATTGAACATCGCTTCCGCCCAGCCTAGGCTCGCTGACTGCATGTATAGGTCATGTCCTTTTTGACGGTCTTGGGGGACACCAAGACCTAAGTCATAAAGGTACGCCATGTTATTAATTGCCAAAGCATGCTTTTGGTCGGCAGCCTTTTGATACCAAGACATGGCTTCGGTGTACCGTTTTTCTGCTTGATAGATGCTACCTATACTATTCTGAGCTTCTACGTGCCCAGCATTTGCGGCCTTTAAATACCACTTCTTCGCATTATTACCATTACCTAGAAAACCTGCCCCGGTATCGTATGCGCTAGCTAGTCTAAATTGTGCATCGATATCGCCAGCTTCAGCTTGTTCTATTAGTGCTCTATCGGGGCTTGAAAAGACTGGTAACGATTTGCATGCAGTTAGTCCGGTAATTATTAATGCGAGTAAAACTAAACGTCCTATCTTCATCGTTTCTTCCATGGTATGTGCGCCTAACAGCTTAGTGAACGACACGTGTCGCATAACATTCCGTTTTGACCTTTAAAGCGACAGTTGTGTCGTATAAGTCCGGAAATTGTGTGTTATTGCGACAATCATAAACGTCAAATGAATTTGTTGGTTTATTAGGAATGCTTCGTAGACTTTTGTTTATTAAACATAATTTATTCGTGGTATTGGTGACTTTGAAATGATCCGTGTCGCACAAGTGTCTGTTGACAGAGAGGTTTTTGCGTTTACACTGTATAAATTCACAGTTAAAGCAAGGAGGCTTATAATGACTGATCAACGTTTGTTGGAGCGTGTGCGAAATGCGATACGCGTTCGCCATTACAGTATTAGCACGGAGAAAACCTATTGTTACTGGGCGCGTGCTTTCATAAGATTTCATGATTACCAGTCCCTTGAGCAAATCACGACAGAAGATATACCTCCGTTTTTAACTCATCTGGCAGTGAGACGCAATGTTTCAGCGGCCACCCAAAATCAGGCGTTTAATGCGCTGATTTTCCTTTTTAAAAATGTTCTTAACTTTCAGGATGTCTGTGTGGAGGGGGTGGTGCGAGCAAAGCAGCCGCAGCGTATCCCTGTTGTTTTTACTCGTGATGAAGTGCAGCGTATTTTAACTGCGCTGAATAATCCCTATAAACTCATTGCTGGTTTATTGTATGGCAGCGGGATGCGTATTTCAGAAGTGATGCGGTTACGTGTGAAGGATGTGGATTTTAACTATAAATCGATTATTGTGCGTGACGGCAAGGGTGGAAAAGACCGAACCACGGTATTACCTGATCGAGTGATTAGTGCTTTGAAATACCATATTGTGAAGCGCAGGAAATTGCACGAATTTGATTTGCAGGAAGGCTTTGGTGAGGTGTTTATGCCTAAGGCGCTGAGCAAAAAATATCCGGCCGAGGCAAAAAGCTTTCATTGGCAGTATGTGTTCGAAGCGGCCAGACGTTCTATTGATCCGCGTTCCGGACGAGAAATGCGTCATCATCTTTCACCGCGCGCGATGCAAAGAGTATTAAAACGTGTGATACGGAGGTTGAAAATTGAGCGGCTGGCTTCCTGTCATACCTTAAGGCATAGTTTTGCCACGCATATGTTAGAGCAGGGTTATGATATTCGTACGGTGCAGGAGCTGCTTGGGCATAATGATGTGAAAACCACGCAAATCTATACGCATGTTTTAAAACGTGGAGGGTTGGGAGTCAATAGCCCGCTGGACAGAGCTTAAATCTGACAGGTAGTTGTTGCGTATTTCTGTGGTTTGATCCGCCAGTGTTTGGCAAGTCCGATAGAAGGCATTGAGGTCATATTGGTCTTTTGCCAATAAAGTTTGCAGTGCCGGCACCAGATCATGATAGGTAGCGACGGTATTGAGTTGAGCGTTATTGAGGTCTTTTTCAAACCAGCTGTCGTAATTGGATTGCCCGCCCCAGTCCATTTTTAACTGTTGATGGTCATGTCGCAGGGCGTTTGTTATACGTATTTTTTCGATACGTTTCAGGTCGTCGTTTAAGTCCGAGTCATACAGTGTGGCAAGTTGTTGACGATAGTTGAGCACTAAATCAACAAAGACCTTTTCCCTGTGTTGCTCCTGAAGAAACTGCTCATAACTGTTTGGATCGTTCTGACTCAGTAGCCAGCGTTTCACTCCTTCGTGCGCTATGACAGTTGCGAAACTTTCGTTAAACACGCTGTCATTTTTCACATATAACCGTTGGTGCGCCAGTTCGTGAAAGATCAGCTTGGCGAGCTGAGTGTCAGATTTGTAGACAAAGGTATTGAGTACTGGGTCGTTGAACCAACCTAACGTGGAGTAGGCGGTGATACCAGCAACGTAGACATCCATGTTTTTGGCTTGTAGTTTTTTGGCATATTTGTGCGCGTCTTGTTGTGAGTAATAGCCTCGATAGCCGGCGCATCCGACGATCAGATAACACCAGCTTTTGGACTGCAACGATAACTCCGGTGCGGCAAAGACATTCCAGACCACATAGGGCCGTTTAAGATCGACATAACTGCTGTATTGGCCGTTGCTGCGTAGGACTAACTCCTGTTCAGCAAAGTGGCGTAGGGCAGTAATTTTTTTAAGCTGATTGCGTAAACGTTTCGGTGTAGCAGGATTGGCCAGGTGTTTGTCGATCGATTGGCGCTGGCTCATCAAACTCAGGTGTCCGGCGGCGGCCTGTTGATAATAGCTGATGCTACTGCAGCCACTTAAGACGAAAAGTAGTGTGGCAAGGCTGAGATACCGGAGGTGTTGCTTCATTAAGCCTTATTCATCGTCTGACGAGGGGTTTTGTTGTTCCCATTCCTGTAGTTCCTGCCATAGTCTCTCGGCGTCGCGCACGATACTGGCAATGGAGACCTGTTGGGAGGGATTAGAAAGGCTGCCCTGCAGTCCGCGCAGGCAACATTCGTAGATGAATTCTTTTTTACTGTACAGAGAGGTAGTGGTGGGCGACATCGAAAGCTCCTCAGGTGATAAGTTGGAAAAAGTTTATTTGTTTGAGTATTGGATATTTTATTTGGCTTGGCAATCGGGTTAAGGTTTAGGCATGAAAACTCCTGCTTGTTCCAAATATATCGATTCACAACGCTTACGCTTGCACTACCGCGATTGGGGTAATCCAGATGCGCCGCCTTTATTGTTGCTGCACGGCGGTTTTGATCATTGCCGCAGTTGGGACTGGGTGGCTGAATTACTTTGCAAAAACTACCGTGTTATTGCCCCTGATTTGCGTGGCCACGGTGATTCTGACTGGGCCTCGGGGAATGCCTATTCGATGGCCGATTACGTCTACGATATGGCCGAGTTAATTGAACAATTAGATTTGGCGCCGGTATCCATTGTTGGTCATTCGCTGGGTGGAGCTATCACGATGAAGTATGCCGGGGCGTTTCCCGATAAGGTGAAACAATTGGTCGCTATTGAAGGGCTGGTGCCACCGCAAAAAATGCGTGAGGAAAATGAAGCGCCAGCGGATCAAAAGTTGGTACGTTGGGTGCGGCAGGTGCAACGAGCTTCTAAACGGCCGCATCGATGTTATGCCAACCAGGAAGAGGCCATCAGGCGGATGCATGAGGCGAACAGCCATTTGTCGCACTCTCATGCGCGCCATTTGGCAATCCATGGAAGCCGTGAAAATGACGATGGCACGTTTAGCTGGAAGTTTGATCCGCTACTGCGTGCTCACCAACCCTTCGACATGAGTGGCAAGGATAGTCAGCAATTATGGGCGAAGATTAGCTGCCCGGTATTACTGATGCGTGGTGAAGACAGTTGGGCAAGTAATCCCCTTGAAGATGGACGAGCACAGTGTTTTCAGCAGGCTAAGGTAGTGAATTTTGCCGATGCCGGACATTGGCTTCACCATGATCAGTTTGACCTGTTTATGGAGGAGGTTATGGGATTTTTGCAGTCTAGATAGATGGATTCCGGCTTACGCTGGGTTCTATTCAGTAGTTCGGTACCTGTTTTTATTGATTCAATATTTTTAGAATAATCAGGGTGAAGCTTAAATTCACAGACAGGTTTCTCTCTTTGGTCGAAAGGACAAAATATAAAACAGTCTGCCATCTCGAATGAATATGAGAGATCTTTTATTTAGATTGTTAGCCGTTTAATCGTTATTCATATCTACAATCACCCGCCCGCGTATTTCACCTGCCAGTAGTTTTTCCGCATAAGCGGGGATTTCTCGAAAACTGATGGTCTGGCTGATGCTTTTCCAAAAGCGGTTATCGAGTGTTTCAGACAATTGTAGGCAGGCACGTTGCCGAAGCTCAGCAGGGGCGTAGGTAGAGTTGATGCCGAGCAATTTGATAGCGCGCAAAATAAAAGGCATCACAGTGGTTTTTAGCTCGTGGCCTCCCGCCAGCCCACAACTTGCTACTGCACCACCGTAATTGATTTGAGCGAGTAGTTTAGCCAACAGTTGATCACCGGCTGTGTCGATGGCGCCTGCCCATCGTTGTTGCTCCAGCGGTTTGGCGGGTTGCAGGAATTCTTTGCGCGGCAGAATTTCAGTGGCACCCAGTTGTGTCAGGTAAGTACTGTGTTCGGGACGGCCACTAATGGCGGTTACTGAATAACCAAGCCGGGCCAAAATGGCTACGGCGATACTACCAAGCCCGCCGGAAGCACCAGAAACAATCACGCGCCCCATATCGGGTTTGATGCCCGCGTCCTGCAAGGCAAGCACTGCCAGCATGGCGGTAAAACCGGCAGTACCCGCGGCCATTGTTTCGTCGAGCTCCATGCCTTCAGGTAAATGGACCAGTGGCTCAGCGGGTACGCGGGCGAATTGTGCAAAGCCGCCACAGAAGTCTTCGCCTAGTCCGCCGCCACATAAAACAACGTTATCGCCGGGTTTGAAATTAGTGTCGGATGACTCGATAACGGTGCCAGCCAAATCGATACCGGGAATAATGGGGAAGTTACGCAGTATTTTGCCGCGACCGGTGACCGCAAGGGCATCCTTGTAGTTGAGGCTGGAATAAGCAACTTTAACCAGAACAGGGTGATCGGGTAGTTGGCTTTGATGCCAGTTTTGAAAACGGCATGTTGGACTAGCGTTAGGCTGCTGAACGACTAATGCATTGAACATAGCGTTGCTCTTTGCGGGTTGATATGAGGCTATTAAAATTATAACTCAGAATGAGTTAACGGGCGGTTTAGCTTTAGAGAGTGTCAGAATGGCGATTAGGGTGGTTGGTGATTAACCCATTCTAATCATTTCAAAGTCGGTTTTTTTGGCGTTGCAGTCGGGGCATACCCAGTCTTCGGGAACATCCTGCCAAGGAGTGCCAGCAGGGATACCATCTTCTGGCCAGCCTTCGGCTTCATCATAAATAAAACGGCAGGCCAGACATTGCCAGCGCTTATAACCATTTTTATTGGTAGCTTTAAATAGCGATTGAATGCGGTTCCATATCATGGCTTTGTTTAGCTTGAGTGGTTTCGAAGGCAGTGAGGAATCTTAACAATGTGAGCAGTGAAAATCTCCCACACAGGTTTGAAATGACAAAAGTAAGTCGCCGAAATGACATTAGCAGTTAGCTGTGCGCATTAGCAGTAAATTAGCAGGTCTGTTTATGTCTGGGGTAATTATTGGCCGGTATCACAATCCAGTGGTCCGCAAGGTTTATCTGAATGTCCGAGGGATTTGTCGGGTGCAATGTGGTCACGGATACGTTGTTTGATGAGTTTTAATTCGGGAAAACCACCGTCCTCTTTTCGGCACCAGATGGGTTGTTCATTGAGGTGGATGTCAAATTGACCGCTGTCGCCGGGACGTAATGCAACTTCGGCTAATTCATCGGCAAAGGTGGTGAGCAGTTCCTGGGCCATCCAACTGGCTCGAGGTAGCCAGCGGCAGCCATTGCAGTAGTAAATAATAACGCGTGGTTTGTCAGCTAATTGAGTCAATATGTTGTTCCCACCAGTTGGGCAAGTCAGCGATGGAGTCGATAATGGCATCCGGTGTAATGCCCTGTTGTAAATCGGTCTCGCGGAATTTTCCGGTGCGTACGAGTATTGCTTTTAAGCCCGCCCTTTGCGCACCGCCAATATCACCTTGAATATCATCGCCGATCATAATGAGCTGGCTGGCCTCTAGTTGCAACTGTTGAGCGGCGGCTTCAAAAAATGAAGGGGAGGGTTTGCCGCATATTCTGGCGTCGTGCCCGCTGGCATATTCCAGAGCCTTAACAAAGGGGCCGACATCGAGTTGCAGACCATTTGGGGTCTGCCAGTAGCGCGTGAGGCCAAGGGCAATGAGATGGGGCGCTGGTGATGTCATCAATTGTTGAAAGGCGGTATTGATGAGATCAAAGCTCCAGTCGGTGCCCAAGTCGCCAATGATGAGTGCGTCGATGTGGTTGTTATCTGAATCAGCTATCTGGAAGTTTGCAAAGTCTATTTTAGTTGCTTCACTCACGTACAGGGCCAGGCGAGGGTTGTCTAGTTCACTTTGCAGCCAGGTAGCCGCTGCAATCGGCGGTGTAAGGATATGTTTTGCGTCGGTTTGGATGCCAAAATCAGCCAGTTTTTCGACAATGGCCGCGCGAGGTTTGGAGCTGGTGTTGGTGACAAAAAGGTACGGAATTGCTTGGCTTCGAATCCATTCCAGGGCTTGTGAGACGCCGTCTATGGGTTGGCCGTTTTGGTAAAGTACGCCATCGAGATCAAATAAAATACCAGTCATAACATACGCTCCTGAACTTTTACGACTTGATCGAACAGCCAAGAAGTCGCGTTGCTACTGTGAGTATTATTGTCTCACTCGATTTATTGAAGGGCAATTAGGCAAACTGTGTAAAAGTAATTCGGGGGGAGGAGATCTGCTCTCTCATAATGCGATGAAAGATATCGGACAGTCTGGTCTGTATAAAGCTACAGGCTTTCTGATTTGGTCGGATGAGTTATGGCGTATTCAGCGAAGTGCTCGCGAGAATCGCGCAGGTGTCTGGAGGTTTCACGGGCGATGTTGAGTACCAGCATGCTGTAAAGTTCTTTGTCATTCTCAAACAGAGACAGTAGCGCATCACGAGATAGAATGATTAACTCACAATCCTGTGCGGCGATGGCTGTTGCTGAGTGTGGCTGAATACCAATGAGCGATGTTTCTCCGCAACATTGGCCGGGTTCCAATAGCAACAACTCCAGAGTGGTGTTCTTGTAACCGCGGACAATTTTTACTTGCCCTGTCAGTACAATATAAATGTAGCTGGGTTGTTCATCCTGTTTGAAAATGATGTCGTCTTTTTTGACATTGAGGATGCGCAATTTACTAAAAATAGTTCTCAGCTGTGTTTCGGAAAGACCGCCTAGCAAAGAGATCTCGCTGAGAATGGACCGCACTTTAGCAAAGTCCAGAAGGGGTAGTGGTTCCTGATTCATTTTCATAATAAGTCCCCCAAACAACAGAAGCTTAAATTAACTCTCCTTTAAGCATTAGGTTACTCTATCTATAAGATAGTTCATCATTCTTATGGCCGCGAGAACAATTTTTTTTGTATCTCGTGCGGGTGACAAAGTTCAGACTTTTGAATGCCCCATATCCTGACCATATGACGGGCTTGCAGTTGGCTCACATGCTGGTATCTGTTAATTCCACCGCTTTGACGTGCAAGGTACTATGGGCGATTTTGTGCTTTGTTATTTATGCCATACGAAAAGTGTTGTAACTTTTTGTATGGGCTGTATGCGGACGTATTTAAAGCTATATGGACAGCGTTAAATGAGGGTGGGACTAGCTTGTTCGACGTGTAGGGCTGATTTGGGGGGTAAGAAATAAGGCGGGTAGCCCGCCTTGGTAAGTATAGGGTCAGAATTTTGTGTGCAGACCACACTCGCGGCTTTCCTGGCCTTTGGTTGGATCAAAATAATCAGGTTCGTTTGGCAGTTTATGGGTTTCAAGGTAGTCGTCTAAATCTTGTTCTGACCAGTCCAGAATCGGCGCAACCTTCAAGTAGCCTTCTCTCGTCCACGTGACAATTTCAAGATTCTTGCGGTGCTCCGTTTGCTCTTTGCGAACACCTGTGATCCAAACTTCTGGATTGATTTCATGAAAAGCACGTTCAAAAGGTTCTAGCTTAACCTGCCGAGTAAATTCCTCATGTAGAGGTTCACCCACTTCAGGGATCCCTTTCATTAATACATTGCGACGTGCTGAGGTCATGATGGGGCTGAAAATATCCACCGTTAAATCCAGCCAGCGCATCAGTTTGTCGGAAAAACGATAGGTGGCTGAGGAGTTGTAACCGGTATCCACCCAGATGATATGGATGTGCGGCATGTTACGGGTAACCATGTGCAGTATAACTGCGGAGTGATCACCAAAAGTGGTTGTCATGATGGTGCGTTTGCCAAGGCTGGCTGCCCAACGGATAATCTCTTCAGATGATTTATCAGCCAGCTCTGCATTGAGGGCAGTTAAATCGCTGTCAGCGGTGATGTCTGTGTTCAACATGGTCTTTCTTTCTCTATCTACAAAACGGGAAGTCGTGGCGATGGCCTTCAAACAGGCGGCGATTATACGCTAAATCAGCCGCTGCCTGCACATCCTGTACAGGAATATTCTGTTATTAGCATATGACCTGCAGGCGAATCCGGGCTGTTTCTTTTTAAAGTTTGGTATTTACTCGTTTTGTAGAAAAGCAGGATTTGTAATAACGTCAACTAATGCACTGGTTAGCTGTTTAAGGTCGTGAGGGCTGATGACATAGGGTGGCATCAAGTAAACCAGCTTACCAAAGGGGCGTACCCAAATGCCTCGCTCGACAAAGGCCTCGGTGATTTCCTGCATTCGTACAGGGGACGTCATTTCGATAACGCCTATACCGCCTAGTATTCGAACCTCTGCTACGTGTTCTAACTGACGTGCCGGAGCAAGACCCGTTTGTAAACCTTTTTCCAGCTGGCTAATACGCTGCTGCCAGGGGCTGTTAAGTAATAGTTCGATACTCGCTGAGGCAACACTACAGGCCAAAGGGTTGCCCATAAAGGTTGGGCCGTGCATAAATACACCGGGATTGGCATTGCAGATAGTACGACTTACTTGCTCGGTGGTAAGCGTGGCGGCCAGACTCATGGTGCCGCCGGTCAGTGCTTTGCCGAGGCATAGGATATCAGGGCTGATACCAGCATGTTCGCAGGCAAATAATTTTCCGGTGCGGCCAAAGCCGGTGGCAATTTCATCACAGATCAGCAGCACCTGATGTTGGTCGCAGAGCTGGCGTACACGCTTGAGATATGTCGGCGAGTAAAAGCGCATGCCGCCAGCACCCTGCACAATGGGTTCGAGGATTACCGCGGCGGTATGGTCCTGATGTTGGGTCAGTGGTGTTGCCAGACTTTCGATATCGGTTTCATCCCAATCGTTGTTAAAGCCACACTGAGGAGCGG
>Ga0105356_10006874_pt1 | contig 10559 bp, 5 predicted proteins | sample GOMGulsemesocosm_3_FD_83502 | JGI IMG/M metagenome (GOLD analysis project Ga0105356, IMG submission 83502) | Methane-oxidizing microbial communities from mesocosms in the Gulf of Mexico - GOM9D Gulf of Mexico | ecosystem: Environmental > Aquatic > Marine > Cold seeps | place: Gulf of Mexico...
AATTCAACAGGTGATGAATCATTATCATTCTCTTGTGGTATAGAGTGTAAACGCCACCATTCTGGGAACCATTGATGCATTGTTCTAGACTCTACATTGCCATCGATCTGCGTAGCCACATTTTCGGTATACTTCCTTAACACTCTGTTAAACATCAGAACTGTTACATCTTGTTGTTTTTTTGATAGTATTTGAGCCCTCATAAAAGCTATAACCGTCTTTCCGGTACCTGGTGGACCAGATACTAAAATACTACCGTCTATTGGTGCATCTTCAAAGATATCTTGTTGCTCTTCGCTTATTTGTCTCGCATTAGGCATTTTCATCAGTAGTCACCTGTATTAACTTGGTTTAATACGGCACTAAAGAAGCCCTCATTATTGTTATCACCAATCAAGATTTTTCTATCGAGAAGCAAGTTGTTATGTTCACAGCTTGTTTCAGAAATAAGGGCACATGAATGACAAGCCGCTTTATTTAGTCCCATCACTCCTTGCGCTTCCATCTCACTGCAAACAGGGTCATTTGAACACCAATTTGCAGTTTCTAAAGCAGCTAAAATAGCAGGAATTAAACGGTCTATTTCCCCCTGCTGTACAAGTCCACCCAAGCTCCCTTCTGAGTCACCATCTGCTGTATATATTAAAATGCCCGCTTGCTCCTCTTCGGCATAAATTCGTTCACGTAACGATCCACTAGAGTAACCGCTTTCAAAGCTCAGCTGTCTGACTAGTAGATGAGCCAAAGTGTGCATTAATACAAATTTACTACTCGGAATGGGCAAATACGTAGATGATGTATTAGCATGCCTAGTTACCATATCTTGTAACCGGGTTCTGAAACTATCAGACAAATTGCTTTCCCATTGCTGAATTGCCATTTGATCGAATTCAAGAAAAACACCTTCACCATAAACTTCGGTTGCAGGCAACCAAGCTGGCGAATTTGGTCTTTGATCATGCATAATAATAGGTTTATCATTAGGTTCAATACGCTCAAATCCACAGAAAGCACGAACTTCTCTTAGCTTATCTAGAAGAACGATTCGCGTAAGATATTTTTGAAAACCGAAGGCCTGTGCATCATCCCATTTCGCTATACGTGCTTTAAATGTATTAGATGTTTTTTCCTCAATATTTGGTGTTACTAATATATCCCATTCAGCAACTCTTAAGTCTTCATCTTTAGGTATTCTAAATTTTCGGCTTTCTTGTACATTTGAAGTCATTGCTTTTAAGACATCATCTTTTGTAAGATTGTATTCGTCAGCAATATCTTCAGCTAACATATCAATAAGTCTCTTTTTACCTCGATCTATTGCAGAACGCAAACCTTCAAAATCATCAGATTCCTTAATAATATTAAAAACAGAACTCCCCGTACTAGACTCATCATAAGGAATGTCTAAAGCTGAACGAGTTATTGGGTAATAGAGGTTGCTCGCACCACGCTGGAGTACTCGGAGTTTTTCATCACAATTACGTTCACTACTCTCTTTATATTCCCATGGTTGACTATCACCACATGGAAACTTTAGTGCATTTTCTTGCATAATTTCAGCTAAACTACTTTTAGCTCCACACTCAGGATTTCCGCATCGAACTTGAAGCGCATCTAGACCACTACCCTTGTTTGGAATGGACTCAAAATACAAGTCTTTAGGATCTTCACATAAGCGATACCCTGTCTTTGTTCTATGTGCCCAGTAATCCCATGGAACATCTTGTAAATGACCACTATCACAGGCTGCGACAAAACGCATAGGTACCAATACCTTGTCTTTACATAAACGGTTGCTACAAGTGGGCAGTCCCTTATCATTTGTATTTCCACCAGTTTTCCATTTCACTAGACTTCGGCAACGCGAGCAAAACATCCACTTTGGAAACCGGGTTGTCATTAATGAGTTATATCGGTTTGCTTCTTCAAAGCGACTTTTTAGTACCGGAGGTTTTTTTAAAGCCCATACCCCCGCCTCTTTGGTTAAGCGTTCAAGTTTAATCTCATCAAGATTTCGTGGCCACTGACTAATATCCATCAAAATTAATGATTCTTCTCCAATATCGATAATTGAGCCTGGTCCAAATGGGCTGATTAACTGTGAACTACGATAAGAGTGAGCCATTATTTTTCGCCTCTGACAAATAAGTGAGTTTCTGTATCGACATTTCGCATAGAGTTTAGGGTCTTCCATGCCTCTTCAGAAGAGTTGGTTTCGAAGGATTGAAATAGCGGGTGGAATTGCTTACCACTTTTACTTGTTTCAAAATGCGTAATCGGTTTTTGAGTTCTATTTGCTCGCTCTTCCCAATTAGTAATTAGTGATTGAAGGTATATGAATACATCACTACGTTCTTTAGACGACATGCCATCCATTGCTTTATCAATCCGGTTTTTAAATGTTTGTATTATATTTTCAAACTCAGAACAACTAGGATCAAAATGTTTTGCACTTATATTCTCTTTTAAATAACCAGTTGTTCGCACTACAGCAATCAAAGAAGCATGAAGTGCTCTTTCAAGAGCAGGTTGGGCCCACGGTGTAACACTTGTAGGCTCTACATAACGATAAAGAGCTTGATGGTAACTTTTAAACGTTTCGTAGTGAGATCTATCTCTTGGCTTTGTCGGAGAGTATTGAGTTATAACAATGCCTGGTGGTCGCTTTTTATCTCGCCCAACACGGCTAGATGCCTGGATATATTCTGCAGTCGCTTTTGGTTGTCCCGCGATAATCATCATACCTAGACGACTAATATCGACCCCCACTGAAATCATATTGGTACATGGCAAAACATCTATAGCACCTTCTAATATGGATTTATTTAGTTTACCCAGCACTTCGGGAATGCGTGATCCTTTAACACCTGCGCTTAATTCCTCAACAACTTCGATTTTTCTTGGTGCTTGAGAAATAACTTCAATACGTTTGTCAATATCATCCCGAGCTAATGTCATTGTCTTACCTAACTCTCGACGACTATTATGGTAAATCGGCAGTGTCCAGTAACTGTCAAGAATATCACCTTGAAAACCTAGTTCTTGAGGAGCCTGAAGAACAACTGCTGCAGTTTGAACAAGGGAGGTTTGGCCTGTATGCCCCGATGGCATAACCCCTACATAAAGACGACCAGGGTTCTTTTTATCTTCTTTAGAAAAAAATGAATCTGCTTCGTCTGTACCTGAAGGTGGGAATATATTAACGTTCCGACCAAATAGTCGATTCGATTGTTGTTGGGCGCTACGAATGGTTGCAGTAGCGGCAATCACTTTGGGCTTCCTTCCTAATATCTCCATTATGCTGTCAAAACCAGCCTCATAGATACCAGCAATGGTGCCCAAAGGGCCTGAGATTAAATGCAGTTCATCTTGAATAATTAATGATGGTGGTGATTTCTTTCCATTACCAAAGAATGCCGAAGCCTCTGCTTTCCAAGTTATCCTAGCAAACTTATCAATCGTTCCGATCAGTAAACTTGGCGGGTTTGAATAAAGAGCTTGGTCAACCACCTGTATCGGTAAAATATGATTAAAATCACACATATTACTAGGACAGAAAAACTCAAATTTGCTATTTTGGTTACATCTAACGCCATAGTCATTTGAATCATCTGAATATTGCTTAGGAAATATTTGAGTACCACACCAAGGGCAGGATTGTAGTTGAAATGAATTTTCCGGTTCATTAGATTCTCTTGCCAATTTAAAACATTCATGGGCAGTTTTAAAATCGTTAGGGGTGCTATCTTGGCCAGCCCAAAGACCCAATGAAAAGGGTTCAAAACCTAATTCTTCATTGCCCTTACGTAAAACTTCCATTGCACAGACCAAGCTACCCGCGCGTTGAAATTGTTGCGATGTAAGCAATCTCAGAGTATATCGCTTGATAACTGCAGTCCCCCCCCCTTTTTCCCCTTGAGTTAAACGGCGATAAATCATTTCCCATGCAGCAACAGCAAGATAAGCCTCTGTTTTACCACCACCGGTAGGAAACCATAATAAATCAACATCTTCATGAGACTCTGGGAGTACTCCATGTTCATCAGGAATAAGAGATTCAAGTACTAAAAGTTGAAAAGCTAACTGGAACGGTCGCCAATTGAATCCCGTAATAACAGCTTCAGAGTAGTAGTCTGGATTGCCATTCTGAGTATTTCTTTCTTTAACTGTACCTGCGTAGTTTTTTCCTGAGTGAACCATTTGCATTAGCATCGCTTCATTAGCTAAGCGGAACGCTTTCATTGCGACTTCATTGCTGCGCAACCTTCTAATGCATGATCGCATTCTGTCAGCGGCCTGATGAAGACGTTTAATAATTCTTTCTTTTGCTTCAGAATAACGACAATCTAAGTTTTCATCATCAAGCTCTCTAATCCACTTTTCATAAGCATTGATAAGAGAGTCATATCCATCTAATAGGGCTTTAGGTTTAGCTAAATCAGTATTCGCTATTTTAGCAATACTCAGTATGTCATTGTTTAATTCAGGGTAGCTCTTTTGATCTATGTCTGTACTAAAGCCTTTTACTTCATGAGCAGGCATAGCTTCCGTTTTGAGCTCTTTGGGTGCAGAGTTACTTACCACATCCCAATCTACTGCTACACCATGACCTACCGCCCAAGGAACGCGTTTACGATATGTTAGAGCAAGCTCTTTTTGCTCCTCGTCCAATTTGAACCTATCGCTACTTGGGTATTCTTTGATCTTTCCATCAAGCACCTTAATAGTTAACCCACTCTGGTATAGGCATTTTTCTGGTTCTAATTTTTCACCTGATTTTTCCTGATTAGACAAGGCAACTGTAACAACTTTACCATTAACGTAAGGCCTCACTGTAATGTCTAACCTAGCACTACCTTCAAACAATTCTAACTTTTCAAACTTATTGTTTTGCAAATCTATTTTAACAAGGCGCTCTAAAGGTTTACGGGACCATTCTTTGTTTGTTATTTTTGTATACTTTCCAGCTGTGACTTTAACTTGGAAAATCGAATTGGCTTCTGTTGCAAATGATAAGGCCATTGATGATGGTTTAAAGTCATTACTCAATGCTTCGGTGGTAGACTCTTCACCATCACTTTCATCTGTTTCATCAACACATGCTGCTGGAGGAAAAAGAATTCCTTTCAGGTATCGTTTATGAGGTTGGTCATTAAGTAAATGTTCTTCAAGTCCATTTGCAGGTCCAATAAGTTGATCTTTTAAATATTTAACGAGTTCTTCTCTCGCTTCAACAAATTTATCGTTGTTCATAAAGCCTCTAATTGAAAGTCACGGCATAAATAACTGAAGAATAATCATCAATATACAACGCCATCTTTTATATGTGTTTTTACAAAAAAATAATTACTTATATGTTCAGGTTACGGTTATTCATTACCGCCCAATAATACAGAGTACGAATAAGTTAATAGATTCTAAGATTTAAAACTAAATTTACTAGAATATTAAACTTCAAACATCACCACTCCCTTAACTGCTGCATCTCTTTTAAGCGCCCTCTTTGTAATAACAATGCATCAAACAAATCATCTATTGATGAGTTATCAGAACTTAATCCCGGTAATGCAATATTGACTTCCGCGAAAAATCGTTTGCTTTGGCTCTGCTCATTCCTAAATCCCACCGAAGGCTCCAAAGCTAAAGATTCGTCTTTTAAAAATGAGTTTGATGACTCACCATCAAGCCAAGCTGTTTTCCACCAGTGCAGCATGCGTTCTTTTGCTTGTTTGAATTTTTGCTCTGTGGGCAACCTATCACTTTTATTACCATTCTCTTTTACGTCACTTGGCAGTAAGTTCCATAAGTCATTATTTGGCCATCGCGCAAAAGGCATACAATGATCGATGGCGTATTTGTTCTTCAATGATTTTCCTGTCCAAATACATCGTATTTGTTGCTGCTTTGACTCTTTATTTGAGAAGGTTTTTTGCAACTGCTCAAAACGCTTTCGAACTTCAACCGTTGTACGTTTAGGCTCTTCCCAATTAAGGGCTTGGTATAAGTGAAATTGCTTTTCTGGTGATTTATATTCCGCATTACCTTCATATCCTGCCATATTTTTTACCCATTCACTTACCAGTACAGGTTCTATCCAACAGGCATAACGATTAAACGCTAGCCATGTTGATTCCGGTAATGAAAATTCGCCCCACTGTTCTAGGGTTTGTAAATCAAGGAAGATAGTGTCTTTAGCTCTAACTGTTTTATTAGCAACTTCAAATATTGATTTCTCACTGTTCGGTAGTGTTATATGAGTACAAGGCATTTTTTTAATATTTTGAACGGCAGCCGATAATGTTCGAAAAAGGGCTTTAGCATAATCCCCCGTAAAGAGGTTACCAATACGATAATCTGAAGCGGTTAAGTGAGTTAACTTATCCCAACCTGTAGCTGTCATAAAGCCCATATTGGAACTATTGCCGGGCCGCTGAAATAACTTATGACGATCAATTAGGTCTTTGTATTGATGACACCAATAAAGCGCTACTAAGCCTACAGGTAAAATAACTCGGTCACCAAAAGGGGAGGACTCTCGGCGTAATACAGCACCAGGGTGACCGTCTGCAATACGTAGTAATACTCGCAGTAAGGCAAGTTTATGGGTGGCTGATTTACCGTCATTAATGGCGACATGGCGAATGAAGGGGAATGCACCTGTGCCATCGTCTGGCATTTGTAAAACAAGGGTTTGCCAAGAAACGTGTCCCCTGCCTAACTTATCATCTTCTTTTTGTGTTTCTAGCTTAGTGAATAAACCAACATCAGTAGCGAGCTGTTTAAGCTCGTCTGCACACACGGTATGCATTTTACGTTCTTTGCGTTCTTGCTCTGCTTCCTCTGTACTGGCTGAATGGCGAAGCGAAATAACCAGTTTACCGCCCGGTTTAAGTAAGTTCGCTAGTTTTCGAATTGAACGTGCACGATCGCTTACTGGAATATGCATCCACACAGCGCTGAGTAGAATTAAATCAAAGCTAACTTCTTGTTTGGTAATGGCGCTTAATGCAGGTAATGAGTCGGTGATCCATTTAACATCAAGTCCTGCGGTTTGACGTGCGCCAAGCTCTGCTAGTAAGTTGGCTGGCTCAACTGCAATAACCTGTGTATCGTTTTTATCACCATGCTTATTAACTGCCATTTGTGCAATATATTTAGCATCGCGGCCTGAGCCTGCGCCAATATCTAAAATACGTGCACTGGGATTTTCTAAAATGGTAGGCAATAGTTGATGCCAGCTTTGGTGTACCTCATCAAATGACTTTGACAGATATTGCTGTGCTAATTCAGCTGCATTTGTATTATAAAAAAACGTTGTCACTTACATCATCCTAAATCGACCTAACGCCACAAATTAATTCATCCCTGTAGATTGCTATACAGTGCCAAACTTAATCACACTTGTCAAAACAAAAGCGACAAAACTTATTTAACATCAAAGGATTAGTGCCATCTTACTTTGAACTTTCAGGCTTTTAAAACTCAACAACAATAACAAAAACCTTATTCCCTCTTTTTGTTACTGCCGTAAGTCAGGGATTTTATTTCGAAGCCGTGTTGAAGTCAGCTCAAGAAAAAAATTAATGTGAAATGCTTGCCTAACTCAACGATTTTTCGTGTGGTATGTTCATCTATACTTAAATGTACTGCTGTTCATACTCGATTACTTCATCATCTGCCCAATTAAATTGAGTAACAACAATATCGAAACCAAGAGTACAGCAAGCATTCTCTAATATTCGCCTCATATCATTTAATTGAGAATCAAATGTACCATCTATTAGCTCCCCATCAGAAATAGCCGTCTCTGGAAATGTAAAACATCGAGTAATATCACCAACTAAGTTATAACAGTTTTCTTTCTTAATTTTCTTTTCATTGTTTAGGTAGATACTAATATCTTGACCCGAAAACTCAGTTTGAATATCAGATATAAGATGTTCAACTGCATCAGAAGTTATATTACCAACCTCTTCGATCTCACCTTCAGAAAAAGTATGTTGTAACTTGGCTTCAAAATTAGCCAGAATTTCAACAACGTAACTACATGCCATAATAATATATCCTTTAACTATTCCACTGACACTCAAGATTAAGAAATAAAAGCGACACAATTATCTAATTTGATAGGATGATAATCATTTTCACTCCAATGAAAACCACTAAACCGCCCTTTATTGACAACTGAACCACTCTCATCAAACAGTTCAATAATCGCATTCCACGCTGAAAGTTTCGAGGAGGTATATCCGGGATCAAGAATAAACAAGCGAGTTAATTGACCATCAATCTCTTCATAACCAACAATCACAGCCCAATGTGCACCACCACCTTGCCAAGAAAAACTCAAAGCTAAAGGCTCTTCCCTATCTAAATATTCTTTAATGGTGGCTGCTAATCGGCGGGTGTTTAAACCTTTATATATTTCAGTTTTAATTGAACTGCTAAAGCAATCACTTAACCACTCCAAATCTGAGTAATCTGAACCATCCTTACATAGTGAACCAAACAATAGTAGATTTTCTCGAAACTTACCTAACCTAGTTCGCCCATCGGCCTCACTTAGCTTAATTGCATTATCGCGCTCAACTTCACCAAGTATGATTAAAATCATCATCAGAGCATATGGACCACATGCGCCATCCATACTTCCCTGCATCAAGTGAATAGATTCTTCACTTTGTGATACGGGTCCATCTTTGCTTACTTTAACTTTATCTATCAATTTTATAACATTCATTTTGAAAATATCTCCATTACCTAGCTATTTTGAAGCACCTAGCATTCATTAGACGCTTCATCATTTTCGATTAGGACTTTGTCATGTTAAAAGAAGTTAATTAATTGTTTTTAAATTAAAAACTTACTTGGTTGACCATAACTAGTAACAACTAAACTCTTAATTGCACGAGTCATTGCCACATGTAAAAGCGCCCTTTCAGATAATTCAAACTCTCGCATTTCAACAGGATCATCAGACTGAACAACACCTAAAGGAACAGTACCTTCGTTGACTCCAGCGACAAATAAATGCTGGAATTCAAGACCTTTTACACGATGCATTGTTGCAACACGAATACCTTCTACACTTCTATCTTCAGCGCCATTAGTTTTGATCTCATAGGTCTGAAATCCCTGTTTATTTAATGCTCTAGAATAATCATCTCTTAGGTCATTTGTTCTAGCAACTAAACATATTTCATTAAGGTTTGCCTTAACAGCTACGAGGCTTTCAACCACCTCAACTATAGAATCAACTTCTTCAATAAATGATGAGAAGTTATTCTGCTCTGGCAATGTGCCACGCATTAAAGAGACATAACCTTTGTTATCATCTTTACCATCATCTAAGTCATCCACACTGATGCCTTCTAGAACAGAAACAGCCATACGACGTGTTTCTTCGGTTGTACGGTAATTAATTCTCAACTTTCTACTGCGACCTATTATATTAATGTCACAACGACCCAACACTACCTTGTTGCGATAAATTCTTTGATGGCCATCACCTACAACAAAGATATCATTAGAACTTTCGGCCACTAATGCTCTTAGCAATTTATAAGCATGAGTTCCCATATCTTGCCCCTCATCAACAATGACTGACTCATATAGCGGTTTTATAGATTTGTTTTGTATGGTTTCCAAACAATCTTTTGTGGCGTCAGTCATTTCACGTAGATTCATATGACTTAGTTGTAATAGGTATTCTTCAAATACTGGCCAAATTTGCATTCTTTCTTTTCGATTTAAACGAGTACCACGCCCCGTACGTTTGGCTTTAATATATTCTTTAAGCGTTGTTATGTTTTGCTCTTGAATAACCAATTGCCATTCTTCTTGATAAAACCTTTCAGGAAGAGATAACTCAGGAGCCATGTTCTGTAGAGCAAATGTCCAACACTTTTTACGTTTAGGATTTCTGTCATTAGTAAAAACAACTTGGTATTTATAGTCATGACGTCGAATAAACTTACCAACCCAGGCATCAATGTTAATGACCTCAATACGTTCAAGTTCAGCTTTTGTACATATCTGTCCTAAATGCACGTTTATATCTGCGGCCAAATTTTTAGTAAAGGTAGTAAAAAGAATTTTCTTATTAACTGACTCGATAAGTTGAGAGGCAAGCCATTTCGCTCTGTGCATCGCAACTACTGTCTTTCCTGTCCCAGCGCCACCTAAAACTCTTACGGGGCCATTCCAGTTACGTTCTACTAATTTACGTTGTGATGGATGTAAAAATACTCGCCACTTCTCCAATGGAGCATCCAGCATTTTTTGAAGCTCTTCATCGTCAACCAGTACAAACCGTCTTTTAGTACCATTTCTTTCTATTGCTGCCGCATAATCATCAACATCAATGTCTTCATTGCTTGCGTTATCATTATAATCAGCTAAAACTTCATCATAAGGTAAATCAGAAGCAATCATATAAAGTGCTTCATAAGCATCAACTGGTAATTCTTTTTCAATTTCCTGTAGTTGAGCTAACAACGTTAAACTAAATGCTTTATTTTCAAACTCTGCTGGTAAACCTAATTCAATAAGTTGTTCAA
>Ga0105356_10006878_pt1 | contig 10555 bp, 9 predicted proteins | sample GOMGulsemesocosm_3_FD_83502 | JGI IMG/M metagenome (GOLD analysis project Ga0105356, IMG submission 83502) | Methane-oxidizing microbial communities from mesocosms in the Gulf of Mexico - GOM9D Gulf of Mexico | ecosystem: Environmental > Aquatic > Marine > Cold seeps | place: Gulf of Mexico...
ACTTATACCGATTTGTAGTCAGTAAAGCTAATAATTGCGTGAATTGATGCCAAACAAAGCTTTTATACGATTAATCCGTCCCGCTTTCGAACAGATATATTTTGATGCGTAACTATTGGCATGATCAGCAGCGATAGGGGTTAGATAACAAGTTCCGATGTAACTAATAGGAATACCGATTTTTTGAAAACGAATTAAGCGTTTAATCAACGCCCCATCCGAAACCACAGTTTATTTCAGTAAAAAGGTATCGGTTTCAGACCAGCTGCCCTGAAGGATTCCTGGGTATTTTCGTTCCAGATCGTACAACAGGCTGTTATCCGGAGGGGCTAAAGCGTGCATTGCTGCAGGTGGTTTTAAAACTCCGGCTCGCCCTTTTGGAGATGCCGGTTCTATCAAAAACATATCACTGATCAAGCCTAGAAAATCATTGTCACTGATCGTTTTCAGCGCAACAATATCAATCGTGCCTTGGTGTTTGGCATCTTTAATGACGGCACGGTGCGCATAACCCGATAAGACACCTATTCTCAATTTTGGTCGTCGCAATTTTAACTCTGCAGCAATATCAATACAGCTTTGCCCACTATCATCCACATTAATGATTGCCAGAGCAAACGACTGTGATTTGAGCATCCCCAAAGCTGACTCCATATCCGTGCAATTTTTAACAAGATAATGTTCGCCAATGAGCAATGTGCTAAAACGGGTAACCTCAGACTGTTTCGAAGCGACCAACAGTATGCGTTGCTGATATTGGCCATTGCTGCCGCTGGATTGACTCATACTTGTTACACCCCATCCAACGCTGAAAACTCAGAACTTTCAATACAGTTTCGTCCCGCCGATTTGGCTTTGTATAGCCCCAGATCTGCACATCTGAGAAGATCCTCTACCCGATCATCCCTTTCGGGAATCACACTACACACACCCGCACTGATGGTAATAATCCCATACACCTCGGAGCCTTTATTTTCTATCTCCAACGCTTCAACAGATTGACGAAGCGCTTCGGCAACTATCAACGCACCGTCCTTGTCTGTGGAAGGCAAAAGCATGGCAAACTCTTCACCACCAATGCGGGCAATAAAATCCGTTTTGCGATGCACATTCTCTGCCAAACTTTGGGCCACTTTACGCAGACACTCGTCACCCGCTGCGTGACCGTAGATATCATTACATTTTTTGAAAAAATCAATATCCAGCAGGACGACCGAAATACACTCTTTTTCTCTTATCGCTCGTGCCCACTCAAGGGGGGACTGGTCATCAAAATAACGGCGGTTATAAATCTTGGTCAGGGCGTCGCGAATTGCAGCCTCCTGCAAACGGATGTTGTTTTCAGCCAACTTTTCCTGACTGATTTTTAGCGCGCGAAATGCCGCGTCTCGCTGCAAAATATTGGAATAATATTTTGCGTGATAACGCAGACGTGCGATGAGTTCGACTTTTTCCGGTATTTTAACCAGGTAATCATTGGCCCCGGCGTCAAAGGCTGCTGCCTTTTCGGAGCCTTCTTCTTTTGATGACAACATGACGACAGGAATCGAGGCTGTTTGCGGGTTTTCACGCAAATACCTTAACAAAGTGATGCCATCGATATCCGGCATCAGAATATCCAGCAGAATAACGGCGGGTTTCACCTCGTCAATTAAGTCTAGAACCAACGCCGGATCTTGACAATAATGGAAATCCAGATCGTCAACATCACTCAATATCCGCAAGATTGCCTCGCCTACGATGGGTTGGTCATCGACCAACAGAACCATATTGCTCGCAGGCATCTCACCCAGCTTCATCTCACGTTCCGTCATCAGTTATGCCCTTTTTTCAAATTCGAAGGTTTTTACCCATTCAATCAAGCTTTCAGCCATGTCTTCAGGAGCCAATACAGCCACGGCAGCATTTAGACTGACTGCTGCTTTTGGCATGCCGTAAACGGCACAACTGCTCTGTTCTTGCGTAATGGTGTGATGCCCCAACCGCCTCAACGCCAACAAACCTTTAGCTCCATCGGCCCCCATACCCGACAATAAAACAGCCGCTAAAGGATCACGCCAGTTAATGGCAAGACTGGCAAACAGTTCATCAACTGACGGCCGATAACGTTGATCGACGGGCTCACTGGAATATCTCAAACGCCCCATTTTATCGACAATCAGATGGTCATTTGATTGAGAGACAACAATACTACCGGCCTTTATCGCCTCACCTTCAATTGCTCCCGTTACGGGCAAGTCACAAATCTTGTCCAATACCTCAACCAAGCCCCGTGCATACAGCTCATCCAAATGTTGCGCGATGAGAATAGCGGCAGGAAAATCTTTGGGTAGTTTTTTTAGAATAGCACTTAACACACTCGGCGCACCGGTAGAGCCGCCTACTGCAATTAAAGGAATAGATTGGCGAGAAGCATTAGTCATTAGCATGCCCCGCACCAATTAGCTTCTGCACGGTTTGCATAAAGCTATCATCCTGAAAACTACCTTTGGTCACATAGCTATCAGCACCGGAGTCAAGGCCTCGCTCGAAGTCTTCGGCGCGATCTTTGTAGGACACAATAATCACTGGCAAACTCTCCATATTCGCACTGCCTTTGACCTTTTCTAACAGCTCCCAGCCATTCATGCGAGGCATATCAATATCAGTGACCAGCAGGTCGTAGCTGTCCTGACGCAGATGATTCCAACCATCGACGCCATCAACAGCAACATCAACATCGTAACCTCCAGCCATCAACATGTTACGCTCAACTTCACGAACAGTCAGAGAGTCATCCACGACCAATACGCGCTTCGAATCAGCACGAGTATCACTACCTGCTTGCCATTGACTCGAAGATTGCTCGTACAGGCTTTTTTCCATACTGGTCATTAAATCTTCTGTATCTAAAATCAATACCGGCGTGCCATCGGGCAAAGCCGAGGCGGTTCTAACATCACGCAATTTCCCCATACCCGCATGCAAGGGGCGATCAACCAGTTCGATCTCATCCTTAACGTCATTAACCATAAAACCGAAACAGCCCTTTGGCGATTTCAAAACAATCAATTTTTCCGGTGCCTGAATGTTATCGCCAGAGACCCCCAGCTGTTGATCCGCTCGAAACAAATACACATCTTCACCGCCATGACTGATCACCGGGCGCCCTTCAATGTAATACACGTCGTTGACGTCAAACTGCACCACACGGTCTATTTGCGACACTGGCAGCGCATAAATTTCGTTGCTAACCTCAACAATCACACAGCGTATGGTGGCCAGCGATACCGGTAGACGAAACTCAAATTGCACACCCTGGCCAAGTTGATTTTGAACCTTAACCTTGCCCTGCGCCTGCACAATAAAACTGTGTACGATATCCAAACCAACACCGCGACCGGAAACCTGAGTGAGTTCCTGTTTCAGCGTAAAACGCGGCAGGAAAATAAAAGACAGCAGTTCATCGTCGGATAAACGCCCGACCATGACATCCGTGACCATGCCCTCTGCGACGATTTTTTTCTTAATAGTGGCTAGATCAATGCCTTGACCGTCATCACAAATCCGTACATTTAAATAGCCACTGCGGTGTTCAGCGGTGAGTTTCAATGTTGCTTGCTTATTTTTACCGGCGTCGACTCGCTGCTTGGGGCTTTCAATACCGTGATCGATGGCATTTTGAACAAGGTGTGTCAGAACTGGAATAAGCGGCGTAATAATGTCTTTATCTACGGGGGTCGATGAACCCTCAACCACCAATTCAATGAGCTTGTTCTGTTTCTTTGATAAATTCCGCACCAATCGTGGGATACCCAGTAAACAATCGCCAAACACGCCCATCCGGCAGGCCAGCGCTTCACGGGACAAATTGCCGAGCACGTTGGCGCTGTTGACACTCATCTGCTCGTATTCATCAAACAGATCACGGCTGCTTTTGATCACCTCATTAAAGTTTTGTTTAAAGTCAGCAGTGAAATCAGGATCAATTGTTGAGCCATCCTGGCTATCAAGTTGATTTGAGAACTGATGCCCTAAATGCGAAAACCGTTTGTAAAGCAGGTTAAAGCTTTTAGACATATCCAGCAGGCGTTGCGAATCAATTTTCATGTCGCTGACCATACGGACAATATTTTGAAGGTTTTCGTCCTTAAAGGCCGTCGCAGCCGTTTCACTTGCCGATGACGTGTTCGGTATTATATCGCTGGTTTCAGACGGGCTATTAATGGCGCTTTTCGTGCCGCTTGATAGCTTGGCGAGTAAGTCTTTGCCCTGATTTAATAATTCATTGGTTTGCGCTTCTTGCTCGGCATATTGGCCGCTGTTTGCCAGCTCGGGCAGCAAATCCACAACCTGCATCAAGGCATCAATATCGGCACTGCTAAAACCTCTTTTACCCTGCTGAGCGGCACTGAAAACATCTTCAAGTTCATGCGTCAGCGTTACGACAGGATCAAGGCCCGATAAATGCGCACCACCTTTAAGAGAATGCGCGTTACGCATCATCTCTTCATAATCCTTTAAACCTGCCTTACCCTTTTCAACCTTTAACAGGCCATCGATAAGTTCGTAAGTTTTTGCTTCAACTTCCTGTAAAAAAATCGTCACAATCGACGAGGCTTCAGGCTTACCCCTGCTTGTTGGCTCAGATCTTATTTGCGTATCTTCATGGGCTGGCTCGCAGGTTTTTTCAGCGTCGCAGGCAAATGGAGGCTTAGGCAGATCGGCGACGATTTTGTCTGGTTTTGCCGGTTGTAACTTTTCGCTAAGCGTTTGATATCTGGATAAGCAGTTTTGATAATGCTCAGCTGGTGAGTCAGCACTGGCTAGCTCTCGCATGGCCTCACTGGCGTTACTTAAAAGTTGGCGCGTTTGGTCATCCAACACCGTTTTCTTGCCCGCTTCACCCTCAAGAAAATTCTGCACACTTTTAATCAGTTCACAAAAGTGACCGGCTTTATTAAGCTTTGCACCTGATACCAGTCGTTGTAATTTATTATTCAACTCTGCAACCGATGCAATATTCACCGGCAAAGTCGCCCAATCAGCAACACTGACGTCAAATTCGTCAACGCCCTGCAGAATATCCTTTTGTAAAATTTGCCACATGAATCAGGCGTCCTTACAACTGCTGTTTGAGCATTTGATATAAAACCTCAGTTTCAATATCACTAATTTCACCGCCCTGCCAAGGCAAACGGTATCTAATCAACACCGGGGATTTATCGCTATCGGCAACTGAAACCGCTTTAAATTCTGATAGTGCGCAGCACTGTGTGCCCCACACTTCATTGACACGCAACGCCAACTTCCCCATCGGTGAGCTCATCAACAAAAAGCGCTCAAAGCTCTTTTTACCCTCTTCCTCACCCTCGGCAACATTAATACCCGGTATCAAAGAAGCCATATCGATGACCAACAACGAATCACCGTCGTTATAGCAAATGCCCTCTACACTCGATGCCGTTACATGGGGGATTTTGCGCACCGGCAATGGATTAATCGTAGAAAGTATTTTGTTGGTAATCAGCGAGAACCACTCCTGACCAACACGAAAACACACATAGGATACATCCGTGGTGGTTTTTTCGACCACAATCGCCAACTCATCGGGATCCATTAACTCGACTGGACGTTGTAGTAACATCCGTCCAGCGGCTTTGTAGGAAGGGCAGTTTCGACAATGGCTATGGGCTTCTAATTCTTCACAACTGCGCTGCTCACGACCCGCCCAGACGCCAATTCTATTCCAGCAATCATCAACGGTTATCTGCTGTTGCTCTGACATATTCACCCCCTACTACCGTTCAAACTTTGTTGGTAACGCGTTGCTTCTGCCAAATTTCCTTTACGCTTACACATCAAAACTAAATGGCTTAAGGCATTTTCATTATCAGGTTCCAGGTACAGCACTTTTTTCATAGCCTGAATAGATTCCGGTAACCGTTCCATCGCCAGTAATATTTCACCCTGCAACAAAAAAACAGACACGCTTTTATCTTTTTTCAGTAACAGCTCGCTCATGCGATAAGCCGCCGTTAAATCACCGCAATCGGCCAACTTACGGATTTCAATCAGCACATCATCGTTGCTTTTTTCTACGCTCTTAGCGACATCAAGTAGCTGTACCCTGTTAGCAGCCTTGAGACTTTGGCGTTTATTTTCGATGGTAATCGATTTTGGCTCTGCCGGTTTCGCCATGACGCCTGTTTTAACGAGCCGTGATAACGCTTTAGTTTTGCCTTGTTTGTTCGTCGTCGAGCCAGGAGAGGGGAACTGCAATAAAAACACCTGCGATACATCAACAGGTTGCATGCCCTGCTGCAGAAAAAAGCTCATTTCAGCGGACCCAACAAACAGCTCGCCATCGAGCGTTAACATCGCTTTCAGTTGACGGAAAAGCACCCTGCGTACGTCATCGGTCAGGTAGATCAACAGATTTCGGCAGAAAACAATCGGGTACTTTGATTGAAAAAAGGCCGAGGGCAACGCCCTAACATTGCCCTGCATGAAATTAACACGTGCACGGATTTCAGCTTTGACCTGCAGCCCGCCCGAGACCTCATCAAAATATTTGCTTTGTTCGACCAATGGGTGTCGACGCAGACAGTGGCGCGAATAAACACCCTGTTTTGCACGCTCTATCAGGGGGGCGCTGAGATCAACCGCATCCACTGAAAAACGTTCCAGAGGAATACCGGCATCACGCAAAATTATCGCAATTGAATAGCTTTCCTCCCCCGTGGCGCTAGGAATACTGGCGACACGAAGCATGCCCGTTTTGTTTTTCAGCAACCATTGAGCAGCCAGTTCTCGAAGGTGATCGAAGGATTGTGAGTAGCGGAAAAAATAGGTTTCTGGGATGACTAACTCGTCGACGAGTTGCTGCTGTAAATGTTCACTCATAAACAGCTCGGCGAAAAAATCCTGCTCATCCAGTGCTTGCCGAGAAATCACTGTTTTGATCACCCTAGCCACGCGCTTATAATCCGCAGGCGTGAGCGCCCAACCGCAGCTATTACCCAGCAACTGGCTAATCCGCATCATCATGTCATTACTGATTTGCATGCAAAATTTCCAGTACGTTAGCGGTCAACAATTGTTCTGGCGTGACCCGCTGATAGGGTTCATCACCGTCGCGATGAATACTAGTAACAACCTGCCCGGGCGTCGCTTTGAGTGGATTATCCTGCCAGCCATCATCGGCGAGCATCAGCGTGTTAAAGGCGGATTCCAGCAACAGGCCCAATACCACTTCTTTGCCATCAAGAAGAGTGCAGTTCACTAATACAATACGTGTGCTGGCCAGTCTTTTGCTGGCTTCGCCACGTGTTAACAGCGACAGATCTATCACTAAATGCACCACGCCACGGTAGCGAAACAGACCGGTAATATAATCCGCCGCCTGAGGAATTTCAGTGAGCCGCAACTGCGGCAGTACCGTAACGATGTCGGCGGTGGGGATAACATAAAAATCATCGCCCAACTTAAAACTTAAATACTGCATGCTTTTCAGGTCTCGCCTAGCTTTCTAACGAAAAGCGTGAGCAGGTGCTTTGTAGATTTTTTGCTTCGCTGTTCACTTCATCAATCGCTTGATTACTAAAACGAATAGACTCCAGTAGATTGGTCACGGTTTCGCCGAGTTGACTGATACCTTCGGAAATCTGGCTGGCACCGATATTTTGCGACTCCATGCCTTCGTGTACCGCTTCAAAATGCGGCCCCAAAATCCGGACCTGTTCGACAATTTCGCCAAACTTGCCGCTCACCTGCTGCATTTCATCAACGCCCTTATCGATGTCTTCATGGAATTTTTCCATGCTCATTACACCTGAGGAAACAGCCGTTTGAATCTCTTTAACCAGCTGCTCAATATCCCAGGTCGCCACCGCTGTCTGGTCAGCTAAACGGCGAATTTCAGAGGCAACTGTCGAAAAGCCAATGCCTGCTTCACCGGCTTTATCGGCCTCAATCGCCGCATTAACAGACAGCAGGTTAGTTTGATCAGACACCTTATTAATGGTGGTCACAACCATACTGATGTTGCTGGTTTTTTCGTTAAGGGCTGCCAACTTCTGGCTGATCACCTTAGAAGCCGATACCATGCCGTTTAAGACATTTTCCATGCGCTGCAAGTCATCGTTACCCTGCTGGGCCATGCTAGCAGCAATATCAACGGAATTGGCAACTTCACCCATGTTATCAAGCAGCACCTGAGCCGTTTGCGAAATCTCCTGCGAGGAAACCACAATCTCCTGTGTTGATACCGCCTGTTCGGCCGTAGTGGCTTCCTGCTCTTTGGTTGCAATCGCCATGTTCGAGGCTGATTCAGACAGCTGGCCACTGGAGACCTGCATATTGCCTGCCAAATCTTTCAGGGAATCCGTCATGGCATTAACTTCTGAAGACAAAGTGCCGAGCTCGTTATTGCCTGTGTAATCACACTTACTGCCCAGCTCTCCTTTGCCAACGCGTACCACCACGTCAACAATGCCTTTTATTGGAGTGATGACTCTCGAAAAAACCATCCAGATGGTGACGGTTACAGAAGCAAAAACCAATAATAGGCACACGGCCAGCAACGTTTCTAACATATATATACGTTTTTCACCGGCCTCAATAAGGTTATCAAAGCGTGTTTCCATCTTTTCGGTGAGCTTATCGATTGGACGTACAATCTTAACCTTGGCAGCGTAATAGCCAGGGGAAAACAACAGCTGACGAGCCAAGTCGGGATCAGGATCTCCCTTAATGGTGTAATAGCCCGACTCATCCATGAACATTCCTTCAAGGGCGTTCATCGCTTTGATTTCAGTATTGACCAAGTCATCAGACTGGTGCTTTGAAAACTCCAGTAGCTCCATTTCTTCCTTAGGAAATCTCGCCTGGTGCATTAACTCCACCAAAGATATCTCCGAACCATCCGCGCGAGGTTTGTCACTATTGGCTGCAACGTAATCCCAGTAGGGGCGGTTGTAATCAATCGGGCGAGGCGCTTTACCATCGGTAATAGCCAGGATTTCGTTGAAATATTGTTTAAATCGCAGATCCCTCGTGGATACGTAGGATCGCACCATGTGGGTCAGATCATCCGAGTGTTGGCGCAGTTCGTCCGCTAACAGGTAAGAGTGATAGCGGTCTTCGTGAAGTTTGCCCACTTGCTCGTGACTCGTCAGTACAGCCGGAGCGGCAAACAGCATACAAAGTAACGCCACCACATTTACAGCGATTAAAAGGTACATCATCCGTTTAATTGGCACGGTGAAAATCTCCAGATCGATAAGAAAAATACAAGCTTAAAAGTGACCTTTTACAGACAATCACTGATGAATAATAAGCATAGAAGCCTTTTCCCTTAAAACCAGCTGAAACAGTGAACATGTGGCATTTTTGATAGTATTTATCCTGAGATATTTTCAGCATAATTCCACATGTTTTTTAGGGGTAATAGCCCCTCTCTTTAAATTGACTATTTCAACGCCACGCTGGCCGTTGCTATACTAGCAGGCTCGTATTAATCGACCGTTTTGATGCAGCCTGTTGTTGCACATTTCATGTCGCCTTTACGTGCAAAGATCCTTAGGACATTTAGCCCTTGGGAATACATTCATTTTCCCGCCCTGGGATTTCAACACAGCGAACATAGAACTATGACTATTGCTCAGAATAAAGTCGTCAGCATCCACTTCAAATTAGTCGATGCAGAAAGCGGCGACCTGATTGAATCATCAAAAGACAGCGCGCCAATGGCTTACCTGCACGGCGCCAACAACCTTATGCCAGGTCTGGAAAATGAACTGGAAGGAAAAAATGTCGGTGATAAGTTTCAAGTAACCATTGCCCCTGAAGATGCCTACGGTCCACACCATGAAAGCGGTATTCAAACGGTGCCTCTTGAAGCATTAAAGGATTTGGAAAAAATTGAAGTGGGCGTGGTACTGACTGCAAACACCGAAAACGGCCCTGCCAACCTACAGATCATTGAAGTCGGCGAAACCGAAGTGACCGTTGATGCCAACCACCCACTGGCAGGCAGAACATTGATCTTTGATATTTCTGTTGAAGAGATGCGTGACGCCACTGCCGAAGAGATTGAGCATGGTCATGCACACGGCCCAGAAGGTCACCATCACTAAGCTGTGATCGATCTTTGACACTAAACCGGGCACTTATTTTGAAGATGTCACACGTTGATAATCACAGAATAAGTGCCCGGTTTTATACATCTCAACTCGGCCACCCCGATACAAGAGCCAAGTCATGATAACGAAAATTCTCGTTACCGCTTTAGTCATTGTCGCTTGCTATGTCTACCTACGTCATCAGCGCCAAAAACAAATCGGCACCTCGGCTCAAACAAAGTCAGCACCTGCTGTCACAAATAAAAATACCGTCACATCACAATTTAAATGGTTGGCAATCAGCCTTGTCGTGCTAACTGCCTGCGCTACCATCGGTTTCTTTATTTACAACCTGATGGATGATCGCCGCGTGCTGAACGTTAAAATCACCAATCCGCACAACAGTGAAGTCGTGACCTATCAAGTTTACAAAGGTGATATGCAGGAACGTA
>Ga0105356_10006881_pt1 | contig 10552 bp, 8 predicted proteins | sample GOMGulsemesocosm_3_FD_83502 | JGI IMG/M metagenome (GOLD analysis project Ga0105356, IMG submission 83502) | Methane-oxidizing microbial communities from mesocosms in the Gulf of Mexico - GOM9D Gulf of Mexico | ecosystem: Environmental > Aquatic > Marine > Cold seeps | place: Gulf of Mexico...
TAAGTTAACTGCATATCGTCATGATCTATTTCTGTCACCCAAACATTGCTATCACTAGGAGTGCCAACATCTCTACCCAAATCATGATTAGGGATCATATTATGGCGCATCCGGCAATGTGTTGCTAAATTAGGATCCGTAGTTTCAATTACAGAGGCATAATTCCAGCCTCCAGCAATATTAGGCTTGCTTGGACTTTGAATATAGTCACCGCTAACAATAACCAAGTCTATTTCGACAATACTTTCTTTATCTGTGCCCGGAAAATAAGGTGCATCAACCGCTAAATTGGATCTGTCATTCATACCAGATGCACCATAATCGCCATCATTAGCATCAGTAACATACGAGCGACAATCAGGGTTTCGATTAGTTAAAACGGCATTAAGCATTCCACTGACCGTTTCGTTTAAATCCGGGTTTTCTACGTATTCATGTGGATCCGCTGTATCGGTAGGAGTTGTTGTATCAATAGGAGTTGCTATATCAATAGGATCATCAGTAACGATGTCTGATGATGTTTTTGAACCACCTCCCCCACAAGAAATTAACGCCACGGACATAAAAAAAACACTAACCGCTCTAGTAAAAAATTGATAAAAATTGAAAAATAGCTGTTCAAACATATAACGCCCTTTAAAAGTTATTCTTTTATAGAGTCGTAACGTGACCTATAAAAATGGCAAAAAACATTCACCATATTTAAGTACAACGGAGTTATGCGTGTTAGGTTGACAACGTTAGTTAAAAAAAGTGATTCCGCTACTGATATCTCTGAAAAACAAGCATTGGTAAACGAGGAAAACCTTCCTATGCATAATTATTTATGTAGAACTGAACGTTTATCTGTCAAAAGCGAAACCTAAAGCTAGTCCGGTGACAAAGTTAAGCGTAATAGTTATATAAATTCATAATCCAACGCCATTACGCCCCGATTGTTATATATTGGCTTTCACATACTGGCCGTCACATATTGGCATCATAAGTTTTATTCATAACCTCACCAGAGATATTATTATTTCTGTAGTTAGCAACTATTCGGTTGAACTTAAGTTGCTTGCTTCGAACAAAATCAATAAAGGTTTTGGTGTAATTTGGTATTACCTTAGCAATGGTATTGTCGAACGGAATGTGCAGGAAGTGTGCTTGAAAAATAATGCCACTGTCCTTGAAATAAACAAAACTTTGTCGTTTAGCGTGCAGATTTTCTAACACATAAAAAGAAGCGCCATTAATGAGTTGCTCATTTTCAATTGTGCGGAATTTGAATCTAGCGATGTCGCCAGAAAAATCCGGGTAGGCTTTTATGCCAGCGATACTGTAGTCATCGGTAAGTATTTCGATCTCCAAATCGGCATAAACTTTGAGACCAGAAATTTGATGTCCATGAGGATGGGTCACATAAACTGAGGTGATTTTTTTTTTTGGAAACTGCTCGGCAATAAGTTTAATCATTGCCTCTGCAAACGCGGGATAGCCACTTGCACCAAACAGCATAATTTCATCGCCATTGACTTTAAATAAACTATTGCGCCTAGCAGAAGATTCTGTAACGAGATAAAGATCTTTCGCGATTTCTTTTGATACTAAAATGCCATCGCTTTTAGGGAGTTCGGGACCGTATCCGGCTGGAATTTTAAGTTTGGCAGGGTCCACTTTTTCAATAACCTCAAATTGATCAATGAACTTGATGTAGCCTGGTTCCTTTGTTCCTTCATGATATGAGTGTAGGGATCGAGCGAAGGTTATGCCTCTATTAGTCTGATAATCATCATAGACATAAATTGCCTGCTTTGATTTGTTATTGACCGACACTAGCTGCAACGGCTTGTTACTAAATTCATAATCGATAACACTCTCATCATCATCGCCATCAGAAACTTTATGGGTGAGAGTTGTTGTCCCTGATTTATTGTTATGCTGAAGGGTGATGTTGCCCTCAATATTGCTTTCCTTAAGCAGAGGCCTTACTGCCAGAAAGTCAACATTCATGACAATATGGCTTACTGCTCGATCGAAGTTATCCATACCTCTGTTGATAATAGCTCTTCCAAAGGTAGAGCTACTTTTTTCATAAAAAAAGCTTTCCGTGTCATTCTGGAATTGAGCCCTGTCGTATAGCCGACCTCCTGAATAGTAAAGTATGTCATTATCGTAAAAATGTTTTTTCGCAAGATCAACCTCAATCATTCTTTGTGACATGACTCTATTGGGTACTTGATAGTCCCAATAATCATGGTCCCTATATTGTTTGTTTAAGAAGTGATATTTCAGTGAAAAGGCCTTAATTGACAGTGTATTTTGGTAGTGTGTTTTGAGCTTAACGACAAATTCTTCAGCCTCTCCTGCCGATGCTGTTGATATCGTGATAGTGAATAATGTTATGCAAGCAAATGCAAAGGTGTGTGAATAACGCATTAGGTTAACTTTCATAGGTAATTCCTTAGTTTTGAATTAAATTGTGATAAGCAATATTTTAAGCAGAGGGGGTACATTTCAATCACCGACGCAGTTTTTCTGCAGCCGAGCGCCTTGATTTACCAGCGTTCTGCCCCCCTTCTTGATTCGCGGTAATAACTTAACTCTGCCGCAGTGCTTCGCTCGGCTCCTGCTTAGTGATTCTATTGGCTGGAATATAGGTAGCGACTAACACCATGATTATGATGAAACTCGGTATACCTACCAGCCCAACAATATAGCTGCTGCCGTTTATTATCAGAGATTGTGATAGTTGATTGATAACCCAGAGGGACAACGAAATACCCAAACTAAGGCCAAGTAGTAATTGCATTCCTGCCTGATTCAAAAACAGTTTAATGATTTGGCTGTTACGAGACCCCAAGGCTCGCCGGGTCGCTATTTCCTGACTTCGTAGGGTAATGCTGTTAGCTGAAACGGCATAAATACCGCTGGCAGCAAGAAATAAGGCGACCACTCCACACCATAAAAAGATTTTGTTAACGGCATTCACCAACAGCATCGGCTGCTCAATCAAATTGTCATAACTTTGAATATGATAGGCAGCGACTTCGGCGTCTATTTTGTTGATTGTTTCTAGTAATGTTGCCTCTGCCTGTAATTGTGAGCCCCTATAGTGAACGGTTATATTCACTGTCCAATACATCCTGTCCATAAGTCCATAACCGGTATGCAGAGCACTGGTGGTTTGCATAACCGAGCCGTGAACACTGTCGGAAACTATGCCGATGATGGTCCGCCACTCTGTTTGCCAATTTTCTACAACAGTGCGAACACGCTGGCCAATGGCGTCGCCATTGGGAAAATGCGCTCTGGCTAAAGATTGATTGATAATAATGGGCGTTTCTTCGCTATCAATATCTCTGATGTCAAAATCCCGGCCTGCGATAATTTTCATGTCTACCGCATCCCAGGCGCCCCGACTGGCGGTTTCAAAATTCCAAACAGGGTTTTCGGTATATACCTCAGCTGCCTTGCCCTGTACTTCAAAGTGGGAACTGCCGCCTCCCGTACCGGGTAAACTACTGAAATAAGCGACACTATGAACGTTAGGTAGCCGTTCCAATTCGTCCTTTAATTGATAGTAAAAATCGTATCGCTTTTTCTTCGCTTCAGGCGAGCCACCACTCCAAGGATAGGTACCAGTGGGTAATCGCAATGTTGCTGTTATCCGGTTCTCGGTATCAACACCATAGTCGGCATTTTGGGCCGAATAGCTGGTACTGAGCAGCATAGTGGCTATCACTAATACCACACAGGATAATGCTATTTCCGCCGCTACCAGCATTTTGCTTGCTCGAGCAGCTTTTTTCCCTAATGCACCGCGGGTACCGTCCCTTAGAACTGCATTTAAGTCCCCCGACAGTGCGCGCCAAGCAGGAACAAATCCGGTCGCCAAAATCATAAAAAAAATGGCAACCAGTAGCAGCATAATCGCATCCATTTCTAAGCTAAGCTGCCACCAAAAAGGTTTCTCACCATTCACTGCAAAAATCTGGTCGAATACGCTATTGGTTATGTCAATGCCCCATCCGGCGATAAAGAATGCAACCAAACCACCAAGGCTACAAATAAAGATGCTTTCCCATAACATTTGCAATACCAATCGTTTTCTCGGTATGCCTAATGCGATGCGGATTGCCACTTCCTTAATACGCTCATTAACCCGGGCCAAGAGCAAATTACCAATATTAATGCAGGTTAATAGCAGTATCAAAATAACCACAATGAGCATAGCCACAAAAACCGAATAATGATGAAATACTGCGTCATTGGTTAACTTAAAAGGAAAGGCTCTTATATATCCCCCGGGAGAGGATGCACGCCAGGAAAAATCCTGAGGTAGCGTTTGAAAGTGCCTTTGTAATATAACCCGCATCTCTTGCTGGAACTGCGCCAGTGAGATATCGGGTTTTAAACGCCCTACCGCCCGTAGACGCTCGTTATTTGACGCCTGCGTAGGGGTTAACATTTCTACAGATAAGGGAACCCAGATTTGCGCGACAGCAGGAAGTGCAAAACTTTCAGGCATCACACCTATGATACGTGTAGGTACACCATTAACCTGAATGTTGGCGCCGATAATACCCTGTTTTCCAGAATAATAGTTTTGCCATACATCGTAACCCAGTACTATCACGGGTTCTGCCCCAGTGTCTTGATCTTTTGGGTTAAAACCCCGACCTAACACAGGCTGAATACCGGCAACTTCAAATAGATTCCACTGATTGAAACTGACATTAAACTTTCTGGCGCTAACTTCGTTGCCCAAACCGCTTATTGTCCTGATCCCAGTCATATATAAGCTCATGCCCTGTAGCTGCTCTGTTTCCTCACTTATCTGATTCAGGTGGTAGGTGTCAGCACCGAGTCCCATACCATAAGCTTCTTTATATTCACCTTCAATCGCGATGATTGGGGTATCCCCATTAAGAGTGATCGGCTTAAAAATTAGCTGGTTAAGTAAAGCATAGGCGTATATCGTCAGGCCTAAACCGATGGCAACAATTAACACAGAAGTCGCGGTAAATACCGGCTTTTTAAGTAATAGCCTAGCTGCGTATTTTATATCAATCCAAAAAGACATGTTTATTCCTCTAACATTGTTCATACGGCTATGACTGATGATTTTATGGCTGCCGAATCTATGCTGCACGTATCTGAGATGCGTTTATCTGAGACCATCTGGCCATCAAAGACTTCAATTATTCGCTGGGTGCGTGCCGCCGATGCAGGGTCATGGGTGACCATACATATCGTTGTGCCATCTTGGTGCAATTTATCAAGCAGCATCATTACTGACTCGGCATTTTTAGAATCTAGATTCCCAGTGGGCTCATCGGCAAGGATGATGGCGGGTTTACCGGCGATTGCACGGGCAACGGCAACCCTTTGTTGCTGTCCGCCTGAAAGCTGAGAGGGATAGTGATTAGCGCGGTGAGCCAAGTCGACCTTTTCCAGCGATGAAAGCACCATATTCTGGCGCTGGTTGTTATTTAGATCTGTTCTGTAGGTCAGAGGCAGTTCAATGTTTTCAGCAACCGTTAAGTCGCTGATCAAATTAAACGACTGAAACACAAAACCAATCTCTTTATTTCTGATCCTAGCACGCTCATCGGAGTCAATATTTGAGGCATCATGCCCGGCGAGTTGATACAGGCCACTTGTGGGGGTGTCTAGCAGGCCCAGTAACGACAATAGCGTGGATTTTCCACATCCCGAAGGTCCGGTAATGGAGAGGTACTCTCCCTCAACGATGGTTAAGTCGATATTATCCAGCGCCTTGGTTTCGACTTCATCTGTGAAAAATGCCTTAGTCAGATCTTTTAGCTCGACTAATACCGATGCATTAGGCGTTTTATTATTAGTTTTCTGTTGCATGTTATTCTCCTCAGGGCGTATTAATTATTGATACGAATTTGTTGATGTTGTTGCCAGCTCGAAGTATCTGAAACGATAATGCTTTCACCTTCTTTTAAGCCCTGCTCGATTTGTATGTATTGGCTAGACATATGACCAAACCTCAAGTCTTGCTTAGCAGCGTAGATGCCTTCATTGTCTATTAGGTAAACACTAGATTGACTAAAGCTATTGGCAAACATAGGGCGTTTAACAAACAACGTATCGGGTATTGTGGCGATTTCAATGACGCCATCGACGGTTAATTCCGGGCGAGCTTCTTTGGGTAAAGTGCCTAAGAGTTCTACATCAACTTGTACTGAACTATTAATCACTGCCGGAGCAATTCGTTGAACTATTCCCTGTATTTTGCTACTTCGGGTATCTAGCGTGACTTTTTGCCCAAGGATCACGTCTTTGATCTGTTTTTCGGGGATCCTTAATTCAGCAATAAATTGATCGTTTCTTGCTAGCTTAGCTAGGTTAGTACCTGCATTGACTTGTTGCCCCAATTCCATCGGCATCTCCTGCACTATGCTATCCATGGTCGCTCTGACTTTTAAACTGTCTACTTGCTGTTGAATTCGCTCTACGCTTTTTCGCCTGCTGATCAGCCTGGCTTCATTTGCCTTAATTTGCGCGTTCAGGTTTTCCCGCCTTTTATCTAATCGTTTTTGTTCAAGTTCCCACCGTTGTTTAAATTGCTTCACATTAATTTTTACTTCTTCATAGTCAATTTTTGATATGACATCTATACCCTGACTTATTAGTTCTTCCTGAGCATCTAACGTTAGCAGTGCTCTCTCGTGATTAAGTTTTTCACTGATAACCGCAATTTCCTGATCTAATAAATCAGACTCTAAGGAGACTTTTCGTGCCTGAGTCTCCTCCTCTATGGCCTGCAGTTCCCACTGAGCTTCAATTAATTCTTGCTGCAATTGGGGGTTACTCAGCTCCAGTAGCAAATCACCTTTATTTACTTTTGCGCCGGCTTTATTTAACACTCTCTCAATCCGCCCCGCTACATTAGTGGCTATCCAGCGGATATCTTTAGGAACCAATACGCCAGTTCCACGCACAGAAATATTTAATTCTCCACGTTGGACCGTATCGATTAACAAGCTGTTCTTATTTGCCAGATATGAGGCACTACTTTTGTTGAATAAAAAGATTGAACACAGTGTCAACATCACTAAGGTGCCTACTATTATTTGTATTCTTTTACTTAATTTCGTTTTCTTTTTGGTATGAACTATATCCATAATTTACTCGATGTTTTAACGGTTATACCTTTAGTTTGGTATTAAGCGTGGTTGTGATTATTTGACTGGGCTGACTTGACAAGAACTAATATAGAACCTCGCTTAACGTTAAAAAAGGCATGATATGTAAAGATGCGAGGTGAAAAATTTTACAAAAGTTTACATTCGATTTAGCCTGTATCTTGGACAATTAGGGGTATAATCGTCTCGAAGCATTAATTAATACCTATGGGTATAAACAATAAGGTAATAGCTTGAGTATCAAACCTAAACTTCTTATCGTAGAGGATGAACCCATTATTTTAATGGGGCTTACCGACCTATTTGTCTTTCACGGTTATCAGGTTGAAAGCGAAAGTGATGGAAAAAAAGGCTTATCTCGGGCATTGGATGGCAAGTATGCTTGTATTATCTTAGATGTGATGTTGCCTTCACTCAATGGTTTTGAAATATGTAATGCGCTAAGACAACATTCTCGTATTCAACCCATTATGATGTTAACGGCAAAAAACTCAGAAGAAGATATTATTAACGGTCTGACCCTTGGCGCAGACGATTATGTAGGCAAACCGTTTTCAACGTCTGAACTAGTATTACGCGTAAATGCTTTGGTCAGACGCTCAGGCTGGACGGGAACAGATAAGGCGATGTTATTAAGCGCAGAGGTTTCTATTTGTGCGCAAACATTAACGGGGAGCTCTTACCAACAAGAGACAAAATATACTCGTCGTGAAGTGGAAATTTTAGCTTATCTACTAGGTCAGCATAAGCCAGTTTCCCGAAATGAGTTACTTATGGAAGTATGGGGCTATAAAAATACCAGTGATATAGATACACGCACAGTTGATATACATATCGCAAAGATTCGCAAGAAAATAGAGACAGACCCTAAATCCCCCAGACATTTAATTACCCACCGCGGTGAAGGATATCAGCTTTATGTTGTCTAATGCGTTATCTAATATGTTGGTTAATATATTACCTAATATGACACTTAACACTGTGAGTTTTTAAGATGCAAACTTCAAATAAGCGTTTGCTTAATTATTCACAGCGGTTACGTCGATTACGTTATTTAGCAATAGGGTTTTTGTTGTTTTTATTAATCCCCCTTGGCACGCTGCTGTATTTCGGTTTTCATCAAATAGAGAATAATTTACTTCTTGAGTATCAGCGTGAATCGAACAATCTACTGCAGGCAACAAATAGAAGAATTTTAAAAAAAAGAATGTTAACCAATACTTTGCCGGTGAACGTTTTTGACTATTATCAGCAAGTCTATAATCCGATCACAAAGCAGTCGCAGCAGGAGCTATCGCCGCTCTCTAAGTTAGATATTGCCCAACCGGTAGCTTGGCTACAAACAGAGGGATTAGTTGGCTACTTTCAATATAACAGCCAAGGACATTTTAATAGTCCAATCTGGCCCTACGTTTTATCTGAAAGCGTATTATCTGCAGATAATACGGACAACGCCAACCAACAGGTATCAGATCAGAAATTAGAGACAGAACTTGGCGCGGAATTGTTAAAACGGAAAAAAACAGCAATTAAGATCTATCAGATCCTGTCTCAATCCAAAACAATACAACAAATGCTTCAGCAAGAATTCATTGTTGACAAACAGTTATTTAACATGGTTTTTGATGTGCCTGATCACCTTATTTTTTATCGCTTTGTCTCAGAGGCAAAAAAAAACCGACTGCAAGGCTATTTGGTCGAGCGTAAACCTTACTTATCGCAATTATTCACTGATATATTGGAACAGGTACGTTTCGATAGCTCGGTATTTATTGAAATAAAGGATGTTAAGCATACCAAGTTGACCGAGTATTTTTTCTACCAAAAGCTTCCTGACGGCCAAGTAAAGGTAAGTCAGCCGCTTCAGGTAGATAAACGTTTTCAAATACAACCGATATACAATAGCCAGCTACGCTGGCCTTTTGGTGGTTATGTAATATCAATGTCAACAAGCTCGTTACCTATGACTCCAGCTATGGTGTATAGCGGCATTTTTATTATGATACTTATTGCTGCAATATTAGCTGCTTGTTATGGGTTTTATCGGCTAAGCGTTAAGCAACTTGCATTAGGAGAACAAAGGCTTAACTTTGTTTCTTCCGTTAGCCATGAACTAAAAACGCCGTTGACTTCAATTCAAATGTATTCGCAAATGCTAAAAGAGGGCACCGTTATATCTACAGCACACCAGCAAAAATATTTCGAGTTTATCTATGGTGAAAGTGAACGTCTTACACGATTAATTAATAACATATTGCAATTATCCACGCTTAGTAACCAACAGCAAAATGTGCAGCCGAAATATATTCGCTTGGCAATTTTATTAGATAATATTCGTTGAAGAGGATGCTTTTGCGCAAGTGATCATTAATATTACTGACAATGCCGTTAAGTTTTTTAATCAGGAACGGGTCAATGATCCTAGTCGACAAAAAATTGATTTTATATTTCGTCAGCACCCCAAGTTCAAACATATGATTCAGTTGGAAATAAGAGATTATGGTGAAGGTATAACTCAAGAGCAGGAAAGTAAGATTTTTGAACTTTTCTATCGTGGTGGCAATGAATTAACCCGAACTACACAAGGAACGGGAATAGGGTTGGCCTTAGTTAATGAGTTGGTATTGGCACAGCAGGGAGAAATTAAGGTCGAAAGGAGAGAACCTGGGTTGGCTCTGCTGCTTTCATTTCACGCTAAATATTGATCAAATATATTTTGGGTTAGATATTTAATTTATAACAAATGACGAGTAATACATTAGTTAAGATGTAGATAGGTTTTTGGAATAAATGGTTCTTTTTAGTAACTAAAGAGCCACAATATATTTATAGACTACTCAGTCTATTCGTTTAGATGTTTAAAATGATTAGCTCAGGGGTAATCTTATTGAGTAAAACCAGTATATATATTCGTCACATTTGGCCCGCCATATATAGAAAAGCGTGTTAAGAAAGTGAGGGGGGCTATTATCTATTCAATGTTGTTTAAACATTAAAATAGCTCACGCAAGCTCGCCAGATAAATGCATTATCAATATAAATAATCTCAGAATAAATAAACCCAGAATTTAATTTTCCAATGATCTATAAAGCTTAGGTATAGCAGCGTATGATCTAACCACTTTAGATAAATATTAGGTTTGCATTTATGCCAATGGGTATTAGGTGCACTAACATAAAAATACTATGCAATTAACCGCTAAACCATCACTTAATCACGCTTTACTCATTTCTATATGCACACCACAATTTAAAGGTGATGAAGCGAGAGAATCACTTGCTGAACTTGCGCGTTTAGTGACTACCCTAGGTTTTAAAGTAGTCGGCACACAGTCGCAAAAACAGAGTTCAACTAAAAAAGTTAATGTACTTGGTTTAGGAAAGCTGGCTGA
>Ga0105356_10006886_pt1 | contig 10540 bp, 9 predicted proteins | sample GOMGulsemesocosm_3_FD_83502 | JGI IMG/M metagenome (GOLD analysis project Ga0105356, IMG submission 83502) | Methane-oxidizing microbial communities from mesocosms in the Gulf of Mexico - GOM9D Gulf of Mexico | ecosystem: Environmental > Aquatic > Marine > Cold seeps | place: Gulf of Mexico...
GACAGCGGTGCCAATATCAATTTTGATCGCCTGCGTTATATCTCCGAGCGCACCGAAATTGGCGAAAAACGCGAAGCTATTCTGAGTTGCATCATACCGGAGCGCCCTGGTAGCTTTAAAAAATTCTGTTCGGTACTGGGCAAACGCAATATTACCGAGTTCAATTATCGTTATGCGGACAGCGCCGAGGCGCGAATATTTGTCGGTGTACAGGTGGCCGCCAATAGCGGCGACCGACAGGAGTTGATCGCCGACCTAGTAGCCAAGGAGTACCCAGTAGTGGATTTGAGCGACAACGAGATGGCCAAACTGCATATTCGCCATATGGTGGGCGGTCATGCCCCTGCTGAAATTCGGCAGGAGTTGCTGTACCGCTTCGAGTTCCCGGAGCGGCCCGGGGCGCTGTTGCAATTTCTGTCGAGGCTTGGCCAGCAGTGGAATATTTCGATGTTCCACTACCGCAATCATGGTGCTGCCTATGGGCGAGTATTGCTGGGGCTGCAGGCCGGCGCCGGCGATCGTCGCGCTCTACGTACATTTTTTAGCCAGTTGCAATACACTTATAGCGAGGAAACTGACAACCCGGCCTACCAAATGTTTCTCCGTGGCGGCAGTAGTTGAGCACAGCTAGCCGTTAGTGTGGCAGCGGTCACGGTCGGTGCTGGTGGGTCGTCACACATCAGCGCGGAGACGTTGCGGGCCTCGCTACAATCGGTTAGGTTATTGAATCTCAGGATAACAACCATCACCGGGATGCGGGGCCTGTTGCCATGTTTGGAAAACTAGATTCATTGACTGCACTTACCGCCCTTTTAGCACTGGGCACAGTGCTGACCGCGCTGTCGCCGTTGCTGCTCAGCTGAGAGTAATAAATTCCTCGGCGGTGGCCACCGCCGACAGCGTAACGTCCCAGAGATGTTGGGGCAGCAGTGGCACTTCTTGACCGCTGTGAGCCAAACCCACCAGACGAGCAGCTCGAACACCATTGGTCTTTCGAAAACTGCGGTCGTAATAGCCCCCACCCATACCCAGTCGGCCACCTTGTCGATCGAAACCGACCAGGGGCAGCAATACGGTATTCACACTCCAGCCTTTTCGCAGTCGAGTGCTCTTGCTCGGTTCGCCGATGCCAAAGCGGTTGCGTATCAGTGGCTGTCCGCGGTGATAGCGGGCGAAACGCAGCGTTCCTCCAGGCAGTATCAGCGGTAGAAAACACGGGCGTCCGAGCTGCTGCAGTCGGGCTATCAGTGGCGCCGGGTCTATTTCGCCGTCGCTGGCTCGATAGGCAGCGACGCTGCCACGGCGCTGCAAGAGGCCGCTGGCAACGATGGTGCGCGCTAGTGCACGAGCAGCACTGCGTTGTAGGGCTGGCGGCAGCGCGCGTCGGTAGTGCCTGAGCTGTCGGCGCAACTGCCGCTTGTATGCCGCGGCAGCGCTATCTAGGTGTGTGTTGATAGTGGCTTCGACATGGTTAGTTAGTAACACGTTGCTTGGGCATAGGTTGAATATCAGAATGTAATAGACAGGTGGTAAGGCACTCGGGAACTTGTCGAAATGCCTTGCCGGATAGAAGAGCCCCCCAGGGTACCGCTGTCAGTGGTCCTTGAACCCAACGGTTCAAGGTGGTGGTTCCCGCTAATTATCGGGCTTCCCGCAGAGCGGGCATGCACGCCAAAAAAGCAAGGATCCGCCGGGGTATTGCGCATCGGCTCAGGGACGTAACTGTCTGGCAAATACCGCAGGGAACGGGACAATTATAGCGCAGTGGCGGGCTAATGCTAAGCCGCAATTTTGTTAATGTGTTTAGCTGGTCTCAGCACGCAGTATGCGCACTCGTGAGCGGTTGAAAAATGCGCTGTTTTTAGCCTATTTCCATTTGACTGTAGCGGTGCAGGGCATTATCCAGCTTGTCGCTGAGCCCTTTTAGCTGAGCACTGCTAGGGGTGATGTCGTTGCTAGAATTGAGGCTGGCACCGCCATTTTGCAGCAATTCATTGCTGATATTGAGGGCGGCCATAACGGCGATACGCTCCAGTCCGATCACTTTGCCACCGGCGCGAATATCTGTCATCTGCTGATTGAGATAGTTGGCCGACTCCCTCAGCGCGTCCTGTTGACCCTCGGGGCAGGCCACCTGATACTCTTTATCCAGCAGGTTTACGATGACGGTGTCATTACTCACGATTCTTGCTCCAGGGTTTTTAGTCGAACAATCATCGATTCTACTCGCGATCGCGCCAGATCTGTTTTTTCGACCAACTGCTCTCGTTCCCGCCCCCAGTCTAAGGCGCTGGCTTTGAGTCGGCGGTTTTCATCGTCCAGATGGCCGCACAACGCAATGAGGTCATCGATCTTGCGCGCAAGCGCTTTTAATTGGGGATCTGCCATAAGTGAGTCAATGTCGTCCAAATCTCTCTTAATATAGTTCTCTCTGGGCGGTGGGTCAATGTCGTAAATACCTTAAATTTCAATAAGCTGGCAGATACTTATAAAAATATTGTAAAGAGGAGGTCTAGCGCACAGTTCCACTCACCATGCACAGACGTGCAAAAGCCTGTGCTTAGCGCTAATATGCCTAGATTCCAGAGCGCGCCGCCGCCGGTGCCCGACTATTTATTGCTGGTGCCAACGCTTATGCGGGGCCTGTCCGCTGCTACTATTGAGAGTATTATGTCCGTATCGTCTCCCTCGACCCCTGACTTCGATGAACTCGCCGACTTGTTTTGGCGGCTAGGGGTAATGCAGTCGCCCTCGCAACTGCAGGGTTTTCTGGCTGGGCAAATTGCGGTGGCAGGGGCGCTGGATCAGCAGCAATGGCTGCGACAGGCTAGCGAATTTATCGACAGCGTAGAGCCCCCTAACAGCGACGACAATCGACTGCTTATCGCCCTGCATCAGGCCGCCTCATTCCAATTTTCCGAGCAGGATATCGGCTTCGTGTTATTGCTGCCCGACGATGGAGTCGAAATCACTCAGCGTGTTGACGCCCTGAGCCAGTGGTGTCAGGGTTTTCTGGCGGGTTTTGCCCGGGGCGGCAAGGCAATTGCCGAGCACAGTGGCAAACGCAAGTATTCCGAGGATGTCGCCGAGGTGCTTACCGATATGGGGGCGATTAGTCAGATTGGACTGACCGAGCAGGACGATGAAGAGGCGCAGCGAGAGCGTGACTTTTTTGAACTCTGTGAGTATCTGCGACTTGGGGCGATCACCATCCATTTAGAATGCCAGCAGAGCGAGGCCCAGGCGCCGACCACTAGCGCAGCGACCGCTGATGTCGCGGTGATTACATCGCCGGCGGGCCTATTTGGCAGTAGCGATGATACTGGCAAGCTTCACTGAACTTATTAACAGCGCACAACAATAATGAGACCAGCCAAACAGAGGAACCCACTAGCACTATGAAAATCAGCAAACAGGAATTCTCCCGTCGTCGCAAACGTCTGATGGCACAACTGGAGCCCGGCAGCATTGCGATTATCCCCTCCGCCGCCGAGCAAATTCGCAACCGCGACTGCGAATACGCCTTTAGACAAGACAGTGATTTTTATTATCTCAGCGGCTTTTCTGAGCCCGGTGCGGTGTTGGTGCTAATGCCCGGACGCAAGCACGGTCAATATATTATGTTTTGTCGAGAACGAGATCCGGCCATGGAGTTGTGGAACGGCTATCGGGCCGGTCCCGAGGGTGTCTGCAGTAGCTACGGCGCCGACGATGCCTTTCCCATTAGTGATATTGATGACATCTTGCCGGGGCTGATTGAAGGCCGCGAACGGGTCTACTACGCCATGGGTCGGCACGCGGATTTTGACCGCCAGGTAATGGAGTGGGTCAATATTATTCGCTCGAAAGTTCGCTCTGGAGCCCAGCCCCCAGGCGAGTTTTTAGACTTGGACCACCTGCTGCACGACCTGCGTTTGTACAAGAGTGCGGCGGAGTTGCGGATCATGCGCAAAGCAGGGAAAATATCGGCGGCAGCCCATGTCAGGGCTATGGAATTTTGCCGGCCCGGGGTGTACGAATACCAGCTGGAGGCAGAAATTCAGCACCAGTTTGGTCTTAACGGCGCCCGTTTCCCCGCCTATTCGTCGATAGTCGGCAGCGGTAATAACGGTTGTATTTTACACTACATCGACAACGGCGATGCCATTGTCGATGGCGATCTGGTGCTGATTGACGCCGGTTGCGAACTGGAGCACTACGCCGCCGATATCACCCGTACTTTCCCCGCCAATGGCGTATTCTCAGTGGCGCAAAAAGCGCTGTACGAGGTGGTGCTAAAAGCTAACCTAGCGGCGATCAAGCTGATCAAACCGGGCAACCATTGGAATCAATTTCACGACGCCACGGTCAAGGTCATTACCCAGGGTCTGCTAGATCTGGGCCTGCTAAAGGGCAACCTGAAAAGCTTGATCGAGCAGGGCGCCTATAGCGACTTCTACATGCATCGGGCCGGTCACTGGTTGGGCATGGACGTACACGATGTCGGCGACTACAAAGTGGGCAACCAGTGGCGAGTATTGGAAGAGGGCATGGTGATGACCGTGGAGCCGGGCATCTATGTGGCGCCAGACAATAAAAAGGTTGCTAAGAAGTGGCGCGGTATCGGCATTCGTATCGAAGACGATGTGGTGGTGACCGCCGATGGCTGTGAAGTAATGACCACCGCGGTGCCGAAGACGGTATCGGAGATCGAGGCGCTGATGGCGGCGAGCACCCGCTAGTGGCGGCCACTGCCGGTGCCCAGCTCGCCTCTGACTACGACGTGGTGATCATCGGCGGCGGTATGGTAGGGGCGAGTCTGGCGCTGGCGCTGAGCTACCACTGCAGCGCGCCGATCAAGATTTTGGTGGTGGAGAGTTTTCCCGCCCCGGGGGGCGGTGAACAGTCCGGTTATCGTCCCAGCTTCGATGCCCGCTCAACTGCGCTGTCTTTTGGCAGTCGCAAAATATTTGCGGCTCTAGAGCTGTGGTCGGCTATCGCTGAGCAGGCGGTGGCGATCGAGTCCATTGTGGTCTCCGAGCGCGGTGGCATTGGTTCGTCGACTCTTGACCGGAACCAAGTCGGCTGGTCGGCACTGGGCTATGTGGTGGAGAATGCCTGGTTAGGGCAGACACTATTGGCAGCGTTGCAACGCTGTGACAACGTCGATTTTGTCGCTCCAGCCACTGCTCAGATGATCGTGCCCCGGCGCCAGGGAGTCGATATTGTGATTCAGGCAGATGAACAGGCGCATACCGTGCACGCCCAGTTAGCAGTGGTGGCCGACGGTGCCAATTCCGCTGTGCGCAGGCAATTAGGGATCGACATAGCGGTCAGAGATTACCATCAGAGCGCGCTGATCGCCAACGTGTCGTTAGACCGGCCACACCTAGGTCGGGCCTGTGAGCGCTTTACTGACAGCGGGCCGATGGCTCTGTTGCCATTGATCGCAAGTGACGGCAGCGCCCATCGCTGCGCCCTAGTGTGGACGCTGCCGCCGGCACAGGCGCAGTTGCTATGTGAGTGCCAAGAGAGCGAATTTTTAGCGCAGTTGCAGCACCGTTTTGGCGATCGTCAGGGCCAGTTCACGGCGGTTGGCGAGCGTAGCAGTTACCCGCTGAAATTAGTCGAAGCTCGGGAACAGCTGCGGTCATCAGTGGTGATCATGGGCAATGCGGCCCACTCTATCCATCCGGTGGCGGGGCAGGGGTTTAATCTGGCACTGCGAGATTGCACCGCACTGGTCGCTTTGTTGGCTGCGGCACAGCAGCGGGCAGAGCCTCTCGGCGCGCTGTCATTGTTGCAGCGTTACGGCCAGCAACAGGCCTACGACCAACGCAAGACGATTCAATTTTCCGATCAAGTGATGGCGCTGTTTGCCCATCGCAATCCGGCGCTGGGGCTGATGCGAGGACTGGGATTAATTGCTTTGGATACGAGCACTGGACTAAAGCGGGCCTTTATCGCGCAAGCAGCGGGCCTGCACGCTGGAGCTGCGGGTGCGTTGGCACCGGCTGACGACGGAGTGGTGTATTAATGAACGCCGAAGTCACAGTATTTGATGTCATTATCGTCGGCGCTGGCATTGCCGGCTCTGCGCTGGCTTGTGCGCTGGCTGACAGTGATCTGCGTATTGCTATTGTCGAGGCTCAGCCACTGCAGCAAGGCTGGCCCGAACAAGGCGGTAGCGTAACCGGCTTTGATCCCAGAGTCAGTGCCCTGAGCCCCTCCTCCCAGCTATTTTTGGAACAACTGCAAGTGTGGCCGGCGATGGCGCAGCAGCGTATCAGTCGCTATTGCCACATGCAGGTGTGGGACGGTGAGGGCACCGCTACGGTCAATTTCTCGGCCCGTGATATCAACTGCGAAACCCTGGGTCATATCGTCGAAAACCGCATTACCACAGCCGCCCTGCAACAGCAGTTCTCCGCTGCGGCCAACGTGCAAGTTTTCGCGCCGGCCAGGCTGGCGACGGTATCAATAGCGGCGGGCGAACTGACTCTGGAGAATGGCCAGCGCCTGCGAGCGCCGCTGCTGGTGGCGGCAGATGGCGCCAATTCCCTGCTGCGGCAACAGGCAGGGTTCGAGCTTAGAGAATGGGATTACGGGCACAGTGCTGTTGTGACCACAGTGCGGCACAGCGCTGCTCACGGCCACACCGCCCGCCAATGTTTTCTGCCGCAGGGGCCGCTGGCATTCCTACCGCTAAACGCTGGCGGGCAGCAGTTGAGCTCAATTGTGTGGTCGAACACTCCAGTCCGGGCCCAACAGCTGCTGGCGCTCGATGATCGCGCCTTCGCTGCGCAGCTGGGCAGGGCCTTCGAGGAGCGGTTGGGCAAGGTTGAGGCGCTGGCTCCACGCTACAGTTTTCCGCTGCGCCAGCGTCACGCGATCGACTATACCCGGGCCGGTATCGCGTTGGTGGGCGATGCTGCGCACAGTATTCACCCGCTGGCGGGACAGGGTATCAATCTTGGATTAATGGACGTTAAGGTGCTGGCAGAGGAGCTTCTGCGGGCGCAGCAGCGCGGTGTAGCAGTCGGCGATAGCGCCGTACTAGAGCGCTATCAACGCCGCCGCAAGGGTGCCAACCTGACCATGATGGCCGCTATGGAGGGCTTCAAGAGGCTGTTCGGTGAGCGAGCGCTTGCTGCGCGCTTGCTGCGAAACACCGGCATGCGCTGGCTGAATCAGAGCCCGACTATCAAGCACCAACTGATGCGCGCGGCAATGGGTCTGTGAGCAGCGCTGCCCTATCGAGTGCAGCCATTTAGCTTTAGTCCTGTCCCCAAAAAGGTTTTTCGTTGCAACGCTAGATGATAATGATTATCATCTAGCGTTTATTTTTAAGCAAATAGGCAATCGACTATGCGTAATTCATTCCCTCTACTTATTGTGGCGTTACTACTGGCCGGGTGCGGTCAGTCCGAGGCGCCAGCGACCGCTGCCAGCAAGTCGCAACCCGCCGCGGCCCCCGCCTCAAAAGAGGCGCCGCTGGTGGTTTACAGTGCCCGCAAAGAGCATTTGATCAAGCCCTTATTCGACCGTTTTACTGATCAGACCGGGATTGAGGTTAGCTATATCACCGACAGCGCCGGTCCGCTGTTGGCCCGGTTGCAGGCCGAGGGTGAAAATACCCCTGCAGATATGTTAATTACCGTTGATGCCGGCAACCTGTGGCAGGCGCAAAAAGTCGGCGTATTGAGCCCGGTCAGCTCACAGATTTTGACCGCCAACGTGCCGGCCCATCTGCGCGATCCCAACAATAGTTGGTTTGCGCTTACTATCCGTGCGAGGACCATCGTCTATGCCAGCGACCGAGTCGACCCGGTCGCAGACCTCTCTAGTTACGAGGCCCTAGCACAGCCTCAGTGGCGGGGGCGTGTGTGCCTGCGCACCTCGAAGAAAGTGTATAACCAATCATTGATTGCGAGCATGATTGCGGCCCAGGGAGAACCCGCCACCGAGGCAGTTGTCAGCGGCTGGGTAGCCAACCTGGCGATGGACCCCTTTGCCAACGATACCAAGGTGATGGAGGCTATCGCCGCCGGCCAGTGTGATGTGGGCATCGTCAATACCTATTATTATGGACGCCTGATGAAAAAGCAGCCGCAGTTGGCGCTGGCATTGTTTTGGCCCAACCAGATCGGTGAGGGCGCCGCGGGTCGTGGCACCCACGTTAATATTTCCGGTGCCGGTGTGACCGCCCACAGTCGCCAGAAGGCGCGGGCACAGCAGCTGCTGGAGTGGCTCAGCGAAGAGCGGGCTCAGGTCATGTTGATGGAGCTGAATCGAGAGGCGGCGGTTAACCCGCGGGTACCTGCGCTGCCGGACATGTTGGCCTGGGGAGATTTCAAAGCCGATACGGTGGCGGTCAGCGAGGCCGGCAGATTGCAGGTTGATGCGGTTAAATTGATGGATAGAGCGGGCTACCGCTAGGGTGAGTAGTCCCCGGTTAAGCGCTGGTGTACAGGTTTCCAGCGACCGGTTGTTACCGCTTGTTTCGACCCTGGCGGTGTTGATGGCGCTGGCACCGATTGTATTGCTGCTATTCAGTTGGCGGTTCGACGAAAGTGATATTTGGCAGCACCTGTTAGCCACGCAACTGCCGACGCTACTGCGCAACACTCTGGTTCTGGTGGTCGGTGTGGGCATTGGCGTGAGTCTGTTGGGGGTTGCTCTGGCTTGGCTGACGGTGATGTGTGAATTCCCTGGGCGCCGCTTTTTCGACTGGGCGCTGATGTTGCCGCTGGCGGTGCCGGCCTATGTGCTGGGCTTTGCCGCATTGGGTATTTTCGACTTCTCCGGACCACTACAGCAGGGCTTGCAGCGTCTGATTGGAGAGCATTACCACTTTGTCGATGTGCGCGGCGATGCCATGGTGGTCGCGGTGATGGTGTTAGTATTATACCCCTACGTCTATATGTTATCGCGCAGCGCCTTTCTGGCGCAGAGTCCTGATGTGATAGAGGCGGCCCGCAGCCTTGGACTGAGCAGCTGGGGGGCGTTTTATAAGGTGGTATTGCCGATGGCTCGACCAGCCATCGTCGCCGGTGTATCGCTGGCGTTGATGGAGACGCTAGCGGATTTTGGCACCGTCGCGGTGTTTAATTACGATACTTTTACCACCGCTATCTACAAGTCTTGGTTTGCTTTGTTTAACCTTCAGGCTGCTGCGCAGTTGGCCTCGGTGCTGCTGCTATTTGTAGCGCTGGCACTAACCGGCGAGCGCTACAGTCGCGGCGGGCGCAGTTTTGTGCAATCTTCTCGCCGCTATCAGCATCAACGCTTGCAACTATCTCGGCCGCGAGCGTTGGCCGCGAGCGCTTTTTGTTTGCTGGTTTTGTCATTAGCTTTTGTCTCGCCACTGCTGCAGCTGTTGTTTTGGGCTGTCGGCGAGGGTCTCGACGCCCTCGACAGCCGTTATTTCGCGCTGTTGAAACACACCCTATTGCTGGGCACCGCCGCCGCTCTGACGACCATAGTGGTAGCCTTGGTGCTGGCCTTCAATCGGCGCCGCAGCACGGCGGGGCTGGCGCTATTCTTCGATCTGGCGACACTGGGTTATGCGCTGCCGGGCTCGGTATTGGCGGTGGGGCTGATGTTGTGTTTTGCTCTGCTCGACAGGGAGCTGATAGGGCCGCTGCAAACGCTGCTGGGTGTACCGTCGGCGCCGCTGTTACTGGGCAGTGTTGGCGCTTTGATCATCGCCTATTCGATACGCTTTTTGGCGGTGGCCAGTGGCCCAGTTCAGTCCAGTCTAGAGCGTATTGGCGACAGCATACCTCAGGCGGCGAGGAGTTTGGGGGCCCGTCGCTGGCGGTTGTTGCGACAAATTTACCTGCCGATGCTGCGGCCCGGGCTGCTAACGGCTGCAGTATTAGTACTGGTCGACGTGATGAAGGAGATGCCCGCCACTTTGCTGTTGCGCCCCTTTGGCTGGGATACCTTGGCGGTGCGAGTTTACGAGATGACCTCTGAAGGTGAATGGCAGCGGGCGGCACTGCCGGCGTTGACCCTAGTTGCGGTCGGTCTGGTGCCGGTGGTACTGGCGCTGAGGCAGTCTTCGGCGGGCTCGGTGAGTCCACCGCGCCGCGAGTAATTATTGTGCCCTTGTTAGCCCTGTCGATGCGGTGGTCATGGTAAATTTGTCATTGTGGTTGTCCGGGGGAGACTTGTAATTGTGGTTGCCCAAGGTAGAATGACGCCCATTAATCCAGTGTGTTTTGAGAGGCCAGGCGATGAGTAATACCCCGATTGAATTGAAGTATGCCAGCAGTCACGAGTGGGCCCGTTTGGAAGAGGACGGTACGGTCACGATCGGTATTACCGATCACGCCCAGGAAGCGCTGGGAGATGTAGTCTACGTCGAAGTTCCCGAAGTTGGTACTGCACTGGCAGCGGCGGATGAAGCTGGCGTAGTCGAGTCGGTAAAGGCGGCGTCAGATATTTACGCGCCAGTGTCCGGTGAGGTTATTGCGATCAACGAGCTATTGGAAGATGAGCCTGAGACCGTTAACAGTGATCCCTATAACGATGGTTGGTTTTACAAATTGCAACC
>Ga0105356_10006891_pt1 | contig 10535 bp, 7 predicted proteins | sample GOMGulsemesocosm_3_FD_83502 | JGI IMG/M metagenome (GOLD analysis project Ga0105356, IMG submission 83502) | Methane-oxidizing microbial communities from mesocosms in the Gulf of Mexico - GOM9D Gulf of Mexico | ecosystem: Environmental > Aquatic > Marine > Cold seeps | place: Gulf of Mexico...
CATTAAGCGCGACTGAAGTCACGCCTACAGTGCACACCTACAGCGATAAATCACCTATTGAGCATTGTAGGCGGGAATTTATTCGCGCAATCACTTAAAGCATCATTAAGCCATTAAGCGCGACTGAAGTCACGCCTACAGCGCTAAATCACCTATTGAGCATGTAGGCGGGAATTTATTCGCGCAATCACTTAAAACATCATTAAGCCATTAAGCGCGACTGAAGTCACGCCTACAGTGCACACCTACAGCGATAAATCATCTATTGAGCATTGTATTGTAGGCGGGAATTTATTTGCACAATCACTTAAAACATCATGAAGCCATTAAGCGCGACTGAAGTCACGCCTACAGTGCACACCTACAGCGCTAAATCACCTATTGAGCATGTAGGCGGGAATTTATTCGCGCAATTACTTAAAGCACCAAACGAAACCATAAAGCGCGGCTGAAGTCACGCCTACAGTGCACACCTACAGCGATAAATCATCTATTGAGCATTGTGCTGTAGGCGGGAATTTATTCGCGCAATTACTTAAAGCATCATTGAGCCATTAAGCGCGACTGAAGTCACGCCTACAGTGCACACCTACAGTGCACTCCTACAGCGATAAATCACCTATTGAGCATTGTATTGTAGGCGGGAATTTATTCGCGCAATCACTACTTTTTAGGCACTAACTTTAAATCGTGAAAATCAAAACTAAAATCAGTCGCATACGATACTGCCTTCATTGTGGCGTAATTAATGCCACCTTCTTCATTTAAATTAAAGTTTACAAAAGCATCTGCTTCTAGAGTGCGATCATGCCAGCGAACAATAAAAGTATTGTGTTGATAATGCTCTAAAGTCCCCTTTAGCTCTGGTGTGTTACCAAATTGCATATGCAATTTATTGTTTTTATAACTGATATGAATTTCACCATACCAATTATCAACATAAGTATTGGCATAATCACGTAATAGTAATGAGTGAGCTGAATTCTTTTTTACTGTCTCTGCTGCTTTGGCTAAACGCGCTTGCTCCTTGGCAACACTCTTTTGATGCTTTTTATGATAGTAAGCAGTCCAGTCCTTCTCTGGTAACTCTAAGTATTCATTTAAAATTTGATGGTAGATAGCATTAAAAGCAGAGCCTGATTGTTGATTAGTTAAAATAACCATGGCTAAATCTTCTTCTGGTACTAATACTACTTTAGAGACCATTCCTAAAATACCACCACTATGATGAATTAGTTTCACACCATGGTAGTCTTTCATAAACCAGCCTAAACCGTAGGCCGAAAAATGGGTTTTATCTTGTTGAGTGGCTTTATCAGAAACACCTAGTAAGGTGCGTGGTTTCCACATAGCGCGACTTTGTTTAGCTGAAAATAGACGCGGTGTTTTATCATCAATAGTATTACTATCAAGTTTTGTCCCATAGGCACCTTTATTAAGCTGTGCTTGTAACCAAAAGCTCATATCATTAACGCTTGAAGCAACAGAGCCTGCTGACGAGAATTTTTCTAAGAAGTTACCACCAACAACATTTAACTGCCCTTTAAGAGGTACATGTGCTCGAGCAACATTGCTATTTTTCTTCTCAATCAATGAATAAGTAGCACGAGTATTGTCCATACCCAGCGGTGTAAAAATACGCGCTTGAATCACTTCTTGCCATGTTTGCCCGGTAACTCGAGCAATCACTTCACCAGCAATAATGTACATTAAGTTGTCATAAGCGAATTCACTGCGAAAGCTTGAGACTTCAGGTAAATATTTTAAACCTTTGATAACATCAGCATTAGTTAAAGTAGTGTGTGGCCAAATCATTAAATCACCAGCACCTAAACCTAAGCCTGAATTATGAGCCAACAAATCAATAATAGTAAACTCACGTGTTACGTAAGCATCAGGCATTTGAAATTCAGGAATAACGTCAATCACTTTAGTTTGCCAAGTGAGCTTTCCTTCATCAACTAACCCCGCCAATAATGCGGCTGTCATCGCTTTAGTATTTGAAGCAATACCAAATAAAGTATCTGGAGTAACTTTAGCTGACTTGCCATGCTCAATAACACCGAAGCCTTTGCTCATTACCACCTTATTATCTTTAACAATAGCAACAGCAATACCTGGTACTTGAAAGGTCTTCATGGTTTGCGTAATTGCTTGTTCAATTTTCTTATTCTTTTCGGCAATACTGCTCGCTTGCGCAGGAACAGCTAGAGACAGAATCAGTGTTACTGAAAACAATGCCCTACTGAGTAACTTCATAAAGACTTCCTATATATGGTTATTATTTTTGTTATTTGATTTTTCAAAGACTAATTAATTTCGATACCTAAGTTTGATAAACCTTCAGATAAACTCATCTTTTTAGCTAACTTGCAGGTGCGTTTATCAGCAGAGGAAAATTTTAAAAAGTCGCACAACTCCTTTTGGGTATCTTTCTCCCATTGCATAAGCGGATGTTCATCAATTTGCTCTGCAGAGATAATAAACTCTTCTGATGCAGACGCTTCATCAACCTCTTCAAGTAAAAGCAGCTCAACATAATAACTAACACTATTATGAGATAGGCGACTGATACTTTGGATATCGTCAACATCAATTTCTGACGCCTTATTTTTTTTCATTGGTTTAACTTGCATTAATTGCCACAAAGCTGACAACGCCATACAAACATCCAGTGCCGGAAAAACCCCAAAAGAATCAAACTCTTCAGGATCAGGTGTTTCAGCTTCCAATTTAAGTAACTGAGCTTCGCTATTAATTTTTACTGTATTGCTGTTATCAAGCCATTGCCAAATAATGTCGAGTTGATTACGCAAGACTTTTGCATTACCAAAGTCAGCAGCTTCACTAAACATTTGATAATTAGGTAACATGCGCTCAAGTAAGGCCGCAGAAAAAGCAATTTGATGCCAATGACTTAACTTGGCGAAAGGAAGGTGAATAGGCACTTAGGTATAAACTCAGTTGAGATAATTAACTGGATTATACCCAAGCTCATTCAAAATGCGAATAAGCTTGGTTTTTTAGTGCCTGGGCTGTATAGATTTTGTAACAGCAAAGGTCAGGAAGAACTAATTAGCTAGTTGCTTTTGTGCATACTCAAACTTCAGACGATATTCGGTTAACTTAAGTTCAAGCTCACTAACTTTCTCTGTAGATTCTGTTTTTTGCACTTCAATAGCACTAGTAAGTTCATGATTCTCATCACGTAGAAACTTAATTGTTTCTCTAACTTGGTTGTTTTCTTGTTCTTGTTTATCTCGATTAGTATTAAAGCGTTTCAAGATATTTTCCTGTCCATCTTGAGCAACTTTAACTTGATCATTTAGTACCGAAACTTCTTGTTGATAAAGTTTTATATCATTTTGCTCTGTTTCAACTTGTTTACTCAGTTGTTCATTAGCTTTTTCTAGATCAATAATTTTCTGTTGTGCTATTTCTTGTACTTCTTTTGCTTGCTCCGCAGCTTCATTAATTGCCTTAATATCATCAAGATGCTGTTGTTTATTACTGCCAGCTTGTTCATTTAGTTTATCTATTTCTACTTGATGATTTTTATTTTGTTGTTCACTTTTTTCTTTTAGCTGAGCAACTTCTGCCTGGTGCTTTTGATTTTGTTCTTGTTTATCACTAGCCGATTGTTCATTCAACTTAATAATTTCTTCTTGGTGCTTTTGCTTTTGCTGTTCACTTTGCTCTTTTAACTGAGCGATTTGTGTCAAAAACTCTTGTTTTTGCTGTTCACTTTGCTCTTGTTGGGCTTGATTTTTTTGTTCAGACTGCGCTTGTTGAGCTTGATTTTCCTGCTCAGACAGCACACTTTTATCTTGCGCTGTATCAAGTGTTTTTTGCAAAGCTGTTAACTGCTGTTGTAATTCAGTTTTACTATTATGCTCTTGCTTAACTTCTTCTGTTAACAAAGTGATTTTTTTCTGTAACTCTTGGCATACATCATTAGTGTTTTGTTGTGCTTCACTTTTGACTCTAGCAACTTCATTTTGAGCATGTTGCAATTTTTCAGCAAAAGCATCAATTTGTTGATTAGCCTCCGCCTGAGCTTTATCTTTAGTATGGCTTAAAGAGTCTGCTTGTTGTCCTTCAACAGCTATAATCTTATCTTTAGCTGCATTTAACTGCATGGTTAAACTTTGCTCTTGCTCTGTTAGCACCATGATACGGCCATTTAAGCCATCAACATCTTGGGTTTTATCATTAAGCTTTTGCTCTGTTTCAAGTAATTTTTCTTCTAGCTTTTGAGTACTATCTTGCTTATCACCTTGCTGTTGCGTGTTTTGTTGTTTTGCATTAACGAGTTGCTTCTCTAGGCGCTCTATTGTCTCGTTATAATTAATCGAGTTTTGAGTGAGTTCTACTTGAAAGTTTTGCTTATTGGTTGCTTCATCAGCCTGTTTTTCAGCTAAGGTAGCTTTAAGTTGTGCAACTTCTTTTGCTTGTAATTTCTGCTGTTCAGAAAAATCTTTCTGCAATGATTCTTCTTTGACAGATAAAGCTTTGCTTTGTTGGTCGGTATTTTTATTAATCTCTGCTTTAACTGCTGTCGTAATCAGATGTGTTAGTTTTTCTTCCACTTGAATATAAACATCGCTTGCTAAGCTTTGTATTTGCTCTTCTACGTCCTTAGAGAGTTTATTCTTATCGACCATATTATTCTCATTATTATAAATCACTACTGTCTCTAAACTACCACAGGTGAACCAGCACAGGAATATAGAAAGTAACATTTTTCAACAAAAACTTACAAAAAAAAGGGCCTAAGCCCTTTTATTTTAATTTATTTGTACTATTTCACATTCGTGAGATTAACTTTCTGCTGTTTCAGCTTGTACTTCTTCTTTAGCTAATGGGGCAATTTGAATATTTGAAATTTGTCCTTTACCTGTAAGGTTACGAAGCTGAACTAAACGGTTCATCTGACCTAAAGAGCCTAACATTGCATAGATTGGAACAAATAAGCCACGTTTGTGGAAGTCTAAAACTTTATCATCAGCCAATGATTTTACTTTATCTTCATTGATTGTGAAAAGGCCGGTTAGCTTTTTCTTTTCGCCAGAGCTTAAGTCAACTTTCAATTCAAGCTCTTGTAATAAGTCATTTTCTTCTAACTCTTTAATGAAGTTTTCAGTCATTTTTTCGTTTTCATATAAACGACCTAATGAATTTTGAACATTGCTTAATAACTCAGTTTCTTTACCATCCGCATCAAATAATGCTAATTCTTTATCTTCGCCAACTAAAGCACTATCTGTATCAACACATGCTGTAAGGGTGTTTTCTTTGTCTGGATCTAAACCTAAAGCGAATGGCGCCATGCCAACACTTTGTGGCAATGATAAACCACTCCACTTATCTTCTTTATAATATAAGTTTTCACCCGCTTCTAAACCTAACATTGCAACACTGCGGTAACGAGGTGAGTCAGGGTTTTTAACTAGTACAATAGGAAAACTAGCTGAAGCTTGTGCATATTCAGAAGCTGTTACTGAAACAATATGTTGACCAGCAACGTGTGCAAGGCCACGCTTACCAGCAAGCTTAAGGTTTTGGTGTTGTTCTTTTCTAACAGGTACGAAATTAGCCATGATTTTATCTCTTGTTAATGCCTCTTAGGGCAGATTCTTTAATGTTGTAATTTATCTAACTTGAAATTACTGCGTTGTTATAAGTTATGGAGACACTTAATTAGCTTTCAATGCTAAACTTAATATTATTTTCTAAATGATATGAAAAACAGAACTATGGCTAGTAAATTTTTTGCTTTTTTCATGGTGCTATTACTCTCAACGAGTGCATTAGCCATGCCTAAAATAACCGTGAAACATCAAAGAAATATTAAAGGTTTTGCTGAAATACAAGTAAGTAATGGAACAATGGAAAACTTAATTTGCCATGTTGCTATTGATGGCTACAAAATACTTTTTCGCCTGAAGGCAATAGAAACCTCTAAGTGGTACGCTGCAACCGATAAACGCTTTAATCATACTAACTTTAGTGTTTGGTGTGATTATTTAAAATTGCACCCTAAATACCAAGAAAACTAATGATTAGATGTTGAATTTTATAAATAAAAACGGCTGCGTCTAAGCAGCCGTCTTTTTTCCTAGTTCAATTTATTATCTAAAAATCAAACTGTGCACCAAGATAAACAAAACGGCCTTCACCACCACCATACTTACTTGAGTAATTACCTGTACCATCAATGATAAAGTCACCATAGTTATTGAAGATATTATTCACACCACCAAACACCCTAATTTCATTATCATTCTTCATTTCAAAGGTATACGACACTGACATACTGTGTTTAATGTATGAACCTATATTAAAGAATTCCGGGTCTTCTGGGTTGGCCACACAAGCATCATTAGCCTCGGCACAGTTTGCATCATTTATAGTGAATATACCTGGCTCATTAGCACTTAATGGTGCGTAATACTTGTCTTCAGTCGCGCGATCATATTTCATATCACTTCTGAACTTAGTGCTCCAACGCACACGCCAACCTTCGTTATACCAGGTTAGTGATGCTGAAGCTTTATTTTCAAAGATGCCATCTTCTAAGTAACCTAAATAATCATTGGTTACTAATACATCACTTTCATAAAATGATTTAGAGTGCTCAAGTACATGAGTCAAATCCGCTTTAAAATATAAACGACCAAATGAGCTCATATCCATTTTATATTCAGCAGCAATATCCACGCCGCGAGTCTTTAACTCATCTAAGTTATAAACACGTTGTAATATTTGTTCAATTTCACCTTCAGAATCTCGGCTAATATTCTTACAATGAAAGTTATCGGCTCCCCAAGCTGCGCCTGATGGGGAGTCATAACAGCCTTTCATAATGTCATAGTTATCATAAGTATCTATCGCATCTTCAACTTCAATTTGGTAATAATCTACCGCTAAACGAAAGTCTTCTAGGAATGAAGGCGCCATGGTTAAACCCGCAGTAAAGGTCTGGGCTGTTTCTTCTTTTACTTCAGGGTTACCCATGTTTGGTGAATAGTTATTATCATAACCAGGGAATTCACCATCAGCATCATTTTCAATTGCAGCAGCAATATCAGGCTCCATACGACAGTTATCATCGAGTATGCCTACAGATGAAGCGGTAATACCCTTACAAATATCATCAAAACTATCATAGTCACCACGTGCAGGAGACATTAATTCAGTAATGGTAGGTGCACGCTGAGCGGTAGCAACGTTAGCTCTAAACATATAACCTTCAATAGGCTCCCAAGTAGTACCTATTTTGTAACTACCCACTGTGCCTACATGATCAATACTATAATCAGCAATACGACCAGATATTTCTAAAGTTAAATTTTTTGCTGCAACTACATCTCGAAGTAGTGGAATAGCTGCCTCAGCAAATACTTCTGCGACATCAATATCGCCTTCAAAAGTTGGTACTACGTTAAAAGTAACACCACCCCAGCGTTGTTCGTCGTTAGTTTCAATTGCTTGTGAGTCTTTACGATACTCAACACCAAACACTGATGATACAGCACCCGCTGGCATTTCAAATAAATCACCAGCGATATAACCAACAAGGTTAATTTGTTCTATTTCAGTGGTAATGGTTGGGTTTGCACGAATATAATCGGCCGCTTCAGTAGATATTGAGTTAATACCAAATAAATTAAGTGGTGCACAACCTGCTTCTCTTGCTTCTTCATTAGCACATTGAATAGTAGTACCATCAGCAGCGTATTCAGCATCTAGCGCATTTTTAACATTAATCGTATTAAGTTCGTTATAACGAGTTTGTTCTTGTTTGAATTTACCGTAACCAGCAGAAATATCCCAATCCCAATTATCATCAAACATGGTGCCCTGTAAACCAGCCCAAGTTCTTACCGTGGCACGATTATTATCTGTAATGACCGGGCCAACCTCATTAAAACGGCGATCCCAGTAAATGCGATCTTTATAAGGATTACTATCAATAATTTCTTGTGGTACGTATGGATTATCAATAGAAATTCTGCCAGGGGTTACACCACCAAGAGCACCGGTGACAGGATCAATTGTTACAGCAAAAGCACTTTCATATTCATCTTCAGGGGACTTAATATTTTCAGAGTTGGTTTCACTGTATTGCACTTGAAAATAACTGCTAATAGAGTCTGTTAACTCATAATCAAACTTAACTGCCACTGAGGCTTTTTCATCTGGAATTTTAATGGCAACATATTGCTCGGTATTAATACCGTATTTTTCTTCATTTTGAATTGACCAATCATCACGAAGACCTGATTCGTCATACCAAAACTGCTTATCATTTTTAGTGCTTTCTACAAACACACCACCCGGCATACCATCACTGCGATTTCTCCAGTCAGCGGCAGTAATATTGCCCATACACTGAAAATCATTTTCAGTGTCCATTTGGTTGCACATTTGCTCTGCATCATATTGAAAGCTTGCTTCTTGTTGTGCTCTTTTCCTATCTTCAAAGCTAATACCATATTGCTTGTCATAGTTAGCGCTCATATACATATAACCGTCACCGCCAGCAAACTCACTTCCGTAGCTTAAATCTAGGGTGAATTCATCACCACCACCATCGGTTGTTGTACCACCACGGACTTTAAACTCTAAGCCTTCTTTATCTTGCTGGGTGATAATATTTACCACACCTGCTACCGCATCAGAGCCATAAGTTGCCGAGGCACCACCACTGATGATTTCAACACGATCAACCATGCCAGTAGGGATGGTACTTAAGCTGACATAATTACCACTGTAGCTATTTGAAACTACACGTCTACCGTCAATTAGCGTTAAGGTTCTATTTGTACCTAGGTTACGTAGCTGCACGGTTGATAAACCAGTATTTTGCACACTGCCTTGTGAGTTAGTATTACTACTGCCTTCACTTAGTGATGGAATATTATCAACCAGTATTTCTGATAGTGAACCTAACCCCGTATCATCAATCTCTGCACGTCCAAGCGTCACCAATGGTGTTGCTACGCTAAAACTGTCACGACGCAATCGTGAACCCGTTACAATAATCTTTTCTGGTACATCCTTTTCCGCGGCAGGTTTTTCTGTTTCGGGTACATTGGCTGTAGTTACTTTTTTCTCAATTTCCGCTAGATTGTCTTGTTCAAGTGCAAAGGCACTACTGGTCATCATTGTTGCAGCGCTAAAGAGAGCGCTTTGTACTGCTAAGGTGATAAGTTTCTTGTTCATCACAACTCCATTGGTTTCATCTGTAGTTATTTTTATCAGTCTACTTCCATGGCATTTGGTGATGCCTTTTTATAAAAAAGTAGCTGCTTGAGGTTATTTTTATCTGCTCAATTATTTTCTATTACAGATGAATAACAACTACAACATTGAGCAGGTCTTTTATCCATCTACTTAATATCTTTTTTCGATTGTCGAATATAATCATGAACTTACAACTTTTCACTTGTGATGAAATAATCCAAATAAAAGCACATTTGTCTAGCTAAAGCATTGTATAAAGTAAACTGACTCGGTATGCTAAATAAAACAAAATAAGAAAATAAACGGCAAAAAGTTGCTAGTTTATTTGTAAGTTTGGCATCAGGGATTTTGGTAGTTTTATGAAGTTAGCGCGTTCCTTTCAAATAGGCTCTTGTCTAGTCAATCCACTTGAATACACCTTGACTTTTGCTGATGAAGAAAAGCAGTCCATGCAACCAAAATTCATTGATGTGCTGTCTTATCTAGCAAGCCATTATCCAAGAATCATTCCTCGAGATGAACTAATTGAAGAGATTTGGCAAGGCAATGTCTATGTCGGCAAAAAAGCACTAACCAACGCAGTATGGAACTTAAGAAAAAACTTAACACCGGCATGCCCAGATGAAGAAGTTATTGAAACTATAAGAAACGTTGGTTACCGCTTACTGATAGAGCCACAGTGGCAAGGTGAGCTTGCCACTAAAGAAAACTCACCTGCATCAATACATTCAAGTGTTGAAGTTGACACTTCTACCCAGAAAACAGAGCCTGCTAAAAGTAGTTTCACCAAACAAAGCTATGCAACAATATTGCTTGTTTTTATTGCCTTATTTATTAACAACCTCTTTTTTAATGGCAATAATGAAGACATAAGCCAGCAAGCAGAAAAACGAGTTATCACACAAATAACTAAAGCTCCTGGTAGTGAGCTTTTTGCCGCCCCCTCACCTGATGGCAAGTTTGTTGTGTATAAATCCTTAAGGCCGGGGAAAGTAGAACACTTATTTTTAAAAGATATTTCTCAACCACAATTACTACCAAAACAACTGACTTTTGGTGCAGTGAAGACTGGGTACTCGGTCTGGAGTAATGATGGAAAATATTTGTATTTTACCCAAAAGAATATTCATAAAAGCAATAAGAAACAATCTTGCAGTTTAATTCAGCTCAATGTTGTTACCAATCAAAGCAATATTCTCAGTCACTGTACTGCTAAAAACTCTTATTATTATATCGATATTAGTCCTGATGATAAGACATTGGCATATCATAGCTATGGTGATTCA